>Ga0131853_10016786_pt1 | contig 13344 bp, 9 predicted proteins | sample TergutLab28metaG_FD_92764 | JGI IMG/M metagenome (GOLD analysis project Ga0131853, IMG submission 92764) | Labiotermes labralis P1 segment gut microbial communities from Petit-Saut dam, French Guiana - Lab288 P1 (version 2) (version 2) | ecosystem: Host-associated > Arthropoda: Insects >...
AGGCGCCGGGGAAAGGATAACAAAAAAAGAAGGGGAGAACTCCGGGGAATAGTATTAAAAACCACAGGCAGGGGGGGGGGGGGGGGGGGGGAATGTTGCGGCCGCCCCGGGCGACAGAGTCCAAGGGAAGGCGAAATGGTTTGGAACTAAATAATATTTTCTGAGGTTATGAGATTTTAAAATTATCGAGCCAATAAAAGAAAATTCAATAAACGTTTGTGATATTTTGAATGTTCATAGTGTCTGTTTGAGGCCGTCGTTGTTATTACTTGCCTCTGGCTCCAAAACAAAAACTTATCTATGTCAGTGGCTGAAAGAAGTAAATATCCTCGTCTACGATAAACTGCACTGTGGTTGAACAATTTCCTTTGCATTATCCTATATCTGTGAGGCATTCTTTTCAATCATGAAGACCCCAAATCAAAACATGTCAAGACTTACAGATTCTAATCTATACGCTTGCCATCCGCGAGTTCATACTTTGTTTCTGATTTCAACTTGCTAGCTAGTGGAGGGATGGCATTGTCAGTTATTGCGATAATGATAGCAAGAGCACGACAAATTGGTGGATACATTTTAAATTTATACATACGAGAGTTTTGATTCTTGAGACAGTGTGCCCAAAAATAGTTAGGAAAATGTCCTCATCTATGGAGGACAAAACGCGGAACAGAAGTCAGTAAAATTTTACACAGGCAAGTGATGGAGAAACCGTTCAGTGCCTTCGGTTTCTTATATTTGGGATAGGGAGTTATAACATGTGGGCAGATTCTGACGTAATACGTGAATTGCCCTTTAATTGTAGAAGTGTTGCTTGTAGACGCACACAAATCCCTCGGTCATGTAATGACCATTTCGAATTGAAAAATCCACCTACTCACTTGCACGCAAATAATGTGACCTCCCATGCTTTAGTATATTTGTTACCGCGAATGCAAGAAAGCCAGCTAGCAGTCCCTAGTAAACATTTACTGATATGCTAGTAAATGCAGGAAAAAATGGCAGAATTCGTACGTTCACCAGTGACCGGTAAGCCTGACTATCGTGAGTGAATTCAAGCAGCAGGCCATGCTGGTATTCAACACGGCATGAAAACTTTAGTACTGTTTGGCTGTAGTCCGTGTGTGTCGGGGAGTTTTTTTTTTTTTGTGGCAGTTGTGGTGTCATCGGATTACGTGTTCTGAGCCGGCGAAAAATTGCTGAAGAAGCAAATGTAAGTGAAAACCTTTCCATAGTGCATTTCCTTAATTTGAAACGTGTGTCTTCAAGAGCGAGCTCTGGACGCAGTTTATTCTTCTCGTTGCAAGTGAAAGACTGTTAATTTGGATTACTTTTGAAGATGTCTTAACAGGCGACGCAGCACTCAGCATTAGGTTACGTTCCGGAGAATACCAATACATGAATACGGACAGTGGGTTAAACACGGTCACTCATGATACCAATATTAAGGTAAGAACCTCTCGGACATGATACTTTATTAATGACAGGTTGTGTAGCTCTTAACTGTTGTAAGCAAATGTTTTGTGTGGTAATGAGCAGTGCTACACTGCACTGTTGTATACAGCCATTTTGGGCTGTGTGGTTTCCACTATAGTACGTGTATACAGGCATAGTGTGTGTGTGTGTGGTGATGAGGCGTGTCGTCTGAGATTGTAAAGGTACCTTTTTAATCTGCTATCTTTATGAAAGATGGACTTATGCAGTCACCAAGTTTGTGTTTATGTTTCTTGTATGTGCGCCTGAGAGCCCTGTGTCCTCGTAACAACCTTTGAGGTTATGAGTCAATTTCAACAATATGTGCTCGCCTGTCTGTATGTCAACCCCTCCTATAACAATTTTTGTATTACAACACATTGACGTAGACATCGATTTCGAAAGTACACAATATAGAACCCACACACTGCAGTGGAAATATTATTCGTGTAACGAACTAACAAATATGCGCATGCACATGTTTGTTAGTGTAACGTGATAAAATTAGAAACATTGTCAAAACGTTTGCTTTGTGCATCGTTGCTTCAAAGTAGAAAGTGCTCGGCCCAAACGATTAGTCTTGTTAAAGGACTGCACCCACCAAATTAATTTTACTTATTAGTGTATCACCAATAAAGCATACAATAAAATCTGAGTAAATTCGTGAATATAATACCCTACCTGCAGCTACCGAATGAAAGGTGAAGGGACGTCTTGTTCAAGGGAGACAATTTAAAAGTAATATGGAAGATAAATTTAAAAAAAACGATTCGCTTAGTACAGACGTACAGCTGTTTATAGGACCGCTAAAGGCAACCCAGTTCAGTGTTTCAGACGACGACGCTTTGGAAAGGCTGCACGACATTCTCATCAATGTAGGACATGGAGACAGAGATAGACTGATGAAAGATCTAAGAGACGAGTTCAAATCATTAGCTATGAACGTCTGAAACTTTAGACACGTGTGCGTGAGCTTGACGCGCAGAAACAACAGTGCTTGAAGAAACTGCGGTAAAACCGGCGTTATTCATTGATAAAGTAGCGAAGTAGAATGTAATAATCTTAGATACTTTTACGTTCATTGGAAAACAGAGGGTGCTTCAGTTAGATTATGACAAGGAATTTTCGAACGAAATATTTGCCAGGTTGTAAGATATGTGAACGTAAATTGAATTAAACACAGAAAGGCAGGGCATATCCAGATCCGGGGAAATGTGCAGGTTACGTACCAGGATGTTCAGTATTGAGTATTAGATATTAAGAGCAGTAAGTGGAGTGAAGATGTCAGGTTTGTGTAACTAAAAACCTGATCCTTCCATAGTGGAATCAGATGGTCACTACATAAAGCTTTATTTCGGAGTATCGGTGAAAGTACGGTTATCCCATTCCAACTTGCCGCAAAAAAAGTCACAGCATTCATAAAGGACGAAAAGAAACTCCAAGAAGCATTGAAGTGCTTACAATCGGATACATTAGAGGAGGCATTTGATACAATGGTGCTGTCCTAAATCTTAGTGAATTACAGCAGCTTACAACTCGAAGAAATGTACAGATGCCAAGAAGATAATCCCAAGGAACATCCTTTAAAAAACTAAAATATTTGACTTTCTTTTTTTAAATAAATAATGGGGAGTGTTGCAATATAGATGTTCCTTGCAGAATCAACGTACAGGGGTGCTGGTAAGTCCTTAGCCCGCCAAGGAAGGAAACAAACTAATGTTTCTGTCAGAATGGAGTGAATTTCCTTCGGCGCCTTGTCTTGCGGGGGTGGGGGTGGGAGTTGGGGGGTGGAACTTGGTGACAGCTCGCGTCTCGATGGTGTTGAAATCGCGCGCGTAACCTGACATGCTTCCAAACTTGTTTCCTTCCTGGTCGGGCTAAGGACTTATCAGCACCCCAGTACGTGTGAGTTGTGAGGTTACTGTGCGGTCATCAGATGTAGGATGAACTCAACAAGTTTGTGCCTGATTTTTAACAAGAAAGACCGAGTGTGTGAGCTCATTCATATAATAAACTCGAGCAGTTGGTCATGAGGATGAGAAGTATTTCCGACGAAACTCGCTCAGCAGTCCGTATTGCTTCACCATATGTTGCTAGTGGACACGCTACTGCTACATCTCTTTTGGTGTTTGTGCTACGAGAAACCTAGGATGGGTTTTTATGAATTTGGTAATTGGAACAGAATTTTGAAAGGAATGTATGCGTTATCGCATTTCAGTTCAGTTTCCGAAAAAGTGTTAACACTGCAAGATATATCCACAAATAAGAAATTTTTAAAATCTGTCGAAGTCTCACAGTCCACTGGCGGCGGCGGTGGTGGTGGGGCTTGTGAAATGTCATGGCACGACCAAGTGTCAAAGCAGAAAATTCTTTTGTTTCAAAATATATATTTTGTGTACCTTAATATGTCAGAATCATTTATCTTGCTCTGATGAGAAACAGTCTAGTCTTTTCACAGTATATATTACAACAACTGCCCTATGGTTAGGTACAATATTATACAAGCATGTGGTAGTCGTCCTACATATTTCGGTCTTTTTCGGATATTTTGAGGGAGGAACTCGACAAATAAAAGTACAGTGATTGTATTTTTGAGTGCCTCTTTGAAAATGACCGAAAAAGGCCAAAACATTAGGAGGACTATCACAAGTTTGTACCCTATAGTACCTAATTATAGTGTAATTGTTGTAATATGTACTGTGACTCTGCCTTAGTGCACGGAACACGGATTAATTTTAAGTTTATTCCGTTTAAAAAGACAGGCAGCATACATATCACGTAAGAATGAGGGGCGTTCGCGTAGCCATGGTTGCCGTGGAAAAGCAATAGGTATTGCATATTCTGAGTGTTTGTTTGTAGACTATCCAGCGCGCAAAGCGCAGGCGCGGTGTTATATTGTCGTGTGGCTCATCCGGCTCTACCATAGTTTTCCACATTATCTCATAAACGGCACGTGTTTCGAAAAAAAATAATAAAGTTATTGGACATGAAACGTGTATTTTGATTTTCTCTACAACTCTCGTCTGAAACATTTCTTACATTAAGAAGAATTCAACGAGATGTTATCATAAATGTACTTAGGCCTTCATGCAAAGTACCCGTTATTCTTGTCAGATTTTAATGAACTTGAATTTTCTTGACAGAATTTCGAAAGAAAACTAGAAAATCACGTTTCATGAAAATCCGTCCAATAGGATCAGAGTTATACTATGCGGACAGAGTGACAGACGGAGAGAGAGAGAGAGAGAGAGAGAGAGACAGACATGACAAAGCTAATAGTCGCTCTTCGCAATTTTGCGGATTAGTAATCAACGATCTATTTCCATATTTACTGCACACAAAGCAGGATTGTTCACCGTACTAGTAATTGCTAACGCTCTGTAGCAAAAGCGAGAAGTGTATTACCTATTTCCAACTTCCACAGAAATTAGCACTGAATGTTAACAGTTTGTTGGTTCCCTACAGCCATTGTAACGTATCGACTGATAGAAGATACGATTTTCTGTATACAACAATTACACTTGAATAATTTCCCTACATAGAATTGCTCTTTTCATTGAATTGCCTCTTATCCATCATGAACAGACAGGGCGTTGAATCGCTTAGACTAGGGATGCACAAATTTACGAGAAATGTAGGGACTACCCCAAAATTCTAGGCGCCAGGAAGGTGGAATACAGCAAGTTCCATACCCCGGATTCAAAAATGGTGTACACCACCGTACAAAATTTAGTCGTGTAGGAAACCTGACGCCGTGGGTTTATGCACATCCGTCTTGGACTTTTGAAAATTCGATTTAATCATTCGGCTACATGTTTTGATCACCAACTCCTTGTTTACTGGTGTCCTTAACACGGCTAAGTAAAGTGCTCAACTTACGTCACAGGAATGTAAAAAAAATGTTATAACAGAAAGAGAGCTAATGCATTTTGAACCTTTGATATCCTGTTTTGGAACGGGTGTAATGAATGAATGAATGAATGCTACACGCACAAAAAGATTTAGAAAAGAGACTGCCGAAATGCTTGTTATCTTTAATTTCAGAATCGTTTTCCTTCGTGTCCTGCCATAAAATTTAAAGATTAAAATGTACACATCTGCAATTCCACCTGTTGTTTTTGTGGGTATGAAATAATGCCTCTCACTCTAAGGACGCTTGAGAAGTCGGTGTTTGAAATAATTTGTCCCGAGAAAGAGAGATAAAGGGGAACATTAGCCTGGAGAAAATCGCATGATGAGGAACTCCATGATTTGTACTATTCAGTAAATATTCCATCCGCTAGTCAAATCGTTGAGTGTGTTTTATTTGGAACGTGTTGCAAGCATGGAAGAAAGGACCACTTGGGAAACCAAAGTATAGAGGAGAGGTATATTAAGAACATCTCTTAAAGAATGGGATTTATTTGGCTCAGTATATAGTGTAGTAGATCGCTGGTTCGATTCCAGATGGTGTCATTGGAATTTTTCATTGACATAATCCTTCCGATCGCACTATGGTCCTGGGGTCGACACAGCCTCCAACAGAAATGAGTACCAGGAGTATTTCCTGGGGGTAAAAGCGGCCGGTGCGTAAGGCTGACAACCTTACCACCATCCTGGGCCAGTGTCACGTAATCTGGGAACCTTAACTTCCTGGAACCCTCTGGGCACCTCGGGCCTGTAATGGGACTGTTTTTTATGGTTTAGTGGCCATATTCTATGAATTTATTAATTTACCTTACTTACGCCACGGAACAGAGTCCTTCTTGAGGAGCTAACAGGTTCTCAGCTAGTCAAGAAATTCCCCGCATTTTATTTAACCCGAAGATTCATTACCGCATTCACAAGTTCCCGCCACCTGTCCCTATCCTGACCACATTAATGTACCTCCAAATTCAAACAGGAGTTATAGTTTTGTATGTCATGTAACGTCCTTTTGCTTGCAGTTGTTGTAACATTGAATTTGAGTGAAATTAATTTTGTATTTCTTTGTGCCAGTAGCCTTTAACAGTAAACATGGGAGATACGAGGGGAAATAATTCAGAACTTCTTGCAGACTTTGAGACGTGTTTGGTCCTAACGGATTCTCGATACATGTCCCACTTTTAAAATCAATCTTATATTTCCAAACAATATCCCATTTCTCGAAGTCGAACTTTTGTAAAGATTTCTTTTTCCTTCTATCCACTTTCATTTTTTTATTACCGCCTCTCTGAGGACTTGCCTGTGCAGTTTACACACAGCCTTTCAACGAAAGCGTGTCGAGATTACAACAATGCCGCCTTAAATCAACTTCTCTTGAAATGGGGGTTGCTTTTAATCCCGAGCCTGCGAAATTTCCTTGCAACCAATCTGTCGGGGAAAACTTTTTTCCTCGTGCCCTGTTTTACATCACGTTTAGCACTACAATTTACTGCTGTTATGAGATGGATGTGTTCTTGTAGTCCGTTTTTAGGCCGGAGATGAAAAAAGAAGCTACTTTCTCTCTTATCATGTAAAAAGGAAAACCACCTTCCTTTGCGTTTTTATACCTTAACATCAAATAAACTAACAAGGGTTGAAAAGAATTTATTGCCACAGAAGAAAATAAAATAGTAGAAGTGTAATATCGTTTTGTATTCCATAACTTCTCCGCTGTTTCAGGTCAATTTTTGTGTGAGTTATATATTTATCCACTCTCCGTTCATTTTATTCATTTATGTATTCTTATCTCGGTATTCGTGTCTGAGACCCTTTTTCGTGTCTTCTTTTTTTATCTCCTAAAATTTTTCCACGAACACTAGTTACCATCATAATCGTTTTCACCACTTCTTCATTCCACTGCTTTATCTCAGTCTCTCCCAGTTTTCTCTTGAATTTTTAACGGGGCTGCTCTAACTTCTTCTGCAGTAACTCCTTTCTACTTACGGTCTTGCTGTCTTGCTAAGAGAGGAAAACTAATTTGTGTCCATATTTCATGAGGCCCCTCATAATCCTCTGTAGCTCACGGCAGACATAGACCAGGCCACGTCACAAGGCACGCGCGCATATACTATGTTTATGGACAAATAATCGTCTTTCCTGGAGTAAGAGGAAGAGTACGTGCAGGGGGAAGGTCACGTGCAGAATAGGCACTTTACTACAAGGAAAGAAAAAGAGCCACTTCCCGCGCTTTGCTCCTGGTCTTTCCGATTATAGAAGGTAAGATTGTCCCTCTACTTAATGAATGAATTAATTAATTAAGCTCACGCCATGGAGACATACGAGGTATGGGTGACTGAGTTCCTGGCAATCTTAACGGCGATGGAGGTGGTTAGCTTCACGTTTCGATTGTTTTATCACCCAGAAAAGAGCCCACTGTGGGGCCCGGCTGGATTACCACAACTGGTCTGGACGCTGTGACGCTTGTCTCTGCTGGAAACGGAATTCTGTTAATTTCTGCATCCTTCCCGTACCGACTAAGATTTCGCTACTCCGTCCTTCCTATAAGCGTAGTTTGAAGGTATAGACTGTTTAATGGCAAGATATCATAACTTGAGACCGTGGCAGGGGAATATTTATTTGTCTGAATCATTGACTTATGCTGAATATGCATTCCGGAAAGACGAATAGTTTTATAACCGCGTGTAAGCCTACTCGTATAAACAGCCACAGTATTAAACAAATGTTTTTGTGTGTCCTTCACAATCAATTACCTGTTTATAAAGGGCTGTCACGCTACTATAAGCTACTATAAAATGTGTACGGGACCAACTTAATGAAGTGGAGTCCTTTCCGTCTTTACCCCTGCCCCTCTTCTGATTTTCTCATTTGAATTCTTACTGGTATAATTTTGTCCTCATTTTTATCGTAGTTTCAAAGTTATATTTCACAACAAATGTTCGAAACCGAAATTTTGTATGATGTTCTTGTGTCTCCTGTCTGGTCCAATCAGCCTGATGTCACGAAGAACGCACATCATATAGCTGCCCATTGCTCATTACTAGAAGCTGAAACAGACAGGATGTCTGGTTAATAACAGACACCTGAGAGGCTAGAAGACACGAACGTACCATGTGAGAGAGAGAAAGGCTCTTTGTTTGACGACAGTCAGTTGATAAGATTATGTAGAGTCGGTAGTAGATAAATGAATTATAAGTATGGATCGTTGGTAGAGGTATGTGAGAGGAAACCCGCAGAACTAGGAGAAACAAATCTGTTTGTGCCATGTTGGCCACCATATACACGTACTGCCCCGGTATTAAGCCCAGGCCTCCGCACTGCTAACGTCTGAGATAATAAAAATAATTTTTATCCTACTTTTATTTTATCTTCTTTTGTATGGTTTTTGTATCGACATGCCTGAGGATGGCCTAAGTACGGGCCGAAACATGTAGCGCATATGTAAGGGTAACCATTGCAATTAAAATAAACCTACATTGTGTTGATCTGAATATTTGTGGTTTGTTTAGTAATAAACACCATGGGATGGCTTCCATAGAGATTGAGACAGCACCACACCATGGCGCACTGCACTGAATGGCTGACAGTTCTCGATCATCCGCACCATCCACAATTCAAAGGATTTTTGGGAGTGTAGTTACAGTGCAGAAAGATTTCAGACGTGATGGTATGCTTCCAATACAGATAATGAAGCTGATTTCTCTGCACATATTTATGTGTCAGGATGTAGTTTGAGGGTAAAGGCTGCCCTGCCGTCGTAGTTCCTGTGTTGATTTTCCGGATGTTCAATCAGGTACCTAAACCGTAACCCTTTTCCAAGCCACCATATCCGCTCATGCGTGCTACCAGGATACTGGGTGCAGTTCCTGGCAGCATTTCTACCAAACTGACAAGGTTAGGGAGCAACTTTAGCGTCAGTTCTATTACACTAATGTCGGCGGTGCGATCAGGCACCTGCAGTATCTCAGTTCCAAACAATTTCCAGTTCTGCTTGTCCGCGGAGTGTGGGAAAAATTTCTGCAGTGAGATAAAGCAATGCCTTAACTGTAGTTCCGCATATCTAAATTTTTACGTTTGCGTATGGGATACAGCCAGACGAAACATTCTCAACAGAGTGGTCGCAAGTAGAACTACTCTACAGCAGGTGTTTGAGGACTCAGCTGAACTTTATAGAGACAAGGAAGCAAAATATTTACCACTGTTTAGGCGTTTTCACAAACTTGCGAAAAGAGACTATTATCTCACAAATATCTGTCCGTCTGTCCATCTGTCCGCATGGAACAACTCAGCTCACACTGGACGGGTTTTCATGAAATTTGATATAATTGTAGTTTTCGAAAATCGGTTGAGAAAATTCAAATCTCATTAAAATCTGAGGAGAGTAACGGGAGAAAATCAAAACACACATTTAAGTTCAATATTTTTTTTTCTCGAAAAATCGTGCCGTTTATGAGATAATCCGGAAAAATGTGGTAGAGCAGGGCAGGCCACAGACGACAATGTGGTGCATGTGCTTGCATGCTGTATACCTAAGGCTACAAACACACACATTCAGAATATGCAATACTTGTTGCTTTTCTAGAGCAACAATGGTTAAGCGAACGCATCTCATTGTTACATTATAGTACATTGCCTATCTTGTTAGGTTTTCGCACAGACGTATCTGTTGCTTCCGCTCTTCTGGGTTGTGGTCCCTGAAGGTGAGGACAGTATGGTGCCTTGAAACTTCGGGATTCAGCTACACATTGGCACAGCGTCCCGTCCTATCTCAGAGGAACGAAATTCTCGAAAAAAATATTTTGAAACAGTGGAGAATAAGAAACTGGTAGGACGGTTATTACGGTGTGGACCGTAGTAACATGTCAAAGTTTTCTTGGAAAAGGCAGTAAGTAGAACTGTTTTTTAAGTCTAGACGTGAGCTGTTATCGGAGACTGCCGACTCAGATAAGAACCCGGTATCTCTCGGAAAAGATGAAGACCTATTTAACTTTTGGGCCAACAGTTAACTGGTGTTCTTGACTTCAAAGCCTTCATTGAAATTAAATTGACTGCAGGCTGGACGATCGAAGTTTAAATCCCAGGAGGGGCCTTGGGTTTTTCGTCCACCACCACGCGCGGGAAGGCCTTTTGGAGCTAACCCAACCTCCTTCTCTTCAGTAGGCGATGGAGACGCTCCTCTGGACTAAAACAGCCGAACCATGAAGATACCCACGTACCTTCCCCTATCCCCAAGGCTCGAGTACGTGTGTCCTTAGCCCACGCTTGTGCATGCATTTATGGCTTAGGGGTTTTGACACGGGGTGTTTGTCTAATATCTGTTGCAATGAAGTAAACGTGTGACTCTTTGTTCTCTATTGTAAGTTGTATTCCAGTTCTGTTGCAATTGTTATCAAGTGTTTTAGGACCCCCATTCTCATCGAAACTTTAACAAGACAAATTTTGACTTTTTGCTGACCGTGCATCTCAGTATAATTATCTCAGTAATTTACCAACTTGATGCACAAAATTTTTGTTTTATAATAAGTTTATTTCATGCCTCTACAATGTTTCGAGCACATGTGCTCATCATCCTCTGGTATCATCACACCTATAAGTGTGATGATACCAGAGGATGTGTAATGCAATTTTTACCTCCTGATGATGAGCACATGTGCTCGAAACATGTAGAGGCATGAAATAAACTTATTATAAAACAAAAATTTTGTGCATCAAGTTCGTTAATTACTGAGATAAATTTAACAAGACAGGTTATCCTGTTAATATGAATTTCACCCCAGCGTTTGATGGTCATTATCTGGGAGAAAAGTTTAGTGTAGGATATCTCGTTACTCGTATTGAGATTTAGACAGATATTTTAAACTTTAAATAATATTTTAAGTATTTAACCTTAAAAAACTCCGTGGCCTTAGTCCGCACGCGAACTATACCGACAGAGCGGCCGCCGCCGGTCGGCGAAGTTAGTACCAACTTTTGCGGATAGAGAGGTGTCACGTGGTCAGCGCAACGGGTCCCCACAGCCGTTAATCTCTGTTTTCTAGACCTGGAGCCGCTACTTTTTTCATTCAAGTAGCTTCTCAATTGACCTCACGAGGCTCACGAGGCTCACGAGGCTGAGTGGACCCCGTTCCAGACCCACTGCTACTCAGAAAATCTGGTAGCGCCGGGGATCGAACCCGGGACCTCTGTATCTGTAGCCAGAAACTCTGACCAATAGACCACAGTATTTAAATACATTATATTAAAAACTTGGGAACCCAAGGTCATTAAGTGTTTTGAATATTTTTAATTTTCTTAATTTTACTCGCTTGAAGGTGACAGAAAGGATAGAAACACGTACCGAAGGATTAAATTGTAGTCGGCAGAGTGAGAGGGCGGCTTTATGTATAGTATATACTCGTACGTGTATATGTTAGTACCGGGCAGTTCCTTGTAACTTCATATTCATGCAAATACGTGTACCAACGCAAACGTCGATATTTTCGTGTAGGAATAATTTTAGTTCCTTTTGTCAGTTTGTACCAGAACTATAGCTCTATTTGTGACTGACACGAAGTACTTCTGTCGTTATCACATCAGAACAGACAACACGAAATTCTCTTGACAGTTGCCACGAAACACCTGAAAGCTGATATTCGTAGGCCTTCTCTCGTTGCAATGGTCTTCAGAAATGTTTGGGTTGCCTGATCACGGATTCAGCCAAGTTATCTTTGCAGTAAAGCACCATCCTTTTCTACAACGTACCTACGCAAGCTTAGTAAGTACAGTGTAATCCCTTGTAGACTGCCCTTTCTGACATGCGGCACATATGCGAGTACATTAACGTTACAAACTCAAGTAAAATCGGTCTGTGCTACGTGGCTGAATAAATGTTTTTCCCCCGATATTGGCAACGGATTTGATAACTGTAAAGTAGATCTACGCACACGCGCGATTTCCGTATATGTGTTTTGTGCGAAGCATTTTGTTCTTCTAAAGATAACAACAGGTAACCGCGGTAGCACAGTGGTTAAGGTGCTGTGTTATAAATCTGAAGGTCGCTGGTTTGATTCCAGATGGTGTCATTGGAATTTTTCGTTGACATAAAATCCTTCCGATCGCACTATGGCCCTGGGGTCGACTCAGCCTCTAACAGAAATGAGTACCAGGAGTATTTCCTGGGGTAAAGGCGGCTGGTGCGTAAGGCTGACAAACTTACCACCATCCTGGGCCATTGTCACGTAATCTGGGAACCTTAACTTCCTGGAACGTTCTGGGCACCTCGGACCTGTAATGGGACTGATTTACCTAAAGATAACAATATGATGACGGCTGATAAGAAACGGACATTTTTGGGTAAGCCGACCGGTCAAAGGGACTTTTTTTTAAAAATTTTTATTACATTTTAAAGGTACCTAAATGTCTTCATATAAAACAATTTTATTCTTCGAGGCTTATTCAGAAAGTAAGTACCGTTTCGCTGTAAAAAAGAATCGAGTAAGGTCTCGTAAAAATTTTTATTGTTATCAGATTCTACATTCTTCAAACTATTTTTCCACATATTCGCTGCCATTATTGAGGCACTTATCGTAGCGGGGCACAGGTTTTTGTATAACCTCTTCATAGAATCAGGCCCCAGATAACCCAAATGACTACTGACAATGTAATAGAGTAGAGTCCTCGAAATCTGAGGAAATTGCAGGGGCAGATCAGAAATTGTGAAAAGTCTGTCGTCACGCACTCTTTCGTTGACCTTACGCACGAAATCATCATTCATCGAGGATGGAAGCCAACTTCGCGCCTCATCGTGTACGTTCTGTCGTCCTTCATTGAACATTCGAGCCCATTTCTTAACCATGCCATCATTCATCGCATTATCACCATACACTTGACAGATCTGGTGATGAATCTCACTTGGTAGGACATTCCTAGCGTTCAAAAAACGAATTACAGACCGTATTTCACAGTCGGCGGCCCCTTCAATTGTCTTAAAAA
>Ga0131853_10016787_pt1 | contig 13344 bp, 10 predicted proteins | sample TergutLab28metaG_FD_92764 | JGI IMG/M metagenome (GOLD analysis project Ga0131853, IMG submission 92764) | Labiotermes labralis P1 segment gut microbial communities from Petit-Saut dam, French Guiana - Lab288 P1 (version 2) (version 2) | ecosystem: Host-associated > Arthropoda: Insects >...
AAAATAGGTTGCCATCGGAAAAACCCGGCAAGCACGCAGTGCCGGGCTGAGCCGACCACGGCTGAGCGTGGCGCACGGGGTGCGGGCGGTCCGGGATCGCCCTTCTTCGGTACCGCCCGGCGGAAAGCACGAGAGCGGTCCGGCCAGAGGTGCGACCTCGCTTCGGGCTGGGAGGCAGTCGCGACGCTGGCCTCAAGTGCGACGCACGCCTCATCCCCCCACGCATCTCCTGGAATGTCATACCCCCAAGGCAGCCTGTTGCCATGCCTACTACATGTAACTATGACAAAACAAAACTGCAGGATTTCCTGCGGTCTCAGGACAGGATCATCACTCGGGCTCAGGCGAGTGAATGCGGCCTTAGCGCCAAGGCGCTTGATCATCGGCTGCGTCCGGGCGGACCATGGCTACGCGTTCTGCCAGGCGTTTACGCGGCCCAGACAGGCGCGCTCTCGCTTGGCCAGAAGCAGGTAGCCGCGCTGCTCTACGCTGGCAAGGAGAGCGTGATGACCGGCGCGATGGCGGTTCGACGGCACAGTCTGGAGTGCACGGGGCTGAACATTATTGACGTTCTGATTCCGATTGAAGTGCATCGGAAAAGCCGTGACTTCGTCAATATCATTCGGACTAGCAAGATGCCAGAGAATGACACCTTGTCGACGACGGGAGCTGTCAGGTATGCGGAGGTCGCTCGCGCGGTGGCCGACGCTGCCAGGCTGATGACCCGGCTTGACGACGTACGGGCGCTGGTCTCTCTGGCCTTGCAGCGAAGGCGGTGCTCGTATCAGGAACTGATGGCCGAACGAGCCAAGGGGCCTTCAGCGGGATCACGCTTCCTGGGCATTGTCTTGGGCGAAGTCAGCGACGGGGCTCGGTCGAATGCCGAGATCGATCTGCATAAGCTGATCGATCGCTCCGGGCTGGAGAAGCCGGTGTACAACGCGAGGCTGTACACCGAGGACGGCGTCTTCATCGCCGAGGCCGACACCTGGTGGCAGCGCGCCGGGGTCGCGGGAGAAGTTGATTCCTGGAAGTACCACTTCGAGAAGGCGGATTACGAGGCCACGCAGAAGCGACATAACCACATGGAGAGCTTCGGCATAAACGTCCAGCATTGGATGCCTCGCTCCATCTGGAATGACCCGAAGGCCGTGCTGGACGACCTGGGCCGTGCCATCGCGGCAGGTCATCAGCGTCCGCCTCTGCGTCTGACTACCAAGATCGACGGTGAGATTGTGCCGATGCCCGACGACGGAACGGGGCGAACGTGACGTTCACCGCTAAACGATGGAGGTCAACGCGTCGTCCACCTCCCTAGAAGGGGGAGGACGTGACGTCCAGCCCCGTAGCGGAGGCGGCAGGGCGGAGGCGGCAGGGCGGCAGGGCGGCAGGGCGGAGGCGGCGGGGCGCAGGGCGCGGGAGTGGGGCGGGGCGGGGCTAGGCGTGGAGCCAGTGGTCGATGGCGGTCAGGAGACGGGCCCGGGTCTCGGCCGGGGCGGCGGAGGAGCGGATCGACATCCGGGCCAGGTCGGCCAGTTCGCGAGGGGTGAAGCCGTGGACGTCCCGGGCGATCTCGTACTGGCGGAACAGGCGGCGGCCGAACAGGAGAGGGTCGTCGGCGCTGAGGGCGACCGGGACGCCGGCGGAGACCAGGGTGCGGACCGGGACCGCGGCCAGGTCCGGTTTCACGCCCAGGGCGACATTGGAGGACGGGCATACTTCACAGGCGATGCCGTCGCGGGCCAGGCGCTCGACCAGTCGGGGGTCGTCCACCGCGCGGATCCCGTGGCCGATGCGCGCGGGGTGCAGCCGGTCCAGGGTCCGGGTGACGCTGTCGGCGCCGGCCAGTTCGCCGGCGTGGGGGACGAGCAGAAGGCCGGCTCGCTCGGCGATGCGGAAGGCTCGCTCGAAGTCCTCGGCCGGGCCCCGGCGCTCGTCGTTGGACAGGCCGAAGCCGACCACGCCCCGGCCCGCGTACTGCGCGGCCAGGCGGGCGGTCGTGCGGGCGTCCATGGGATGCCGGGTCCGGTTGGCGGCCAGGATGATCGCGATCCCGACGCCGGTGACCTCAGACGCCTCGCGGGCCGCCTCCAGCAGGAGTTCCGTGAACGCGGTGATGCCGCCGTAGGTGGCGGCGAAGCCGGACGGGTCGGCCTGGAGTTCCATCCAGCCCGAGCCCTCGGACCGGTCGTCCTCGGCGATCTCCAGTACGAGACGGAACAGGTCCGACGGGGTGCGCAGCACCGAACGGGCGGTGTCATACAGCCGCTGGAACCGGAACCAGCCGCGCTCGTCGGCGGTGGACAGCCGCGGCGGCCATTCCTCGGCCAGCGACGGCGGCAGCGACAGACCGTGCTGCCCGGCCAGGTCCACCAGGGTCGAATGGCGCATCGCGCCGGTCAGGTGCAGGTGGAGATGGGCCTTCGGCAGGGCCCGGAGATCGTGTCGCGGCAGGTCAGACGACAGCGCCGCCGGACCCCCGGTCGGGGAGCCAGGCGGCGCTGGAGCGAGCGTACGAACTGGGGGTACCATCTCCCCATTTTGGGGAAGTTACTTGGCTGTCGCCAGCAGCTTCGCGATTCGCGTGATGCCTTCTTCCAGGTCGGCGTCGCCGAGGGCGTACGAAAGCCTGAAGTAGCCGGGCGTGCCGAACGCCTCGCCCGGAACCACGGCGACCTCCGCCTCCTCCAGGATGACGCTGGCGAGTTCGGTCGTGGTCTGCGGCCGCTTGCCCGCGATTTCCTTGCCCAGAACGCCCTTGACGCTCGGGTAGGCGTAGAACGCGCCCTTCGGCTCCGGGCACTCGACGCCCGGGATGTCGTTCAGCATCCGGACGATGGTCTGACGCCGCCGGTCGAACGCCTCGCGCATCTTCTCGACGGCCGACAGGTCGCCGGAGACCGCGGCCAGCGCCGCCGCCTGCGAGACGTTCGCCACGTTGGACGTGGCGTGGCTCTGCAGGTTCCCGGCCGCCTTGATGACGTCCTTCGGCCCGACCATCCAGCCGACCCGCCAGCCGGTCATGGAGTAGGTCTTGGCGACGCCGTTGAGCACGACGGTCCGGTCGGCGATCTCCGGGGCCTGCACCGGGATCGAGGAGAACTTGGCGTCACCGTAGATCAGGTGCTCGTAGATCTCGTCGGTCACGACCCAGAGTCCCTTGGCGGCGGCCCACTCGCCGATCGCCTTCACCTGCTCGGGCGGGTACACCGCGCCGGTCGGGTTGGACGGGGAAACGAAGACCAGGATCTTCGTCTTGGGCGTGAGCGCCTTCTCGAGCTGCTCGATGGAGGCCAGGTAGCCGGTGGACTCGTCGGTCATCACCACGGTCGACTTGCCGCCGGCCAGGGCGATCGACTCCGGGTACGTGGTCCAGTACGGGGCGGGCAGCAGCACCTCGTCGCCCGGGTCGAGCAGCGCGGCGAACGTGTTGTAGACGGCCTGCTTGCCGCCGTTGGTGACCAGGACCTGGCTGGATTCCACTTCCCAGCCGGAGTCGCGCTTGGTCTTGTCGGCGATGGCCTGGCGGAGTTCGGGCAGGCCGGGAGCCGGGGTGTACTTGTGGAAACGCGGCTCTGTCGTGGCCTTCTTCGCGGCTTCGACGATGTAGTCGGGAGTGGGGAAGTCAGGCTCGCCGGCACCGAACCCGATCACCGGCCGGCCAGCCGCCTTGAGCGCCTTGGCCTTCGCGTCGACGGCCAGGGTCGCGGATTCGGAGATGGCGGACACGCGGGCCGATATTCTCGTGGTTGGCATGTCTCTAGGATGTCACCTCCCGGCAACTGAGCTGCAACTGGTTTGGGAGTTGGACTACTCTCGTACTAGCGCCGGAGCACCAGGTCCGCGCCCGGTTCGACTTCAGGGTCGGTTTGGGCATACACTCTGGTGATTGCAAATCCGGAGGGCAGTAGCTCAATTGGAAGAGTTCCGGTCTCCAAAACCGGCGGTTGGGGGTTCGAGTCCCTCCTGCCCTGCCCAGTGTTGGCCGGCTGGACCGGTATCGGTCCAGCCGGTTTGCACGTGGTAACCCGTACGGTTCTGCATAGGTGAGGACATTGGCGACCCAGACGCACGGCCAGAGCGCGGAACGCAGTTCCGGGCGTTCGGCAAAGCCGGACCGCACGACGCCTGCGCTCTTCACCCGGCAGGTCGCGGCGGAACTCCGGAAGGTGATCTGGCCGACCCGTAACGAGCTCGTCACCTACACGGTGGTCGCGCTGGTGTTCTGCATCGTCATGACGGCAATCGTGACGTCCCTGGACTACGGGTTCACCCAGCTGATGTTCGTCCTCTTCGGTTAACCGGGGAGAAGGGGGCACGCCCCCGGGGGCGAGCCGCGTACACGGAACGTGGCACGATGATGACCGGGGATCCTCGCTGGGTGACGGCCGAGCAAGGTCCGGCCCGGCGAGCGCAGAAAAGAGATGAGTGAACCGTGTCCGAGTCCCAACTGCACACCGACGTATACCCGGCTACCGGCGCAGTGGATGGGGAGGCAGCCGACGTGACCGACACCAGTTCTGGCTTCGCTGACGATCCTGCCGGCGACGAGGCCGCCCAGACTGAGGAGACGGCCCAGGCAGGCGGCGCCGAGAGCGCGGACGGCGCCGAGAGCGCCGTGGCCGAGGCCAGCGCTGAGGACGCCGAGAGCGTCGGCGCGGCCGAGGGCGCTGAAGACGAGAGCGACGCCGAAGCCGGCGAGGGCGGCGACGAGGAGACCGACGGCGAGGCCAGCGAGGCCCCGGCGCGGGACGTCGTGGCCGAGTTCATGCTCGACCTCCGAATGATGCCCGGTGACTGGTATGTCATCCACTCGTACGCCGGATACGAGAACCGCGTGAAGACCAATCTCGAGAGCCGCATGGTCACGCTCAACATGGAGGACTACATCTTCCAGATCGAGGTCCCCACCCATGAGGTGACCGAGATCAAGAGCGGCAAGAAGCAGACGGTCAACGAGAAGGTGCTGCCGGGCTACATCCTGGTCCGGATGGAACTGACCGACGAATCCTGGGCCGTGGTGCGGAACACCCCCGGCGTCACCGGCTTCGTCGGCCTGTCCAGCAAGCCGTCGCCGCTTCCCCTTTCGGAAGTGGCCAGCCTGCTGGCGCCCGAGCCGGAAGAGGGCGAGGTCAAGGCGACGCCAACGGGCGGCGCGAAGGCCGCCGCTGGCCCGGAATACGAGGTCGGAGAGTCCGTTACCGTTATGGAAGGACCGTTCGCGACGCTTCCCGCGACCGTGAACGAGGTGAACTCCGTCACCCAGAAGCTCAAGGTGCTCGTGTCGATCTTCGGCCGGGAGACGCCCGTGGAGCTTTCGTTCGACCAGGTCTCCAAGATCTGAGAGGAAAACAGCAATGCCGCCAAAGAAGAAGAAGGTCGCCGCGCTCGTCAAGGTGCAGCTTCCGGCCGGCGCGGCCACCCCGGCGCCGCCCGTCGGTACCGCCCTTGGCCCGCACGGCGTCAACATCATGGACTTCGTGAAGCAGTACAACGCTGCGACCGAGGGCCAGCGGGGCAACATCATCCCCGTCGAGATCACGATCTTCGAGGACCGGTCGTTCTCCTTCATCACGAAGACGCCGCCGGCGCCTGAGCTGATCAAGAAGGCCGCCGGACTCGACAAGGGCAGCCCCGAGCCGCACAAGAACAAGGTCGGCAAGCTGACCGCGGCCCAGCTCCGCGAGATCGCGACGACCAAGCTCCCGGACCTCAACGCCAACGACATCGAGGCCGCCGAGAAGATCATCGCCGGCACCGCCCGCTCCATGGGCATCACCGTCGAGGGCTAGAACCACTCCGGAACGGCGGCAGCAGCCGCCAGTCCGTTCGGAATTAACAAGGTTTTTGTGGCAGGGGTTGCGCAAACCCGTACTGACCACGACTTCCGCACCAGGGAGATGAAATGAAGCGCAGCAAGGCGTACACCGACGCCGCGAAGAAGATCGACGATGACAAGCTGTACACCCCCGTCGAGGCGGTGGAGCTGGCCAAGGCCACGCAGGTCACGAAGTTCGACCCGACCGTTGAGGTGGCCCTCCGGCTCGGCGTCGACCCGCGCAAGCAGGACCAGATGGTCCGCGGCACCGTGAACCTGCCCAACGGCACCGGCAAGACCGCCCGCGTGGCCGTCTTCGCCACCGGCGACAAGGCCGCCGCGGCCGAGGCCGCCGGAGCCGACGTCGTGGGCTCCGACGACCTGATGGAGCGGATCCAGGGCGGGTTCCTCGACTTCGACGCCGTCGTCGCCACCCCCGACCTTATGGGCAAGGTCGGCCGTCTGGGCCGCGTGCTCGGCCCGCGCGGCCTCATGCCGAACCCGAAGACCGGCACCGTGACCCCGGACGTGGCCAAGGCCGTGACCGAGATCAAGGGCGGCAAGATCGAGTTCCGGACCGACCGCCACGGCAACCTCCACTTCGTGATCGGCAAGGCCTCCTTCGAGCAGAAGGCTCTGCTGGAGAACTACGCCGCCGCGATCGACGAGGTCGTCCGGCTCAAGCCGTCCGCGGCGAAGGGCCGGTACATCAAGAAGACCACGATCACCACCACGATGGGCCCCGGCATCCCGGTCGACCCGTCCAAGGGCACGACCTCCGCTGAAGAGGCCGCGGCCTGAGCCTCATAGCTCACCGAGCGCGTCCGCGGGTCGTCATGACCTGCGGGCGCGTTTTTGTGTTGTAGACTTGACAGTGCCGAAGACCGCTGGATGGGTGACCGACTAGGTCGCTCCGAAGGTTCCGTCCTTGACAGGCGGGCGTCCTGCGCAGGTTGAACATGAAGCCTCTACGGGCTCTCGATGCGCTTCTCCGTGAAAATCCCGGGAAGCGTGCCGTGAGCCGGTATGACGCCCCGTGTGCCTGCGCACCGGGGCGTTTCGTCGTTTTCGGCGCTGGATTACCGGCACGACGTACAGGAAGGAGGCTCATGGCAAACGCTGACAGGACTAAGGCCGAGGTCGTCGAAGAGCTCACCGGCAAGTTCCGGGACTCCAACGGCGCGGTGCTCACCGAGTACCGAGGTCTCTCCGTGGCGGATCTGAAGGAACTGCGCGGCAACCTGCAGGGCCACGCCCAGTTCCGCGTGGTCAAGAACACCCTCACCAAGATCGCGGCCAAGGAAGCCGGGCTGGACGAGGAGATCTCGGGGCTGCTGAGCGGGCCGTCCGCGATCGCGTTCATCAACGGCGACGTCGCCCAGGCCGCCAAGGGCCTGAAGGAGTTCGCTAAGACGAACCCGATGCTCGTCATCAAGGGCGGTGTCCTTGACGGCAAGTTCCTCGAGCCGAAGCAGGTCGGGCAGCTGGCCGACCTCGAGCCGCGCGAGGTGCTGCTGGCCAAGGTCGCCGGCGGGCTCAAGGCCGGGCTGGCCAAGGCCGCCGGGACGTTCAACGCGCTCCCGACCCAGACCGCGCAGCTGGCCGAGGCCCTGCGCGCCAAGCGCGAGGCCTCCGGCGAGACCGCCGAGGCGCCCGCAGCCGAGGCCGCGCCCGCGGAGGCGTCCGCCGAGGCCGAGGCTGCCGCCGATGCGCCGGCCGCCGAGTAGCACGACCAACCAAGAGTTTAAGAAGACCGAAGGGAAACGATCATGGCTAAGCTGAGCACCGACGAGCTGCTGTCCGCGTTCGAGGAGCTGACCCTCCTTGAGCTGTCCGAGTTCGTGAAGGCGTTCGAGGAGAAGTTCGACGTCAAGGCCGCCGCGCCGGTCGCCGCCGTCGCCGCCCCGGGTGCCCCGGGTGCCCCGGCCGCCGAAGAGGCCGCCGAGCAGGACGAGTTCGACGTCATCCTCGAGGGCGCCGGCGACAAGAAGATCCAGGTCATCAAGGAGGTGCGCTCGCTGACCAGCCTGGGCCTGAAGGAGGCCAAGGACCTGGTGGACGGCGCGCCGAAGCCGCTCCTGGAGAAGGTCAACAAGGAGACCGCGGACAAGGCCAAGGCCGCCCTCGAGGGCGCCGGCGCCAGCGTCACGGTCAAGTAGCAGACCGCGCACTGAAGGGCCCTCTCGGGCCCGAGAAAAAGCGCCGTCCCGGAGTGCTCCGGGGCGGCGCTTTTCGCGTCTGCGCAAGGGCCTCGCAGGTAGAGGCCGGTGAGGTTTGATACCCGTCGGGGGTGGCGCATACACCTCTGCGAACGTGTGGGATCGATCACCAGGCTAACCCGGCGAAACCGGGCTGTTTCGGCTTGACGTTCGGCTCCAGACAGGGGATGCTGCGAGGCAAGGTGAACCGCATACGGAGGACTTGTTGACAGCGGTGTAGTCTTTGACTACACTGACCATTTGCGCTGCACTCTGACGTCCTCGGTGTCTCCGTCTTCTCGATAACGAGTCTTTCTCTCGATAACGACGCGGGTTCTAGACCTTGGGCGATTGGCGTGCGTGCGAGGATCGCAACCGCGACAAGTTCGGAAGGACCCCTGTTGGCAGCATCGCGCAGCGCCTCCGCCACGAATCTTGGTCCACGCCGCGTGTCCTTCGCGCGGATCAACGAGCCCTTGAAGGTTCCCGATCTGCTTGCCCTGCAGACCGAGTCGTTTGACTGGCTGCTAGGCAATGATAAGTGGAAGGCACGTGTCCAGGCCGCCCTGGACTCGGGACGTAAGGATATAGCCGAGCAGTCTGGTCTCGAAGAGATCTTCGAAGAGATCAGCCCCATTGAGGACTTCTCGGGGACCATGTCCCTCTCGTTCCGGGATCACCGGTTCGAGCCGCCCAAGTACTCCGCCGAGGAGTGCAAGGACAAGGACATGACCTACTCCGCTCCCATGTTCGTGACGGCGGAGTTCATCAACAACACTACTGGTGAGATCAAGAGCCAGACGGTCTTCATGGGCGACTTCCCGCTCATGTCGAACAAGGGCACTTTCATCATCAACGGCACCGAGCGAGTCGTTGTCAGCCAGCTTGTCCGTTCGCCTGGGGTCTACTTCGACCGGGCGCTGGACAAGACCAGCGACAAGGACATCTACTCGTGCAAGGTGATTCCGAGCCGCGGTGCCTGGCTTGAGTTCGAGGTTGACAAGCGCGACAGCGTGGGCGTTCGGATTGACCGTAAGCGCAAGCAGAGCGTTACGGTCCTGCTGAAGGCCCTCGGCTGGGACGACGCCAAGATCTTGGACCGGTTTGGCGGCTACGAGTCGATGCGCACGACCCTGGAGAAGGACCACACGGCCGGCCAGGATGACGCGCTGCTCGACATCTACCGCAAGCTGCGGCCGGGCGAGCCGCCGACGCGCGAGTCCGCGCAGGCGCTGCTCGACAACCTGTACTTCAACCCGAAGCGGTACGACCTGGCCAAGGTGGGCCGCTACAAGGTCAACCGCAAGCTCGGTCTCGAGCACGGCATCCGCCAGGGCACGCTCACCGAGGAAGACGTCGTCTCCACGATCGAGTACCTGGTCCGGCTGCACGCCGGCGAGGAGCAGCTTGACCGCGAGTCCGACGGCAAGAGCATCGTGCTCGAGGTGGACGACATCGACCACTTCGGCAACCGGCGCATCCGCTCGGTCGGCGAGCTCATCCAGAACCAGGTCCGGCTCGGCCTCGCCCGCATGGAGCGTGTCGTACGGGAGCGGATGACGACCCAGGACGTCGAGGCCATCACCCCGCAGACCCTGATCAACATCCGCCCCGTGGTGGCGTCGATCAAGGAGTTCTTCGGGACGAGCCAGCTGTCGCAGTTCATGGACCAGACCAACCCCCTAGCCGGTCTGACCCACAAGCGGCGCCTGAACGCTCTCGGCCCGGGCGGCCTGTCCCGTGAGCGGGCCGGGTTCGAGGTTCGTGACGTTCACCCGTCCCACTACGGCCGGATGTGCCCGATCGAGACGCCGGAAGGCCCGAACATCGGCCTGATCGGGTCGCTGGCGAGCTACGCCCGGCTGAACGCGTTCGGCTTCATCGAGTCGCCGTACCGGAAGGTCCTTAACGGTAAGGTCACCGACCAGATCGACTACGTGACCGCCGACGAGGAAGACCGCCACGTCATCGCCCAGGCGAACACCGCGATCGACGATGAGGGCAACTTCACCGACGACCGCGTGCTCGTCCGCCGGAAGGGCGGCGAGGTCGAGCAGATCCCGCCGGACGAGGTCGACTACATGGACGTGTCCGCGCGCCAGATGGTGTCCGTGGCCACCGCCATGATCCCGTTCCTCGAGCACGACGACGCCAACCGGGCGCTCATGGGCTCCAACATGCAGCGGCAGTCCGTGCCGCTGCTGCGGTCCGAGTCCCCGCTGGTCGGCACCGGCATGGAGTACCGTGCCGCGACCGACGCCGGCGACGTCATCCTGGCCGAGAAGGCGGGCGTGGTCGAGGAGTCCTGCGCGGACTACGTGACCGTGGCCAACGACGACGGCACGCGGATCACCTACCACGTGCAGAAGTTCCGCCGGTCCAACCAGGGCACCTGCTTCAACCAGAAGCCCATCGTGGAAGAGGGCATGCGGGTCGAGGAGCGCCAGGTCCTGGCCGACGGCCCCTGCACCGACACCGGCGAGATGGCCCTGGGCAAGAACCTGCTCGTGGCGTTCATGCCGTGGGAAGGCCACAACTACGAGGACGCGATCATCCTGTCGCAGCGCCTCGTGCAGGACGACGTCCTGTCCTCGATTCACATCGAGGAGCACGAGGTAGACGCCCGGGACACCAAGCTGGGCCCGGAGGAGATCACCCGGGACATCCCGAACGTCTCCGACGAGGTCCTGGCCGACCTGGACGAGCGCGGCATCATCCGCATCGGCGCCGAGGTCGTCAACGGCGACATCCTGGTCGGCAAGGTCACGCCCAAGGGCGAGACCGAGCTGACCCCGGAGGAGCGGCTGCTGCGCGCGATCTTCGGTGAGAAGGCCCGCGAGGTCCGTGACACCTCCCTGAAGGTGCCGCACGGCGAAGAGGGCAAGGTCATCGGGGTCCGCGTGTTCACCCGCGAGGACGGCGACGAGCTGCCCCCGGGCGTGAACGAGCTGGTCCGCGTGTACGTGGCCCAGAAGCGGAAGATCACCGACGGCGACAAGCTGGCGGGCCGTCACGGCAACAAGGGCGTCATCTCCAAGATCCTGCCGGTCGAGGACATGCCGTTCCTGGCCGACGGGACCCCGGTCGACATCGTCCTGAACCCGCTCGGCGTCCCCGGCCGGATGAACGTCGGCCAGGTCCTGGAGACCCACCTCGGGTGGGTGGCCAAGACCGGCTGGCAGGTCGACGACGGCGACGAGCCCTGGAAGCAGGAGCTTCGCGCCATCGGCGTCGACGCGGCCGAGCCCGGCACCAACGTCGCCACCCCGGTGTTCGACGGTGCCCACGAGGACGAGATCACCGGTCTGCTCGGCGCCACGCTGGGCAACAAGGACGGCGACCAGATGATCGGCGAGCGGGGTAAGTGCATCCTGTTCGACGGCCGGACGGGCGAGCCGTTCAAGGACCACATCTCGGTCGGCTACATCTACATCCTCAAGCTGCTGCACCTGGTGGACGACAAGATCCACGCCCGGAGCACCGGCCCGTACTCGATGATCACCCAGCAGCCGCTCGGTGGTAAGGCGCAGTTCGGCGGCCAGCGCTTCGGCGAGATGGAGGTGTGGGCCCTCGAGGCCTACGGTGCCGCCTACGCGCTGCAGGAGCTTCTCACCATCAAGTCCGACGACGTGCTGGGCCGCGTGAAGGTATACGAGGCCATCGTCAAGGGCGAGAACGTCCCCGAGCCGGGCATTCCCGAGTCCTTCAAGGTGCTCATCAAGGAAATGCAGTCGCTCTGCCTCAACGTGGAGGTCCTGTCCAGCGACGGGGCGGCCATCGAGATGCGCGACACCGACGAGGACGTGTTCCGGGCCGCGGAAGAACTCGGCATCGACCTGTCCCGGCGTGAGCCGAGCAGCGTCGAAGAGGTCTGACCTTCAAGGGGGAATGACAACCAGTGCTAGACGTCAACTTCTTCGACGACCTCCGTATCGGTCTGGCCACCGCCGAGGACATCCGGCAGTGGTCGCACGGCGAGGTTAAGAAGCCGGAGACCATCAACTACCGCACCCTCAAGCCGGAAAAGGACGGGCTCTTCTGCGAGAAGATCTTCGGTCCGACCCGGGACTGGGAGTGCTACTGCGGCAAGTACAAGCGCGTCCGGTTCAAGGGCATCATCTGCGAGCGCTGCGGCGTCGAGGTGACCCGGGCCAAGGTGCGCCGTGAGCGGATGGGCCACATTGAGCTGGCCGCCCCGGTCACGCACATCTGGTACTTCAAGGGCGTGCCGTCCCGGCTGGGCTACCTGCTGGACCTCGCGCCGAAGGACCTGGAGAAGGTCATCTACTTCGCCGCGTACATGATCACGTACGTGGACGACGAGGCCCGCCAGCGTGACCTGCCCTCCCTGGAAGCGCGGATCACGGTCGAGCGCACCCAGCTCGAGCAGCGCCGGGACAGCGACATCGAGACCCGGCAGAAGAAGCTCGAGTCCGACATGGCCGAGCTCGAGGCGGCCGGGGCCAAGAGCGACCAGCGGCGCAAGCTCCGCGAGGGCGCCGAGCGCGAGATGAAGCAGATCCGCGACCGGGCCGGCAAGGAGATCGACCGGGTCGACGAGGTCTGGTCCCGGTTCAAGGGCCTGAAGGTCCAGGACCTGGAGGGCGACGAGGTTCTCTACCGCGAGATGCGGGACCGGTTCGGCCGGTACTTCCGCGGCGGCATGGGCGCCCAGGCTATCCAGGACCGGCTCGCGACCTTCGACCTCGACGCCGAGGCCAACGACCTGCGCGAGACGATCCGCAGCGGCAAGGGCCAGAAGAAGGCCCGGGCCCTGAAGCGGCTCAAGGTCGTGTCCGCGTTCCTGAACACGCGCAACTCGCCCATGGGCATGGTCCTCGACTGCATCCCGGTGATCCCGCCGGACCTGCGGCCGATGGTTCAGCTCGACGGCGGCCGGTTCGCGACGAGTGACCTCAACGACCTTTACCGAAGGGTCATCAACCGGAACAACCGGCTCAAGCGGCTCCTGGACCTCGGCGCGCCCGAGATCATCGTGAACAACGAGAAGCGGATGCTTCAGGAGGCCGTGGACAGCCTGTTCGACAACGGCCGCCGCGGCCGCCCGGTCACCGGACCGGGCAACCGCCCGCTGAAGTCGCTGTCCGACATGCTCAAGGGCAAGCAGGGCCGGTTCCGCCAGAACCTGCTGGGCAAGCGCGTCGACTACTCCGGCCGTTCGGTCATCGTCGTCGGCCCGCAGCTCAAGCTGCATCAGTGCGGCCTGCCCAAGCAGATGGCGCTGGAGCTGTTCAAGCCGTTCGTGATGAAGCGCCTGGTCGACCTGAACCACGCGCAGAACATCAAGTCGGCCAAGCGCATGGTCGA
>Ga0131853_10016791_pt1 | contig 13342 bp, 6 predicted proteins | sample TergutLab28metaG_FD_92764 | JGI IMG/M metagenome (GOLD analysis project Ga0131853, IMG submission 92764) | Labiotermes labralis P1 segment gut microbial communities from Petit-Saut dam, French Guiana - Lab288 P1 (version 2) (version 2) | ecosystem: Host-associated > Arthropoda: Insects >...
ATGTTTATTATCAACACTTTCTCAACATGTTTCGGGCATCATTATGCCCATCTTCAGGAGAACAAGACGTGTGTTACTGCACGTGGTGTGCTGCGCTGGTTCTGCTGGATGTGGTTGGTAGTGCTCGCATCCTAAAACGCAGCGCCCCACAACCGCTACCAACCACATCCTGCAGAACCAGCGCAGCACACCATATGCAGTAACACACGTCTTGTTCTCCTGAAGATGGGCATAATGATGCCCGAAAGATGTTGAGAAAGTGTTGATAATAAACATCTAACTGTTGCATCTTGTTGGTTTTCTCTCTCACTTCAAAATGTGTTACTGCCATATGTGCATTTTATCCCGCACCTAAGTACGGTTCCTTTGTTGCTTAAGGATCATGTTTCCACCTGCAATTCAGAGTCCATTTTTCCTTTGTATTTCCATTTATCTTATGCACAGAATATTCTTGAATTTCTCTAACTTTGAGGCGCATGCAAGCTTTCTGTAGATGGAGCTTCTTTACTGAAGGACACGATAAAAAGAATATTACCTATATGCCTACATAGTTGAGGATTTCACACCAAGCACTTCTAATGTCGATAACACCTCACTAGTTTTCTTTCATTATATCTTTCATACCAACTGCTTCGCAAATAGACTGTACGAATAGTGAATTGCTTCCAATGGCATGCACTTTGAATTAAATTTTACCTGAATTATTCTAGACGTCCTTAGGGGATAATTGCGAACAGACGCAAATGAACGGTCCCCATATGGTTTCGTATTTTTCAAATCATTTACAGAGGGCACAATGCCCTGAAATTAGTACTTGGAATTTTTTATTATGATTGATTCAATTAAAAACTCCTATCATGGGAAGACCTAGGAAGTAATGGACTGCTTTGAAATAATGCTTTATTCATGAATTTTTTTATCCGTATGATATGTCCTAGAATATAATTTCTCTCGCAAGCTATCACACTCTTAATTAAGATTCCGAATAATGTATTAACTATATTTAATAATCTGAAATATTAACTTATTTTTATATACCTACACTTCATAATTAAAATATTTTAATTTATGTAGGTGAATACTTCTGGTAGATCTCTTAATGTTAATCACTTCAAAATTGGGTATAAACTAACATTAATGTCACTTTAATTTCGCACGTTCATATTGCAAACATGTTCTTTTTACGGACTACATTTAAAAATTAGGAATCTAACATGGCGTTTCACGAAAAGCTCCATATAAAATTCTTAAGAATTTGTCGCTGGAATCAGTTTAAATTTGGGACACAAACACAGAAAGAGGGACACATAGAGAGAGATATTGTGACGACACACTAATGGAGCACTACAAGCTGTTTCCGCCAATACAACAGAGTGGGCCCTTTAGTAAATTAAGGAAAGGGCGACTCTCTTTTCTGAAAATCATAGAGAACAAGGAAATGCATTTTTAATTATATTCTGTTTGCAAGTGTCTGTATGCATCAACAAAATGGAACTTTGTCAAAGACATACAATTTAATTATTTGTTAAAATCTTCAGGATGGTTTTAACATATTTGTGAAATAAAAAACCATGTTAAATATTATGTACTGGAATAGAAATATATGGGGGGGGGGGTTCATGAAATGATATTAATAAGTAATTACATTTATTACCCTTGTTAAAAGAGACGAAAAGAGATGCCAATGTGAACTGTTCGAGACATCACTATTCGCACTCTGTGAAGAACTCGCTTTGGAAGAGGCAATGGACCCTTCGTAAGGCGGACTTCAGCGTGATGATGTTGGTGTTCTTCCTTCGTTGTCCTCAATACACTGTTTTTGCAAACAGCAGATATGTGCAATGTTGAAGCAGATCAGAATTAAGAGATATTTTGTTCCTACTGAACACAATATTTATTATTACACTTACAGTATCCTATTTGACAGGGGAGACAGTAAAATTTTTCGGCTGATGACTGGACGACCAGGTTAAAAAAAGGTTACTTTCTGTCCTTAAAATATCCAGATCGACTGTGGTTTCACCTTGCTTCTTGTGTATTGGGACACGTGTCTACTTCTCCCGGAATAGAGCGACTGGGGAGTGAAGCTGACTCCTAGCTTTCATCAAATCCTTATGTTAAATAATGGAGCTATACTTGAAATCCCCCACACGCATCTTTCGTCTTTATGTGATACTGGGGCCTAAGAATGCTAAAAAACGAGTCTGAAGTCCATATTCATGTAAATAGGTCCAAATGTATTAATTATCCGCCGCTTCATTTTTTTCAGAGTCTGCAGTGACACTTTGCGTTACGCAATGAATAATGATGCTTCGTTATTGCAAGTACATATTATTGTATTAATCGTTTACATTTCGTATTTCCTTTAATTACAAGTTTTAATGTAACTGACTACACTTATCACTTACGTTCCTGAAGATTCTAAAATAAATGCAGACTGTCTTTGACAAAATTAAATTTGTTTTTCGTCTCCAACTCAAAAATACGCGATAAAATAATTTAGACTTAAAAGCGATGCCAAGAAAGTTGGATCAAGAGACAACACTTCTTTTTCCCTTTCTGGAGGATTCCGGTTAGAATCTTGGCTCCGATCCATCTATTGCGACTGATGTATTTTGAAGTTTCCTGTACACAATTACGGGCCGTTACCTTAAATTTAACCAAAAGAGTACTTTTCCTTTTATTCACGATTTATGATGCACTGCTATAGTAACGAATGCGCTGTACAGATCCACTCTCTCTCCGCTACTACAGCATTTAGTATAGTTAAAGCTGTTTGCAACGCGCCTTTAAACAACAAAATTTTGAGTCTGACGTGCAATTTGTACTTCTGCTTTTTTATAATTTTTTTTAATTTTTTTACATAAATATGAAATCGCTGATGGAAACCTTTGTTAGCAGTCTTCGTGCTATCGTATTGTTTGCATACTGTGCTGATTTAGCCTTAGGGGCCGGATCGGCTTCACTGCAGCAACAACATGACGTCATATTTCAATGTGTATTGATATTATTCCCCTCGGTGCAGGTTAGTTACGATCCGTGATAACTGGAATCTTCTTACTGCACCCCCCTCCCCCGCGCTGTACTCCCATACCACAAATATTAACTGAGTACTGACGTCAAGGCTATAAATCGACTGGATATTACCAGATTCTGAAAACCATAAAATAGTGCTGCCATTTTAAGAGGATATGTGTATTTGCAATAGTTATTGCTGTTTAATTATACAGAAACTAGTGTGTTTACACGTCAAAAAGTGACAGCCTGTAAAATATACGCAAGACTGTTTAGACATACACAAATTCCACACTCGTATAAATGAGTCTTTCGGTTTTTTTTTTTTTTTGCTGCTGGTAATTTGGTTTTTCAATCATTACTCGTAAAATTTGGGATTTTCTAGCTTCTAGGGCTCTCTTGTCGCAATAACGGTTCTTAGTCCACGTATTTCACGTAAGATAATTATTTTTCTTATGTCTTTGTGCACATGTGTACTGGAAATGTTGTGTGCTCTAAAAAAAACCTGAATTCATGCTTGGGTAAAAAATTATTTTGCCAGAAGGTACAAAATATTTTATTTGCATTAAATAACAAAATGTTAATCGGAAGTGAACATTTCTACAGTTGTTTGGTTAAGTTTCATAATGATTTTGCTTTTCGTCGTTTAACCCTTAAACCGCTAACGTGGAGAATATGGTGAGTTCCTAATAATGCCAGCAGATTGAAGATTGGATTTAACCTGGCGTTTAAAGTCTTAATATTAACGGTCCATTCAGTTAACAAATATAGGCTACATGTTTAAAACTGAAGGAAGAAGTACGCACTGTAATACGCTTTCACTTAACCACATACGTAGCGCATATGTACCGGTAATAATACTCTGTTACATTACTTGAGAATGCTTCATTAATACCAAACATTTCAATTAACAGCACAATGTTTTGTATATACCGCTCCATATTCCACATATATATACACCACAACACAACAGAGCACACAGCAGTGCACGCTGACGACTGTACAAACGATGCGCTAATGTGTGCACACGCGAGTTCTCGAATTTCCTTTCAGGTGATCGGGGCGCGACGTCACTTACATAACAAGAATTTTATATATTTTGATGGGAATAGAAACTTTGTCTTTCGTTTAATAACCTGATGTAAATTAATTATTTCAGATCGCATTATAGAATCTTCACGAGGCAAAAGATTTGCTGATGTTTTGTGAGATCTGAATTTCTGACGGCATTGTTCCTAAGGTGTCAAGGAGTCCTGGAAGGTTTCCGTGGTTCTCTCGACTGAAGATAAAGGCACTAGGATCCTTCGAATCATCGGTAACCAATTACCGGTCCGTACGACGTAACATCCCACAAGACTTAATTCAGAAACATGTTACTTCGCTGACTTAACAAGTTACTTCGCTGACTTAACATGTTACTTCGCTGACTTAACATGTTACTTCGGTGACTTAACATGTAAACGTACATCTGTCCCTGAAAAACAATGAGGTTTAGGATTTGTGGAAGTATGGCTCTTCTTACTCTGAACAACACTACATTGTGGTGTGATCAGCTGCAAGCGACAGCCGCTTTACCACCGACGGAATATTTCGCGGCACTCAGTAAATATGGTGTGTGGACGAATCTGACGACAGATTAGTATCATGCCAGTAACTGGCATCGAACCACGAGTCCTCGGTAGTCTAGCCCTTAGGCTGGTCACTGTACCGATCACAGTATCCAGGTTCCCGTTTTGTGTTTACACAGGTTGCTTTATTTGGTGAAAATCACTTTTCTACGTCATAACCTCCTGGAATGTAATGAATTTCTTGTTCTGTCCTGAAGCATAAGTTAGTACTCTCCTCCGTAAAGTTTCGCCCATATGCCAAGTTGCACGGTGTTATATCCTAGAAGACAGAACGCTTTGTCATTACCGCTGTGATAACTTCAGATCGCACGTGGTTTGTTCATCTAAGCCCACCAAGTGTTTAGCTTAACGACAGATGGACTACGAAACACTGAAACAAGGAAACATGTAATGCAGTTGACATATGCCAGAGATTAATGTTCGGGCTCTGTCCGTGCGGATGGACACAGACAGCAAAGTCTGCCTGCACTGTGAGACGTTATGAGACAGTCCGAGTTACCTGCAACATAATTTACAGGCGATTGGGAATTACAGTGCAATGAACATGAGTATAACAACCACCTGCGTTGGCATCTCCCTAATGCAGCCCAGCAATTACTGTGCTTTGATGTTTCGACTGCGCATTTATGCTGACATGCTGTGATATGCAGTTCGTTCATTGTGATGCTATTTGAGATGTATGTTTTTCAAATATGGCAATTTTTGCAGTCATCGGTCGTGTTTCAAACGCATATGAAGTTCTTTTAGCTGCCACTGAAATTAAACGCATTTACCATTGATGTATTACAAAAAAGAAAGTTTATTTCAAAGAATGCTTATAGATACGTACATCCTCTAATTACTTCGTCGTCAAGGTACTAGGGGCAGTAGGGAAAGCGTGAAAATTTGGCTATTCTAGGTGTCTTGAATTTAGTGTAATCGCTAAGTGGAACATCTTGCTACAATGAAAAAAACTAGATGCACTAATTACTCAAATTTATTTTCGGATTAAAATTCTACACGTTTCGGACAGTTCCACTGTCCATCATCAGAAGTTTTTCACTGTACACACAGCAAACCTGTATGACACATACCATTACCGTGTGTACAGTGAAAAACTCCTGATGATGGACAGAGGAACTCTCCGAAACATGTAGAATTTTAATCCAAAAATAAATGTGAGAAATTAGTGCATCTAGTTGGTTTTATTGTAGGAATTTTTCATGATGCACGGTCATATGAACGTCAAATTGGAATATCTTGCTCGATACACTGCAGTTTTGTGTATACCATTTAATTCGCTGTAGAAGGCGAGTTATTTTTCTTTCCGGAAATAACCGTACAGCGAAATTGGAGTTGTCCCACAAATGGAACCTTACGGAATTTTCCAGTGACACGTGCGTTACACCACATTTTTCCAGTGACACGTGTGTTACACCACATTTTTCCAGTGACACGTGTGTTACACCACATTTCCTAGCTAACAGTGACCAATGAAGCACACTGCAGCATTGTCGCTGCTCACTCAGCACTTCAGCCATAATATTAATATAACTTTACGTCAGCCGCTCTGAAATTTTACTAATATTTTAATTATATTTTCTAGGTTCTACGCAATTTTTCTTCATGTAATCAAGTGGGAAGAACGGAGCGGTGGTTTATTAGAAGCTGCCTAACGCTTGGGCTTATATATAAAAGCAATGAATATTACGTATTGTGAGTGTGTGTTTGTAGCCTTAGGTATCCGGCATGAAATGTGCATGCGCCATGTTGCCATATATGGCCTGCTTCACTCTACAATATTTTCTACAGTATCTCATAAAAAGCACGATTTTCGGAAGAGACGTTATTGAACACAAAATGTGATTTTCGATTTCTTCTACAACCCGTATCTGAAAGATTTCTCGTTTTTAGTAGAACTGAACGAGATATGATCAAAAATGTGTAGTGGTCTCCATGTAAGGTAACTGTTATTATTATCCGATTTTGATGAAATTATATTTTTCTCCATAGATTTTCAAAAAATACTTAAATATCAAATTTCATGAAAAATTCATCCAGTGGTAGCCGAGTTGTTCCTTGCAGAAAGACGGACGGACGGACGGACGGACGGAGGGATGGACAGACATTACAAACCTAATAGTCACTTTTCGCAATTTTGCGAACGCGCCTATGAGTTATTTTCCATCACCTTACCTCCTTCAATTCTATATGCTCTACCAGACTTTTCAACATGCGTTTGGTAGAACGGCAAGCAGACAATTTGGTAGAAATTTCTGTCTTCCTTTTCCCAGTAAGTGTCGTGTCACAACTCCATTCCTGCAAGGAATTTGCGATCTTAATACTGTATTTAAATTTTTGAGCTCAGAGTCTTTTAAAAGTAACACATCCTCATATCCAATAATTAACTTGATCAATGTTGTAAATCCTGTGCTCTGAGTCTCAGGATGTTCATTTGGGACATTTGTCACTAATTAAGCAATAAAAGCTTTTGTTTAATTAACCTTTTGGCGCCGGAATTATTTTTTTTAATTTTAGCACAACCTGTTTATAAAATGTGAATAATACAGGAACCAAGTATGTTAGAATTATGAAACAAACTGCATTTTGAAGAGAAAGAAAGGAGAGTATATACCATGTTTAAAATATTCAGTACCTATATTTTTTGAATAAATATATAAAATGTAAATAGAGGTTAGCGGTGTGGTACGTCAACTATAGTTGACATTAGGCGTCAAAAGGTTAAGTAGAGCGAAACTTTCAAGCATTTTTGTCTTTGTATAATAAAGATAATGATAAACTTCTAAACAATGGGAAAGGAACCAATGGCTGTACGACATTTGTGTCTGACGTTGACTTAAGAAACCAGCTGCTGAGACTAAGAGAAAGCTAAAGTTTCAGCGTCACTCTATATACAAAGCCAAGTCTATATCCAGCAATTTGAGTCAGTTGACCTTTTGGTCTTCCTTTCTGAGTTTACAATTTCATATCAGTGTCGTGTTCAATTTAATTGCCCCTAGGTGTACTTTTACGTGCAATGAACTGAAACTTTGTTTGGTCGGAATTTAACATACTTGTTAATACATACGTTATATTAGTGTTATGGAATACCTGGTGTGACTCACTTATTTCTCTTATTCCCTGCACTTGATACATTTTGTTGCATTGTGTTCTATAATATTGTCCCTTTTGCGTAGGATTACATCAAATATAGACCTTAATATTTTTAAATGTTGAGATTAAAATTTTCATCATCATCATCATCATCTTCGTCCATGGATTAGGTCGTTTGACCTGTTCCGGCATCGACGCATTGCCATCGTTTCCTGGGACGTCCACGATCTCTTCTTCCTCGAGGTTTCTAGTTGAGGGCGTGTTTCGGCAGTCTGGTGTTGTCCAATCTTTCAAGGTGGTTGATCCAGTTTTGTTTGTATTTGAGTCTCACGTCTTGTATTCCAGAGATCTCCACCTCTTTCCTTATGACTTCGCTTCTAATTTTATCCAGCCTTGTGTATCCCGTAACACTTCTTAGAAAGCGCATCTCTGCATCTTCTAGGCCAGTCATGTCTCTCTTCGTGGTTACCCACGTTTCGCTGCCATACAGTAGTGATTGTCTAGCTACAACTTTATAGAATTTCATTTGTGTGCCTGTACGGGTTTGATTTAAGTGGATTACAATTTTATTTCGATAAATTACAAATTTGTTAGGCGAATTTTTTATTTTTTGTATTTTCAATTTTCCGTGAAAGCATTGCCTTCGAAGAAGTGTGAGTATGATACACGTTAGAATCCGGTGATGACTTAATGTAATTTGAGGAGCTAATGTATCCTGCTGAAGCATGCGCAGTAAATAGTACACTCATTGACGTATTCAGTTATTATGCTAGATCTGCGTGGAATTGAGAGTTAGAATGAGCTGGTCTTACTGGTATCTGTTTCTGTTGTTTCAAAGTCATTTTAATGACCTCAAGACAAACATTCCAATACAAATTATGATAATGACAACAAGTCAATTATTTCAACTCTATGGGCAGCCTCCTTATAAACGATGTAAGTTATACACGGGAAATTAAATCAAGGAGTTAGATCGCTGTAGCATCATTCAACAACAAGAACATTTTTCTTACTATTAAGTTGAACTTAAAATTATGGAAGGAACAAAACGCTATGTCGGAAGCAGAGCTGTTATTTTGCTGCACAGTTTGAAATTTGGTGCTGGTGAAACATCGAGAAGTTCGGTTGGAGCTGTCATGTAAAAACGGAAGTATTGCAAACAGTCAAGGATAAAAGCAACACCCTAAAGAACAGTAGGCCTAAAACGACGGAAGACTAATATAATATTATACAGTGCACGTCAGCACAATCACTTTATTATATGAGGTAATACAAGGCTACATGTTTCGACTATAACCTAGTCACCTTCAGGCCTATATTAACATTTGTGTTACCAGATGCTGTGCACACTTTGGGATCCCAACGTGTTTACATTTGTGGAATATAATCTGGTAACACAAATGTTAATATAGGCCTGAAAATGACAACGTTATAGTCGAAACATGTAGCCTTGTATTGCCTTATATAATAAAGTGATTGTGCTGACGTACACTATATGATATTATATTACGTTGAGAGCACATCGTGATGCTTCCGTTCAAAAATTGACCGAAAACTAATTGGAATGGTCACATCTTGCTTAGGAACTGCCTTCAAAAGCACGTTATTGAAGGGAAGATGTACGGAACGTGAAGTGGAATAAGCAAACCTAAACAGCTTCTGGATGATGTGAAGGAAATGAGAATATACAGGATCTTGAGGAAGGACTGGCTGGCACAGACCGGAGGACTCGTTTCGGAAGAGACTATGGACCTGTCGTAAGCCACACTACGTGAAGGATGAGGGATCAGTTTCTGTACTCCAAACAGTACGTGACGTTTAAATGTATATATTTTTAACTTTTTCTCATATTTTGTATTCGCTTGCCTTCCATAATAATCCGGTTTTCGCGGGATTTTCAGCGAAAGTGAGTGTAATTTTCAGGCATATGAGCGTAATACTTTAGGAAAAAAAACACGAAACAGTGTTTAGCATTATAATATTTCAGGTTTAATGAAGAATAAAAACCAACTAGATGCCACTTATTATTTTATTGTACTTCTTATAGGCTCAACATGTTTCCAGCATTACTATGCCCATCATCATGAGCTCGCGACTATGGCGTTGATTGTATCGTTCTTGGTTTGCTGTTTGTTGGAGGTAGGTGCAGTTAGGCTACAGTGGTGTCTGGGTTGCAGGCTCAAGTACGTCGTACCTGAGCCTGCAACCCACAAACCACTCTAGCCTAACTGCACCTAACTTCCAACATACAGCAAACCAAGAACGATAAGAACAATGTGGTAATCAATGTCATAGTCGCGAGCTCCTGATGATGGGCATAGTAATGCCCGAAACATGTTGAGCCTATAAGAAGTATGATAAAATAACAAGTGGCATCTAGTTGGTTTTTCATTCTTCAGTTATCACAATGATGCACGGTCCAATGAACATCAGACTTCAGGTTAACTTGTACTAAATTGTTATTTTTGTTGAGGGCCAGTCTAACTCTCAGGAAACGAAAGATCCGACACAAAGCCTGTCACATTATTCCGCCTCGTTTTGCTAACACTCCAATGTTCTCTTATGACCGAGTTGGGGAACAAAAGTATTAATTTTTCGTTGCGCTAGGATTTTATGTAATCGTAATCAGCCATTATCGTCGTAAGCCGTTAAAAATTCTAACTGCCAAAAAAAATTACACTGGTATCAATTTAGGCTAACTACTTCAGACACTCTCAAATTACAAATTCTCGACCAAGACATTGTTTGTAACTTCAGTGAATGTGACGGCGACGTACAATGCTTCGTTTACGTCTAGATCACAGACCGTAATTCTGTAATATACCAACATTACTATTTTAATGTGCGACGAGATATCTAGTTCATAATCACGTAGGCAACGGACGTATAACGTAAGAAATAGGTGCGCTCCTGCAAGCAATGTTACAGTGGAGAAGCTTTAATTATTACAAATTCTAAGTTTTTCTTTGTAGCTTTAGTTATCCAGCATGGAAAGTGTATGTGCCATATCATATTTTCATATGTGTTCTGTCCGGATATACTGTATTTTTCCACATTATCTCATAAACGACACGAATGTCGAAAAAAAAGTTATTGAATATAAAATGTGTATTTTGATTTTCTCTGCAAGTTTTGTCTGAAACAATTCTCGTTTTAAGAAGAACTGAAAGAGATACGATCACAAATTTACATTCATTTTCATGTAAAGTACCCGTCATTCAAGTCAGATTTAGTGAAAATTTAATTTGCTTCACAGATTTTCGGAAAATTCTCAAATACCAAATTTCATGAATATCCGTTCAATAGAAATATAGTTGTTCCATGCGGACGGGCGGATGGAAGACATACATGACGAAGCTAATAGTCACTTTTGCAATTTTGCGCCTAAAGAACGTAAATTGAATAAGTAGTCACAAGAAGGAGTGAGACAATTGTTTTATGTGACGAAGACGCGAGTTGCTAGGATTATACAGACGCGGTGGTAGATGAAATAAACACTGTGGGTCATTGGTGGAATGGTACCGGCAAAGTAAAGGTTAAGTTAACAGAGAGAATACTGTCCGAATGCCACTTTGTGCGCCACAACTCCTACACAGATTGGCTTGGATTTGAGCTCGGGCATCCACTTTGAGAGGCTGGCGACTAACTGAGACTGCGGGAAAAGAAATATCTTTTCTATTTAGGCTGTCGCGGTACAGGAATAGAGCAAGGAGGGCTGAAATTTACACAGCTTCGATTTTGCGGATTCTTGTCTTATGGGACATTGTGCTGCTTATTGCTGTTAATGCCCCAGATCATAACTATCAAAAAAAGGAACTGAGTGACTCTAAAACTCAGTGTTCTCGTGCACTGGGAGGCAGTGATGTGATTTGTACAGACCGGACCTTCGGAGAAACCTGATGAGGTTTCCAGGGTGATGTCCGTAAATACTATTGGGCGATGTCTGTAGATACTATTGGGCGATGTGTGTAGATAATACTGGGAGATGTCTGTAGATACTTTTGAGCGAAAACTGTAGATATTTTGGGGCGATGTCTGTAGATATTATTGGGGGATGTCTGTAGATACTATTGGGCGTTGTCTATAGATACTATTGGGCGAAGTCTGTAGATATTATTGGACGATGTCTGTAGATACTATTGGGCGATGTCTGTAGATACTATTGGGCGATGTCCGTAGATACTATTGGGCGATGTCTGTAGATATTATTGGACGATGTCTGTAGATACTATTGGGCGATGTCTGTGGATATTATTGGGCGATGTCTGTAGATATTATTGGGCGATATCTGTAGATAATACTGGGCGATGTCTGTAGATACTATTGGGCGATATATGTGGATAATACTGGGCGATGTCTATAGATACTATTGGGCGATGTCTGTAGATACTTTTGAGCGATAACTGTAGATTTTTTTGGGCGATGTCTGTAGATACTATTGGGCTATGTCTGTAGATACTCTTGGGCGATGTCTGTAGATACTATTGGGCGTTGTCTATAGATACTATTGGGCGATGTCTGTAGATAATACTGGCTTCCATTTTGTGGCTGAAATCTCCTACCCTGATTAGGAAAGCATCAAATTTTTCCCACTTACCGACTACCATTCATAAATAAACGTTTCCTCACCTACTGAAAGGCATTTATCTGATTCGTCTACGTTCATTTCTACGTGCACAAAACGTTCTGCCTTTCCATACCGTTTCTTTACCGTACTGAATCGCGGCAAGTCTGCAATTTGAAGCATATAATAAAACTTCTGACGCTGTATTTTTATTTATTGCATTCATATTCTTAATTTCTGCAGCAAGGATTTCTCCCCGATATGCATTGTTTGTTGTCTCAGACTTCTCAGTATTGCCCCTGCGATGCTTTCCTTCCATAATAGAATAAACGTTTTAAAGTAACTGGAGGTTTTCTTGGTAGGAACGCAAGATACTTCTTCACCACATTAAATCTATTATATACAGTTTTTTTTTCTCCACGACGAATAAATTGTAATTATATATCAGTCGACATACTTGTGCATGAACTTCAAATCATTAATGAACTTTAAAACTTTTTTATTTATCTTGTTTAATACAAAATGTGTGTTTAATAAATTATTGAAATTATTTAAAAGTTGTATGTAGAAACGTAATGAGAGGACGGTCTTAACATTAAGATAACAAATCTCGTTTTTCCAACTCCCTTTAGAGCGATTACACTGTGCCAAACATTTCGACAGTATTACGGATATTAGAAGTGAATCGTTTCTTTGGCTCTCGTAAATGAGGCCAAAATTCTAATGCAATTATACGGATAAATTTATCTCGCCGTGGGGCATGTATGTATTATACAGGGTTATTCATAATTCCGTGAAACATTTTAAAAATTCGCAACAAATAAACTACTCAACGGATCATGATAGTTCTTAAAGCCGATAGAGAGAGAAACTCTCCAAGTTTTTTTTACATATTTCACAGATGCTCATTGTGTCCACATTTGGTAATACGGCAGACATCTATGCGATAGTCCATCTCGTTCCACACGCGTGTCAGAATATCACGGTCGACCAGAGCCACAGCAGCGGTGATACGGTTGCGAAAATCTGGAGATTAGCGGGG
>Ga0131853_10016792_pt1 | contig 13341 bp, 9 predicted proteins | sample TergutLab28metaG_FD_92764 | JGI IMG/M metagenome (GOLD analysis project Ga0131853, IMG submission 92764) | Labiotermes labralis P1 segment gut microbial communities from Petit-Saut dam, French Guiana - Lab288 P1 (version 2) (version 2) | ecosystem: Host-associated > Arthropoda: Insects >...
TATGTTATGTTACGTTGTCATGTTATGTTATGTTGTTATGTTATGTTATGTTATGTTGTTATGTTATGCTGTTATGTTATGTTGTTATGTTACGTTGTTATGTTAAGTTGTTATATTTTGTTGTTATGTTATGTTGTTATGTTATGTTGTTATGGTATGTTGTTATGTTATGTTGTTACTGCCGTCTTCATGGCCTTACCGATAATTCGGAAGAACATAATCCTAATTTTCCAATCAGATATCGTACATACGTGAGCAAATTATACTTTTGGTTTATGATGTTGCAATTAATTATTTATTATGTATAATAAATAATTGTTTTAATTTATACGTCTATAGATAGCGAATGCGTTGATGTTAATATACTGGGAGGAAGCATACATACTCTAAAGGAAAATGCAGAAGCTCTAGTAGTTGCTACTAGTGAGATTGGACTGGAAGTAAGTGCTGATAAAACTAAGCACATGGTCATGTCTCGAGATCCGAATACAAGATGAATTCACAGTGTGAGGATTGATAATAATACCTTCGAGAGGATGGAAGAGTTTAAATATTTGGGAATATTTTAACAATTCAAAATTCTATTGCGGAAGAAATTAAGAGCAGATTAAGGTCAGGAAATGCTTGCTATCATTTGGTGCAGAACCTTTTGTCTTACAGGTTGCTATCCAAAAATTTAAAGATCAAGGTATATAGAACTATAATTTTGCCTGTTGTTTTGTATGGGTGTGAAACTTGGTCGTTGACACTGCGTGAGGGAAGGAAGCTGAGGGTGTTTGGTAATATGGTGTTGAGGAGAATAATTGGACCTAGGAGGGACGAGGTAACGGTGGAATGGAGGAGACTGCATAACGAGGAGCTAAATGATTTGTACTCCTCACCCAATATTGTGCGGGTGATAAAATCGAGAAGAATGTGATGGGCTGGGCATGTGGCCCATATGGGTGAGGAGAGGGGGGTGTATAGGGTCTTGGTGGGGAAACCGGAGGGAAAGAGACCACTGAGGAGACCTAGGTATAGATGAGTGGATAATATTAGGATGGATCTCCAGGAGGTGGGATGTGGGTATATGGACTGGATTGGGCTGGCCCGAGTAGAGACTGGTGGCGGACGCTTGTGAGTGCGGTAATGAACCTTGGGGTTCCGTGAAATGCGGGGAATTTCTTGACTAGCTGCAAACCAGTTAGCTTCTCAAGAAGGACACTGCACCATGCAGTAAGTAAGTACAGATTGCGAATGACCAGTACTCTATGCATCAAAGGCTGAATTATGTCACGTTCTAATTATTTTTTTGCAAAATACTGAGTAATTCCATAAAATATCGGATTTAAGTTATGAAGAATATAGTTTTGCACCCGTTTGCATGCTGCCTCTTTTTTTTTTTCATTCGCTGTAGAAGAGCAAAATGTAACAGTTCCGGTCTGCTGCTGTCTTGAAAGGGCATAATTCGTGAAAATGGATGTGCTACTTTATAAAGGTCTCAAAATTACAATTCCAGTAATTTAATTTTCTTGATAGAACCATTGTGAACAGTGGGGTTCAAAAGAAAGTTCTTTCCCTCTTTGTATTCAGCCGTGTACGTTTAGTCGTGACTACGGTATTCTTGTGACGTCGCCTATAATTTATTTCCAAACAGTATTACTCTATCCGCTAGAGTTCACCCTGAATCCCATTCACACTCCAATCTCCAGCCTTCTCCAATGTGGTGCGTTTTCTCTCCACTAAGTCCAAATAATGACTTTCATCCTTACCTTCTTATGTGTTCTTCACAAGGAAACTTCAGTAACTTGACTTTATGTGAAATTATGAACATATGAAATGCATGGTGCTGTGATGTTGAGATACCAAGCGATTTGTTACCATGGTGTTATGGTTACGCTTGTGAAAAGGATAGACATTGCTGGATGGAGATTCGGTTCATAGAATGGAAATGACGGTTCGCTATGCTGTCATAAGCGGACAGTCGAGATACGAGTGTAAAAATTTAAATGTATCCTTGTGCACGATATGAAAATATGTATATGTGGAGTGGAGGTGTAAATCCTCTCATTCGTAACTTCTATAGTAGCTGTTAAGTAAGTTGTTAGATTCAGTGGAGAGCTGTTTGTCCCCAGTACCCATTGAATAGGAGGTTTCGTGGGTCTCAAAGCCAGTCTGGGTTCTTTGGAGAAGAGAAAAATTCATCTTTGCCCGTCGGGAATTGAAACTTGATCCCTTGGTTGTTTAGTCCGCAGCCTGGTCACTGTATATACAGGGCTCTCCCGGCCGTCCAAAGGGTATTGTTGTGAGTATTTTAAGGTTCGCTTTGGTAGACACTGTCCTTCTTCTTCTTCTTCTTCTTCAATTGGCACTACAGCCCACTGTGGGGTTTGGCCTGTCGAACAATGTCCTTCCATTTTTTCCTATCTGCCACCAAGTCTCTCTATCTTCTCACTTCCAGCACTTGAAGATCTCTTTCTACTTCCTCTTTCCATCTTTTCCTGGGTCTTCTACTTCTTCTCGCCCCTTCCAGTTCTTGAGAGAAGATCTTTTTAGGCATCCTATCCTCCTCCATTCTCTCTAGGTGACCTAACCAACTTATGCTTTGCCCTTTTATCCATTTTACTATATTTTCTCCTTTGCTCATCTCTTCTAGCGGTAGACACTGTCCTAACTACTTGTAAAGCTATGGGCCAACATGGTCATTCTATGGTGCGATTTTGGCTGTGTCGCCTTCTAACCTATTTCTTGTTTAATTGTGCTGTGGTGTGGTGCAGTGTTTCTTCCTTTCCTTATTTCTGAAATATTTCAATGCACAGACCAAGGAATGACCTACAGGCTTGAATCGGTAAACTGTGCCGAAAATCTTATGTTACTACTTTTAGGAGAAAATTAGCTTATGTATCAATTCTAAGTGGTAATAAAGCACAGTTTTATAAAACACAGATATGTGGACAGAAGGGACTCGATAAGAGGAATAAAAAAGCAAGGAAGGAAACGCAGCGAATAGTGGAAATTCCGTACCGACCTTGGATTCTTGACCCTGGAAGATATGACAGATAGGTTGTCCTGAAACGTCGGTAAGGAATTACCACTATTCGTTGCGTAATAACCCAGAAGAGCGCAATTCTCATCTACTTCGCGGCGGGAGCCTGAAATTAAGCTTTTCGTAAATTTCAGACACACTTTTTTTAATTTGGCGTGACAACCCCCAGTGGCCAAGGGCCTCCTTATTCAGGATGTTTCTAGATTACACACAACGACGCACCACAGTTGGTAGAACTCCTCTGGATGAGTGATCAACTCGTCGCAAACCCCTCTTTCTGACAACACACAACATTCACGACAGACAGACCTCCATGCCCCGGAGGGATTCGAACCCACAATCTCAGCAAGAGAGCGGCCGCAGACCTACGCCTGAGACCGACTAGGACCGGCAAAGTGCAGACACTAAAATGGAATAATGCTGATCACAGCGGCCGCGAAGTCTAAGGCGAGGGTCCGCGGCCGTTCGCGTGCTGGGATTGCGTTTTCGAATCCCGCCGGTTTCATGGATGTTTTGTCTTCTGTGAATGTTTTGTTGTCAGGTAGAGGTCTCTACGACGGGCCGATGCCTCGTCCAGCAGACTCCTCCTCAGTGTGGTATCATTAATCACGGATCACAATAGGACCGCGTGGAGTGAAAATACGAGAAGAATTGTGCGTACTAATGCAAGTTGACATCAATATTTTTAATTGTTCGGAGCAGTTGTAATTTTGTAGATGGTGTTTCAAATTTCATAACACGTTCGATTAGGTTATGTAAACATAAATTTGTGTGTAGGATATTACTAAGGAAATTGATTTAGTTTTGAGTTTGGTCATATTCGACTCAACGAATTCCATACCTTAATTAAGTGCTTATATTAATTCCAGTCCCTACTTTCCACATTGCGGGCACGAGGTGGCGCAGTTGGTCGAGGCACTGCGCTAAAAGCCGGAAGGTCGCGGGTTCGATTCCCTATGGAACCACTGGAATTTTTCATTGACATAATCCTTCCGGCCGCAGTATGGTCCTGGGTTTGACTCAAACTATAACAGAAATAAATACCAGGAATATTTTCTGAGGGGTAAAGGCGACCGGTACGTAAGGCTGACAACTGTACCACTTTCATTTGCCGATTGTCTTGAAATATGGGAACCTCAACTTGCTGGAACACGTAGGGCCTGGCCAGGCGTGTAATGGGATTGCTTTACCTCTTAATTTCCACGTTTGTTTACGATGAAGTCACTCCGATATGACAGCACCGAAGTCGCATCAGCTCCTTCAGAAATTGAAGTCTTACTTACTTACTTACTTACATCACCTACTTACTTACATCACTTACTTACTTACTTACTTACCTACATCACCTACTTACTTACATCAATTACTTACTTACATCACTTACTTACTTACTTACTTACTTAAATCACCTACTTACTTACATCACTTACTTACATCACTTACTTACATAGTTACTTACTTACTGCATGGTGAAGAGTCCTTCTTGAGAAGCTAACTGGTTTGCAGCTAGTCAAGAAATTCCCCGCATTTCACGGAACCCCAATGTTCATTACCGCACTCACAAGCGTCCGCCAACTGTCTCTATCCTGGGCCAGCCCAATCCACTCCATATATCCACATCCCACCTCCTGGAGATCCATCCTAATATTATCCACTCATCTATACCTAGGTCTCCTCAGTGGTCTCTTTCCCTCCGGTTTCCCCACCAAGAACCTATACACCCCCCTCTCCTCTCACCCATACGCTCCACATTCCCAGCCCATCTCATTCCTCTCGATTTTATCACCCACACAATATTGGGTGAGGAGTACAAATCATTTAGCTCCTCGTTATGCACTCTCCTTCATTCCCCCGTTACTTCGTCCCTCCTAGGTCCAAATATTCTCCTCAACACCATGTTCTCTAACACCCTCATCTTCCTTTCCTCCCGCAATGTCAGCGACCAAGTTTCACATTCATACAAAACAACACGAAAAATTATACTTCTATATATCTTGATCTTTAAATTTTTGGTCAGTAACCTGGAAGACAATTAAAGTCTTCATTTAATAAATGTCTGCCTTATATTGTATTTGCGTTTGTTGTTTGTAATCAGTTCACGGATACACAGTACTTATCAATGTTGCGTTATGTTAGTTGAGTGTTACGAATTAAATACTTGCTGATTGATTACTGTTTTTATTTTCACCCTTATTTACTCATCATTGCCGAAACGTCGAAAGATAATCGCTAAATAACAGACTTGAATTCAAAGCCCGTAACGCGGTCGGTACGCATATGGTAATATAGCGTACGGTAGAACAGGTTACCACCACATTCGCTACTGCCCTCAAATCAAGGTTGTGAATTCTGCTAGTTCAGAGACAAGTCTTTTATTCCCTATTCTAGACTTGAAAAATCTTCTCTCTTCTACTGTGTTCGTTGGTGCGTCCCGACGCTCAGCACACAATAGCCGCGTCATATTGTGAAGATATCCGCCTATCTCAACACCAGGTAATTTTCTTCGTCTTTCGCCCTCCTTGTTTGTCTTGAACTACCGATTACATTGCACTGCAGATTGCAGTCGGGAATTCTGGTCTGTAAAATCTTTCGACATTTCTTTTACGAAGGTAAGTTTTCTAACACACCTATTTTCCTGTATCCTTTTTTCGTAAATATATACCAAATAAGGAAACCCTCCAATCTTGGGACTTTTTTCTTGAATTTTAAAATTTTTACGAAAAAATTGGATGTCATATTGACAAGAAAATATTTTGTGAAGGTTTGTAGTCCATGCTAAACACAACCAAACTACCGACAAAATAAACTGTAGCATTGAATCAATTTATAACTTATTTCTACAACAGATGTTCTTCAAATATTCTTTCACTGCTGTTTTCCCTGTGCAGTAAACTTTACTGTCTTCTTTAACCTTTTGGTGCCGGAATTATTATTATTTTTTTTACATTTTAGCACACCTGTATATAAAATGTGAATAACACAGGAACCAAATACGTTAGAATTATGAAACAAACTGCACTTAAAAAAACGGAGGATATATACCATGTTTAAAATATTCGGTACCTATATTTGTTGAATAAATATATAAAATGCAACTTTGGATGTTAGCGATGTGGTACGACCACTATAGTTGACGTTAGGCGTCAAAAGGTTAACATCAATCATTCCGTGTAATGTGAGTTATGTGTGTTTTTCATAGCGCAATAGCCCCTAGTCGGCCAGGGCCTTCTAATTATCGACGCATCACAGTCACATTCAGACCCACCACACTTAGTAGAACTCCCCTGTACGAGTGATCAGTCCGACGTAGAAACCTCTTCACGACAACACCTACAAGACTTACAAGAAACAAGCGAAATTAGGACCCGCAGCAAACGATCGGCCGCTGATGCACGTCTTAGACCTTATACGTATATATATATATATATATATATATATAAACCTAAAACAGTCCCATTAGAGGCTTGGAGTAGCCCAGAGTGTTCCAGCAAGTTATTGTTCCCAGATTACATGACAACGGCACAGGATGGTGGTAAGGTTGTCAGCCTTACGCACCGCCCGCTTTTTACCCCTAGGAAATACTCCTGGTACTCATTTCTGTTAGAGGCTGAGTCGACTCCAGGGCCATAGTGCGATCGGAAGGATTTTATGTCAATGAGAAATTCCAATGCCACCAGCTGGGATCGAACCAGCGACCTTCCGATTTGTAGCTCAGAAATTTAACACCTGTGCTACCGCGGTCTCCATGTATATACATATATATATATATATATATATATGGAGTCTGAAACATGTAGGCGAGTTCACGTGCATTGATGATATTTAAATTTTATATTTTTGGTTGAGAATGTGGATGGCATTACTTTCTTAATTTCATAGTAATTCTTTTTTAAACTTATGTGTATGTTACGTTGTACTAGCTTTTTTTAGAAACAACTGGTCCTTCGTGCATTCTACCAGTTCTATTTCCTGCTTCTTGTAGCTAATGTCACAGATAACTCACAACCGTCTTATTCAGTTCACTCCTTAGTCTTGCTTTTCCTTTTGTGAACTGCAAAACTTTACGACTCTACGCCAGGATAGGTACAAAAGTTATGGGCGCGATTCTGATCGCCATTGCTAACATTGACTTTCAAGTACACGATAAATTTCAAATTCTGTATATGAATATTGATGCTTTTTTAAAGTTTTACTTACTATATACTACGATACTGATTAGGAAGCTGCTCTTCTCCTGGGCGAAGTATGGGTGCTTTCCCTTGCACAGCAATGAGCAGGACGCTGTGTGTGCCAATTATTTATAATTCTGTAGACGGATGAAATATTCACGTCTTTTTTTGGTCGATAAATACTGACCTACGCCACACAATACACTCATATTTTCCTGTGATTCGCCCGCACATGTATCGATATTTCGTAACATCTGGTAACCTCTCATTTAATTTGGTTATTCTTCTGTGCACGTAGTAGCTCAGAAATGTAAAGAATTAAATAAAAATATACATTAAACAAAGGATACAGAAACTTAGGAGTGGGTATGTACGTCAAAACACAACCGTATTTGCATCTGTTTTATTAAGCTGACGACATGTTTCGGCCACTGTTTGCTATTTTCAGGTCACAAAAATATATAATGAGGAAAAACTATAGAGTGTAAGATCATTAGTTGTGGTTTTACACTGTATAGTTTGTCCTCATTATATATTTTTGTGACCTGAGAATGGCCCAAAGTGGTCGAAACATGTCGCCAGGCTAATAAAACAGATACAAAGACAGTTGTGTTTTGACGTAACTACCCCCTCCTAATTTGCACAAAACACAAGGGGGATGATGCATCTAAAGACAGAAACTTGTTTATTGTGTGCCCAGGCCATGAGGTATGCTGGGAGACAAACAGTCCATCTTGTGCTTCCATATGAATGTCACTGGCGATGTTGATATTAAATTTGCAGGAAGATGGATGGCACGAAGGGGAAACGCGAGTTGGTGCCTTTTGTCTTCCTGATTGAACACAACCTGACGTCCGACTGTGGGCAATATGAAGAAAATATTCAATTTTATGGCGTTCGTGGTTCTCACAGCGTTGACTCTGAAGATTGAAGTTTACTGGGATGTAACCCCGTGTATTTTGACAGAAATTTACAGTAATTACGAAAAAAAATACTTCTTCCGTATTCGCTATATGCAACTAAGGGCGAAACTGGAGAAAGTACGTTCTTTCGAATTTCTGCGGGGGGGGTTTTTTTTTTGAGAGAGGCCATCCTTTTGTGTATTATCAAATTTGTATAATATGTTATGTATCGTCAATACGCAACATACATAAAACAAGATGCAATAATTAAAGTTAGGTGATATTTGGCTACATGTTTCGGCGGTGCCCGGCCATCTTCAGGCCAACTAAGAACAGCAATTAAGGTACAGTAAAAATATTACTCAATGGGATCGCATTTCCTTCACATTAAATTTCGATAAAATACGAAAATTCTTACTTAAGATTCAAACAGTGGAATAGTATGGTAAAATGGTAAAACTAAATCTTAATGCACTGTATTCAGGCCTGTGGCTCCCCCACATTGCCATTGATTTTGTTTTTGTACTAGATATGGTCATTTTTATATTTTCTTGCTATACGATTCAAGTGGTGTGCCATTGTTTGTAAATCATCTTCTGATGTAGCCATTAAAATCTGGTCGTCTGCATAAATTATCGTATTCACTAATTTCCTGTTATTTAACATTTTAATTATTTGTGCTCCAAATACAATTTCTTGATTTTAAACTTTCGCCGTGTTCTGAATGTTGTATGCTTTCTTCTGGGTACTTCCCTGGCGTCCGAATTTTATATGCTGACGTTTCGGAACACTCTGTTCCATCCTGCCTATGAAGATGGAACACACAGAGTATTCCGAAACGTCAGCATATAAAATTCAGACGCCGCGGAATTACCCAGAAGAAAGCAATACAATATTTACAATGTGTCTTAACTTACGTGCGTGGTGTCTGACATCTTAAACACAGACCAAATAACAAGAAAATTTACGGCAGCCAATATTGTTTCCCGGTGTCTTTTTTTCTCTGCCAATTAATCGCATTCAAATTTGCAGTATGCTATTTTAACAATATGACAACACATGCTTTAAAATGACCGGTATATTAGACGGCACTGAATGGAAGATTTTCGACAATCGTTAGAAATGTCAAGGATGTGTATGCAGGCTCAATAGAGCAAGGCGCTTTACTCTGACGTGTTACAATTAGCCCACTAACTCTGACACCACAACGCCTATAAACTGTAGGAGGTTCCTTTCAAGTGAAGACCACAGACCATTCAGTATTTGATGTTCTTGCACGAAACATGGTGCCCGCATTCGGTGTGTGTTTAGCGAAGTTTTCCACAGCATCTGGTTTCCGTCTTCGTTTCTTCAACTTTACGAGGTGAATCGTATCATACGACCAATACTAAACTGATGGTTGTGGGACATGTCCAGTGATACCAAAGTAATTAACCTTTTGACGCCTAATGTCAACTATAGTGGTCGTACCGCACCGCTAACCTCTAAAGTTGCATTTTATGTATTTATTCAACAAATATAGGTACTGAATATTTTAAAGACGGTATATACTCTCCCTTTTTTTTTCTTTCAAAATACAGTTTGTTTCATAATTCTAACATATTTGGTTCCTGTATTATTCACATTTTATATACAGGATGTGCTAAAATTTAAAAAATATAATTCCGGCGCCAAAAGGTTAATTTTATGGCAAATACCGCCGTGTTTTTGGTAACCCTGTGGATGTACATCATTTCATCGACTTTAACCGATTCCGATGTATTTTAAGGTTTTTGACGTTCAGGTGAACGTGAATCGTGATAGATTCTTATAATAAAACCAACTAGATGTACTGATTTCTCAAATTTATTTTTGGAATAAAACTCTACTTTTTTTTTGAGTAACACAACAACAAATGCACATATATAGTCTTTAACTCTCCAAAATTTACATTAAAACACTTAAAACGCTCCTACATGTTTCGATCATACGATCATCCTCAGGGAGCATAGTTTGTTCCTTGCTAAACTTATAGTCTCACGCCATACGGCACAACAAGCACATCTACAGCCGGTCTCAACTGAACACCGTACGACTCACACACAACACACGACATGCTGCCACAACACCAAATTAACATAACGAAGTAAATCACTGAGTGTTTTAAACTGTAACTTTAGCAAGGAACAAAGTATGCTCCCTGAGGATGTTCGTATGATCGAAACATGTAGGAGCGTTTTAAGTGTCTTAATGTAAATTTTAGATTATTAAAGATTATATATGTGCATTTGTTAGTGTGTTAGTTAAATAAACTACAAAATGCACGGCGCAACGATAAAGAAAGCTCTACATGTTTCGGACAGTTCCGTCCTGATCCTCCTCGACCGTCCTGATCCTGCTCGACCGTCCTGATCCTGCTTACAAGCTGTCAGCAAGCCTGTACGACATATACCATTGCTGTGTGTGCAGTGAAAAAACTCCTGATGATGGACAGAGGAACTGTCTGAAACATGTAGAGTTTTATTCCAAAAATAAATAAGAGAAATTAGTGCATCTAGTTGGTTTTATTGTAAGTACTGTAAGGCGTTGCTCTTTCTGCTAGAATTTCTTGCTCTTTAAGTTGCGTGCCGTTTGTATATCATATTCCCAGTAATTTCGTCTCTAAACAATCACATTAATCAGTACCTTTATTAACCTTTAGACGCCTAACGTCAACTACAGTTGACGTACCGCACCGCTAACCTCTAAAATTGCATTTTATATATTTATTCAACAAATATAGGTACTGAATATTTTAAACATGGTGTATACTCTCCGTTTTTTTCTCTTCTAAATGCAGTTTGTTTCATAATTCTAACGTATTTGGTTCCTGTATTATTCACATTTTATATACAGAGTGTTCTAAAATTAAAAAATAATTCCGGCGTCAAAAGGTTAACGGCAAGAAAATATCGGTACCAGTATAAAATAACGCCGTAATTGTTTGGAGAGGGCAATTGTAAAATAAATAAATAAATAAACAAGAGAATTTCGCTTAAATTTTTTATGCATCTGGAAGACGTAAATGTACCGCTCAAAAGATACCGGAGATCTTTCCCGGGGATAAAACTGTCGGAGTTTGAATTTAGCCACTCACATTTATCTCGCACCAAGTTTGAGACTGGGTGGCGCTATTCCTCTACTCCCCTTTCTGTGTCTTCATGCCATGTACGGGACATTTTTACCTTTGTCTGTGCTGTAGCCAATGGATGTTCCTGCTATATTTTCACCCATTTTTCTTCGTCCGCCAGACGAAATAATCCAACAAATTGTTTTAAAATTACGTACATGTTTTATTTCAAAAGGTGTCACAATCACAAAGCTAACAATCATACGTTATATTTGCTTATAAATGAATGAATGACAATCGAGAAATGTTGAAGATAGGATTGTCTGGAGTAGGTTAGGTTACGTTGATACATTAACAAATGCGTGACGACTTGAGCTGCAATCTGACTCACTGTACGTGCTTCACATTACATAAAATAAGCAAAGATTAACCAAATACATGCGTTATTAAGATGTATCGATGCAGACATACTGTGGCCGTCTCTATGTGTTATAATCACCATCCAGAAGGATAAATTTATGTAGTTACAAATCAAATTATCACGTGATATAATATGTTACTTTGTGACAAATTTCGTTATTTATCTCAGTATTTAACTAACTTGATGCATAAAATTTGTTTCACAATAAGTTTAATTTCATGCCTGTACATGTTTCGAGCACATGTACTCATCATCAGAAGGTCAAAATTGCATTACATTTTATGCAACAAGTTGATTAAATACTGAGATGCACGGTCAGCAAAACGTCAAAATTTAGTTATGTCTGTGCATAATAATTTTGTTTTGCTTATGGGGTTGCGACATTAAAAAATATGATGATTCGCTTCGAAGTTAATTGTTCTGTTTTGCTTATGGGGTTACGACATTAAGTAATTTGATGAGTCGCTTCGAAGTTAATGGTTCTAAGTTCAACCAACTTCGGAGATTCGGTACCGTGTATCTTGGCAGATAAGTATGAATCTGAAGACTCGAATCTTGTGAGTTATGACGCTGTGACTAGTTGTTCCCGATGTTTCGAAAGGTTGCAGTTTGTTTATCTTCAGGGCTAAGCATTATTCTTCTCGGAATCTTCAAAACCCTGAAGATGAAGGCATCACAATGCTTCGAAACATCAGGTAGTCGTCGCCCATCGAAACGACGTCTAGCTCAGAAGATTTGGGTGTTCAGGAACACTTACGTGAGAACGAACTTCAGATTTTGTAAGATCCAACATCTGGGATAAGTTTGCTGATGTCTTTAGAAACAGGCTACACTCATCTGTGTAAAAAGGCGGAGAATTCTGCCGAACTATAAGTTTTATATGGGAGGTAATTTTAATTATGATAGACAAAATAACCTTTTGCAGGTAGTTGAGACAGAATGAGTACAGTCTTCCAAACAAAAGTTGGCGTCGACATGATAACAACCATGCAAACCTCAAATATCGTACATTGACGGTGAATGTGTGATAAGTCTCAATAGAGTTTCTCTGTCCCCACTCAATGAAATAGCCTTGCGCTGAATAAAGTTAACTTTTAAATTTCGAATGTAGTAAAAGTTGGAAATAATTTATACGAATGAAATTAACATAAATATATACTTACAGATTATGTGTGAACCCAACATTTGACGTTAGAAACAAATAAATCCATTGTCAGTACTTTTACGGACTTCGATATGAAGTAACACAAAAGTTCTAATTGATAGCTTACAAATAATTTAGGTAATATCTGACTTTTATAACAACTTTAAATGTTATAGAATGTTTATAAAATTTTGGGAGGCTGTGTTTAAATATTATCAAAAAGGGTCAGACACACTCATTTTCAAAACACAGTTCTTCATTCGTGCGCTTTATGACACTGTGTCTTGTTTTAACCCTTTGCAGTCGAAGCGCAGACCGCTGTATTTAAAGACCCAGTCCGTACCGCGCTGTAAACACTTTTCATCTCCGTTATAAAAACCAATCAGTTTATGCTGTAAGTGGCACAAGTCGCTGTTTGTTCTCAGATCTCCTTAATTTAAAGACTCAGTCCGTACCGCGCTGTAAACACTTCATCTCGGTTATAAAAACCAATCAGTTTATGCTGTAAGTGGCACAAGTCTCTGTTTGTTCTCAGATAAATACAAAACACATAAATACAGTGTGGGCAGAGCGTACAGTTGTTGAATGTTAA
>Ga0131853_10016794_pt1 | contig 13341 bp, 6 predicted proteins | sample TergutLab28metaG_FD_92764 | JGI IMG/M metagenome (GOLD analysis project Ga0131853, IMG submission 92764) | Labiotermes labralis P1 segment gut microbial communities from Petit-Saut dam, French Guiana - Lab288 P1 (version 2) (version 2) | ecosystem: Host-associated > Arthropoda: Insects >...
AGGAGCTTGCGACTTATTTGTTGAGTTATTTCATGGGTTGTATTGCTCTGGTTCGATGCGTGTTGGTGTTACGTTGTGGTTTGGCTGGGGTGGTGTGGTATCCGGATGCAGGCTGAAGCATTAGTGCTTCAGCCTGCACACATCGAACCAGAGCAATACAACCCATGAAATAACTCAACAAATAATTCGCAAGCTCCTGAGGATGGAATTATTAACATCCTAAACATGTTGAGCATTAAATAATGAAATAATAAAGCAAGTGACATCAAGTTGGTCTCTCTTTATTCAACTATCAAGATGATGCACGGTCCAATAAACATAAGATATCTGACATCGTTTAATTTGTGGAACAGGACCTCCGCAGTCACAGTAAAACACCGTGTGACTAGCAAGCCAGGACAAGTGACATATAAAGCTAGGTTATTTCATCCTTTGTTTTATAAATCGTCTGAATAAGTCCGAAGATTGCCGGTCCTAATGGCTGCGCGGTCTAAGGCGTACGTCTGCGGCCGCTCGCTTGCTGGTGTCGTGGGTTCAAATCCTGCCGGTGGCTTGGATGTTTGTTGTGAATGTTGTCAGATAGAGGTCTCTGCAACGAGCTGATTGCTCGTCCAGAAGATTCCTAATGACTGTGGTTTGTCGTTGTGTGCACGTCACAGGAAAAAAGAAAAAAAAATTCCCAAGGTTTTCATCCGAACTTCACAGATAAAAATGAAGATTCGAAAAAAAGGAGGATGGATTCTTTTCAGCCATATTCTGACCTCTCTCGCATTACGATTCGAGCACTTGTCAGTTACAGATAAGAGGCTAAACTGTGTGAACTTATTAGTGGTGTGGAAGAATTAGTGATTGGCTGGAATATAATCAGATCATGTGATGATGATGGAGAAGGCAGGGAATTGACAGGAAATGTAGTGGACTTGTGTAGTTTTGAATCACTGATTAGAATTTTGCTGTGGAGAAATTAAAGTAGATATCGGGCAGGTTGGCTATAGTTTAGACCCAGACATAGAATCAGTAAATCAATAAAATTAAAGTCACAAACCACATTACTGAATTACCCTCAGTTTTTATAATCAATAACTGTTTACTCTACACGCAGTAATATATGGGCAGATGTACAACCACTTCCAAAGGTCAACAGAGTTACTGTCTCTATAGAAAACATTCACAATGTCCTTTGTTTCTCACAACAATTCATTACTCTCGCCTTTGGAACTTTGTATTTTAGAGTTACTTTGTTTTAAAACACTTCTTGTTTTTTTTAATGTTTTCCATCCCAATGTGTTATAACATAAATACAACGTGTCAGTCAATAACAAACGAGTTTATTTTGTATACAATAAAAATAGTGTATTGTCAGGGCAAGTCCCACGATAAGAAATCTGTAGCTAATTTAACAAGACCGGCAAAGTACGCATCAATAATAACTTTTTAAACTCCACAAGATTCAGAGATTAATGATTAAATACTAAGCACGAATGGTTATTTTTCGTTTAAAATATTTTCATCACCGTGAGGCTTACCTATAATATTACGTTACAGGAACACAGCAGTTAAGATTTTCCATGTCCACGCCATAAAAGAATATGGGGCGAGTAGAGGTATAGCATCACCAATTCTTAACCTCAGTAACCTCAGTGCAGGGCGGAGGCGAGTGGTCAACTTCGCGTTCCCAGCCTCTCTACCACCTGGAAAGAACTCCGTTACCCATTGAATAAGAAGTTCTGGAGCCTGTAAGAACGTTCTGGAGGACAGAAAAATCTATTGCCCTTGACGGGGTTCGAACACAGGATCGTCCAGCCCGTAGTCTAGTCGCTATACCAACTACGCTACAAAAACAATAAGCATACAAATACAACGAGTCAGTCAATAACACAACACTTTATTTTATGTAAATAAATATATTATATTGTCAGGGCGACATGTTTCGACCTTTATTAGGTCATCTTCAGGTCCTCTGGGAAAACGGATCCAAGAGCTATCTATATTTCAATGCATTGTGGGATCCCAAAAGCTTACAGATTGTGTTGCATTGAAATATAGAGTTTTAAAGAATGTAGAAGGAATCTGTTGTGGCGTAGTGGGTGACGTAGGATCCCGTAATTTTCGTGGGATGACTGAGGAAAACCACGAAGAATCTCAAAGTGCTCGTCCCGCCAGTAGTTGAACTTAGCATCTCAGGAATACATGTAAGAAGCGTGGCCTCTTGTGCGAGCTTGTCAGATGTTACATTTTCTGGGTCTTTAAATATTGCAGGCACACTTTGCTTTGCGCGAAAGAAAAGACAGTAAAAAGACGTGACATAAATAGAGATTTACAGTATAAATCCGCGGTGAGCGACATTTTGGACGCGAGGACCAAGTCAGGAGAAAAATATGTTTGGGCCACATCATAAATAATGACTACCTTTTTTACTTGTATATAATTAATGATAATACCTTGTGGGCAATAGTGCCAATATTGGGACGATAAAACCGCGAAATTAATGTTTAAAAAATATTCAGTTAACCATAAACAATATGAAATTACTAATTTTATTGAATTAAACCGTCTTTGCACAACACAATTGACAGTTTTATTCTGCAACTGGTTACATCAGCAACATGTTTCGGCCTTGCTTGTCCATCATCAGGCTTACAAAGATTAACATCAATTAAGGTACATAATGTTGCTGTACCTTAATTGATGCTAATTTTTGTAAGCCTGATGATGGCCAAGCAAGGCCGAAAAATGTTGCTGATGTAACCAGTTGTAGAATACAACTGTCAATTATGTTGTGCAAAGACTGTTTAATTCAATAAAATATGCCATATGTGCACAGCGGGATGGAAGCAGTCCAATTGAAATATGAAATTAACCCTTTAGAGACGAAATTTGTCTGTTTTATGTAAGGACACAGTGCGTACCGCGCTGTAAACACCCCCGACCCCAGTCATACGAGACCAGTCTCTTAAATTTTGCAACTTAAAAGTCCATTCAGAATAACTGAACGCAGTGTGAACACCATGTAGAATTTTTGAATGTTAAAACTGGTTATACATTAAATAACCGCTAGACTTTAAAAGGTTAGGTCCTTAACTCGAGACACACGCAGTAATGTCAAGTACCTACATTTAGCTAACACGTTACTTTCCCGGTTCCTAATTGATAATTGACGTGTAGCTTCTATGAATATTTGGGTATGAAGAGTATGTTTTATTGTCAAAACACAACTTGTTTATGAGTTACATTTATTTTGGTTGCGGATAAAACAATTGTCTTCCGAAGTTCTTATGTTTTTGTTCCTTGTTTCTGAAATTCGATCGCGGATCGCATTGCAAAGGTGCAAGGTCCGCGTGCGGCTCACGGGCCGCATTTTGTCTTTCGCTGATTTAAAATGTGAAATAATAAGTTATGTTCATATGTAGTTCTGAATATATAAATATTATTGAACAATTATGTGTAAAGCATCGGAGAATTTAGGCTGTGTGCGCGTAAGAGTGGCAAAAGAGTAAGTGAATGATTTTGGTTGGATGACCTTTTGGGAAACGGTAACCTGTAAGGCAGAGTAGTAGATGCTGCGGTTAGATTATGCTGGATCTTTGAGAGATGTGGAGAGAGTGGCAGAGGGACGTGACTGTACCTGAAAGTGTCCAGCTGCTCCTCTTTTGTATTGTCGATGCTGGAACTTTATGTTGTACAGTACTACTACGGATGCCAGCCAGATATGAAGAGATATAAAGTCCCTGAGCACTTCTTGAAGGCATGTGGGTGAGTGGAGGCACAGCTCCACGCATTCCTAAGCTCGGTACTAGATAGCCGCTGCCGCGTTACTCCTGGGAAAGGAGCTCCAGGGGGCTGGGTGACTCTGGAGCCGGTTTGGTCGCGTTGAACAGGAGATGAATTTGTGGACTGTGCTGGGAATCGAATAACAAATCCTCGGTTTTCCAGTACTGGTCAGTATTCCGGCTGCTTCTCAGTTAGAAACAGAGTAACTAATTTTAAAGTTAAATTTGAAATATATTAAATTTAAGATTGGGGGAAACAGTGGAAGTTCCCACGCTGCACTGTACTGCGTCTAAAATTATCGGTATGCGTCACAGAATGACCATTTCATATTGTCCCGCAAAAATTTTAACCAGGTCTTCGCTCTTCTTAGTTTTTTACACAGCGTATGTTGGTAGTTGTTTATAGACTTTGGAAACAGCTTCGCTGTCCTGTCTTCAAGGGTTAAGCAGATGGGACCGATAGTCTGTCCCGAAACGTCGGTAGACGAAAATCAACAAAATGCGCTATGTAACAACCCAGAAGGGCGAAGACATCACCTACGCTGCGGTGGAACCTCGAAAGCGCGCACTTTTTAGAGTTACCGATACGTACTACATATTTAGAAAATTCCGTAAATTTTGTCTTCGGTTTAGAAGAACTATGATACAAATTTCGAGTGTATTCAGAGACAATAATGCAGTTCTGTAAATGTCGAGGCGTAGAGATATTTATACACACTTCTTATGATAAAACCAACCAGATGTACTGATTTCTCAAAATTTATTTTTGGAAAAAACTCTACATGTTTCGGACAGTTCCTCTGTCCATCATCAGGACTTTTTCACTGTACACACAGCAATGGTATATGTCATACAGGTTTGCTGACAGCTTGCAAGCATGTAGAGTTTTTTCCAAAAATAAATTTTGAGAAATCAGTACATCTGGTTGGTTTTATTATAAGAATTTATCACGATGCACGGTCACCTGAACGTCAAATTCATACGCATATTGATATGCAAAGCAGAAACAGGACTGGCCAGACGTTGCCCGTTCTTTGCTTATTGTCAGGACTGGCCAGACGTTGCCCGTTCTTTGCTTATTGTCAATCATGGCACCTTATTCTGATGACACTAGGTCCGAATATCTTCTAAACCGTTTATAATGGCTCTATGGCCCATACAGCTTCCTTTTCAACAGGTTCCAAAATTTTTTTTTTGAAGGGGATAAACCTTCCCGGACGTGAACTTGACCACATAACTCCGTTTCACCACCATTTACAGGCGAAATTAAGAATGAGAAGAGCTATACTTCTACGCCCTCTATAAAACCTCATAACCAGGATAGGGCCAACTGTACCTCTGTTCTTATATATATATATATATATATATATACAAATATGGCCGCCTGTAAAATGGGTACCAGGTCTTTCCCGGGGATAGAGGCGGCCGGGACCTGGGGCTGATCCCCACCCCATCTAATGCCGAGGTCCTAGAAAGAGTAGAGCTATACTTGTACTCACCCTAAGGGCCTTCATGGCCTATAAAAAGGGTAAAACCTACCTATATACATATATATATATTTTTCCATGTGTGTGTGTGTGTGTGTGTGTGTGTGTGAGTGAGAGAGAGAGAGGGGGGGCTAAATGCCCTGAGCACCGAACTATTACATTCATGTCTGAACATAGCTCTCTCAGCTCAACATCTCCCCTAAAAACACGTCTTTTGCGAAATACGCTGGACTATGATGTCACCCCGAAACACACTTGTTTGAATTATATAGGCCCATGACTGTGATGTTATCTTTGTTTCTGAACTAACCCTTGTAACGTTCATTTGTTTACCCATAATTCAAAGCAGAACTCTCTCACCGGTCAGGGAGAGTGAGACGTACATATGGCTGTCGTGAGGTATTGCTGTGTTTTACTGGACTGTCAGTCTACTGCTTCAGACTGAGGAGAGTAATGGGACTTCAGCTGTGGTAACACGTGGTGTCTGTGTGCCAGGTGTAAACAAAGACGTTTCCTTTACCGAGTGTGTTCGTCAGCCAGTATGAAGAACCGTGAGCTGTAATTCATAACTCGCCTCGTAAAACATTTAATGACGTTTTTATAAGGTAAGCGTCAAGGCCTAATTTTACGTGTCTTGTAATGGCTGTGATATAGTTTGCAGACTGTAAATACGAACGTATTTTACAATTTTAAATGCACGATAAGCGGATATAAATAACTGGTGTAATGACAGTTTATTACATCACTACCATTTTTACCATGACTTTTTAATGCATACTCGGTTAGGGGTTTTCATCTATCATAGTATTATGTGAAGCCTATAACGACGAAATATGATCTGTTTTATTTAAAGATGTAATACGCACCGCGCATTAAACACGATCCTTCTCGTTTATAAAGCAGTAATTGCTGTGTAAGGCAGAGTGACTCTTTGTTCAGAGATGCATACAAAACACATGAATATATATTCTGTGGGCAGAATGCAAGTATAGTTTTTGAATGTTAGACCTTCTGTCTAGTGCAGTAATCGCTAGACGTTAAACGGTTAATGTCTCAGTGTTACGTAAAGTGAATTTACGGTTTTAAGTTCTTCTGAAATACATGTTATTAGTTTCGCCTGTAGGCCTACCCACAATGTCAGGAATTATCCATCCCTGTATCAAACACTAAATTCTTCAACATGTTCCATCATTTATCTTAGTAATTAGCCAACTTGATGCACAAAATTTGTACTACAATAAGTTTATTTCATGCCTCTACATGTTTCGAGCACCATGTGCTCATCATCAGGAGGTCAAAATTGTATTATATAGCATCTGGTATCATCACACTGAAACGAGTGGTCTAAAATTACTAAAATACATTATATAAATATTTTTAGTAATTTTAGACCACTCACTTTTTCAGTGTGATGATACCAGATGCTGTATAATTCAAATTTGACCTCATGATGATGAGCACATGGTGCTCGAAACATGTAGAGGCATGAAATAAACTTATTGTAGAACAAATTTTGTGCAATCAAGTTGGCTAATTACTGAGATGAATATACTGAGATGCAGGGTCAGCAAGACGTAGAAAAATGTTGTATCATGTTTCCAGTTTGAATGTTTGTTTATTCTGAAAGCTGCGGTAATCTGGGATATGATAGCCTATAGTCTGGTAATGATTGTCAGTGTTTTTAAGGAACGTTGTTTACTTAGTTTTCAAGTGGGCCAAGTTGGGAGAGTGGAATAAGGGGAGGGCGGGTTTCTTCGAAAACGTGGCGAACACCAGCTAGATTCCGTAGCTTTACTTGTACATTATCTGCCTGTTTAAAAGGTGGTAAATTTAACAAAACAGGAAATATATGTGTAACGTAACATTTTAGCGCGTTCGCGTAACTATTGTTGCTGTGGAAAAGGAATAACTATTACATATTCTGAGTGTGTGTCTGCATTCTTATCTAGGAAGTGTGTCATTCCCGTTGTGTGTGTGAAACATGGAAAACTGTATGTAGTCAAACACAACTGTGTCACATGAGGTGTATTTAATGACTATATAATCGACAACTACATGTTTCGGTCTGTACTGGTCATCTTCAGGAACTTGAGATCTTACTATAAGCATGCATGCTTATAGTAAGATCTCAAGTTCCCCTAAGACAACCTGAAGATGACCAGTACAGGCCGAAACATGTAGTTGTCGATTATATAGTCATTAAATACACCGCATGTGACACAGTTGCGTTTGACTACATACAATTTTTCAAACGCATTCTTAGTTTATTTATCCGGTATGGAAATCGCATGCGCTACTGTATATTGTTATCCGTGGCTTGTCAGGCTCTTGATATATTTTTCTCACGTTATCTAAAAAAGGGGCCATTTTAAAAAATTAAACCCAAAATATATGTTTTGATTTTATCTACAACTTCTTTTTCCTTAAATATTTCCCACTCTAAGAAGAATTCACCAAGATATTGTCAAAATGTACATGGGTTTGCATGTAAAGCATCCTTATTGCTGTCAGATTTTAATGATCAGGAGCAGGATCAGGACGGAACTCCGTCCTGATCCTGCTCGCAAGCTGTCAGCAAACCTGTATGACATATACCATTACTGTGTGTACAGTGAAAAACTCCTGATGATGGACAGAGGAATTGTCCGAAACATGTAGAGTTTTATTCCAAAAATAAATTTGAGAAATTAGTCCCACCTAGTTGGGTTTATTGTAAAAATTTATTTCTCGTTGTAAGGTCCTGGGTATTTTAAAATTATGACCCTGCGAGCATTCTTGGAAATGCGAGCAGGGGTCGAATAATCAGCGCTCAATGCGGCTTCGTAAAGTGAAAGTTGTACACAGTAACTCATATCCACCAAGCGAACGTCGAATGTGCGCACGGTCGAAGGCTAGCTGTCTGTCCATGATAATACATATCCGCCATCCATCCATTTGTCTCAAGCTGCCTTTGGTTTGCAACTAAAATTTTGTTTATATTTCCTGTTTCCAATTCATGATATACATACTGCACTGTTAAACCTCTTCGCTTATCCATAATGTAGTCTCTTATCACTTAGACATATTCCCTTCCCCTTATTAATTTTTATCATTTATAGTTACAAATATTCTTGTCAGTAATGGTTATTAAAGGAGCCGGGATAGCTCAGTCGGTATAGTGACTCGCTACAGGCTGGACGGTCTGGGAATCGAATTCATGTGGGGTTGAGATTTTTCGCGCCTTTCCAGACCGGCTGTTAGGCCCACCCAGCCTCCTAAACAATGGGTACCAGTTTTTTTCCCGGGGTTAAGGCGGCCGGGGCGCTGAGTTGAACACCCACCCCTATCTAGCGCCGAGGTTAAAGAAAGAGTAGAGCCATACTCCTACTTCCGCTCTGGGCCTGCGTGGCCTGCTCTAGGGTGACCTTTACCTTTACCTTACATTGGTTGTTAAGTGATGGTGACCACTCAGCTTCATCTAGTGCCGGGATTTAGTAATGAGTGGATTTATTCCTCCACTTCTTCTAGATGCCTTAATGGCATGTGTACGGGAAGATTTGTCGTCGAACTTCAATGCATGTCCCTAGAATGAAATACCCTTTCCGTATATCCTGCGCACAAAACAACTTATAAAATTTTAGAGTGCTTATTTTGATTCTAGTTTCTCAGACCATACACTGAAAGATACAAAAAATTGTCGACCACAGATGCCGAGAATTTAAGGTGCCATAGAATCCTGTGATTCATTCATTAACATCTTCTTTGCTCAGAAAAGATATGTGTGTGTGTGTGTGTGTGTGTGCGTGTTTTAGTTAATATAATGTGTTTCATGTGACCAGGGCTCGAAATATATGTGCCATTGGAGCTTAAAGCATGTCAAGTATCGAGTCCTGATGTATGAAGATCCAGTGATACCCATTTATGTTGGCCACCCTTGGTTCCATTCTAAGACGCCCAACTTATACAGTTGGCTAACCACCCGACACTGTGAAAACCGAATTGTGCGCTATAATTGTGTCAATGAATAGGTCAGAATGCAGAGACAGTTGGCCGAGTTGGAAAGCAGGTTCATAACCCTGTAAATGGATAGGGACTTGAAATAGAGTAATGGTTAGTTGCCACTGGAAAATTTCGATGTATTGTCCATGTTTCGGAGAAAATATGGAGACAGAGTGGACAAAAGTCAGTTCTGCTAATAAATGAATATTTTGACCCTTGTACAATATGACACAAAAAATGTGCATCTCTTAAGGTCGACCAACATAGGGTTGAAACCTCTACAGAAGGCATAGCACCAAAAGTGAAACTAGCCAAGATTCTAGATAAACACGTGGCAAACTTATGGAGTAGTATAATATCACAGGAATTTGTTGGTTCTCTAAAAGTGCGGCCATTTGTGACAGGTGGCTTGCTTAAAAGAGTGGCCAACTTCAGAGGTGTTACTCCATGCGGAACTGAAAGTTTGCCTGTTGTTTGTATGGGTGTGAAACTTGGATTCTTATATGAAAGGGAAAACATAAGCCGAGAATGTTAGAAAACAGAGTGCTGGGGAGGATATTTCGGCACGAGAAGGAGGAAGTATCAGAAGGACAGAAAAATTGCGTATTGGGGAGGGGGGGGGTGCTTCATGGTTTGTACACCTCGCCAGATACGACTACAGTGATCAAGTGAAGGGGGATGAGAAAGGCAGAGTATATATACAGACTTGCGGAAACCTGAAGGAATGGGACCTTGTTGAGAACCTAGATATGGATAAGAAGATAATATTAAAGTGAACCTTAAGAAATAGTATGGGCTGACATCGGCTGGATTTATCTGGATGAGGGCAGGGACAAGTAGCTGGTTGCTCTGAACACTGTAACTAACCCTCGGGAGTTTTTTATATAATTATATTTTATATAATATAATTTGATAGTCCTCTAGAAACCTGTAGTCTGAACAGCCACCTAAAGATAGTGACGATACCAGATGCTGTACTAATACAATTGTCCTCCTGAAGGTGAGCATAATAGTGCTCGAAACATGTAGAGGAATGTAATAAATGTATTAAAATAAAGAATTCATTCATCAAGTTGGTAAAAAAAAAAGACTATCAAATTAACCTTCGGAAGATTTCTCGAATGGCTTCTCAAGGACTCTACGGTGTGAAGTTTGTTAGTTGGGCTATTGCCTGATGATGACGACTGAGCAGGCCTTGCAGATATTTCATTCGTCTTCCAAATTGACACGGCTGTTAGCCCGAAAGTATTTCATCTGTTCTAGTAGCTGTGAAAACTGCACGAGGTGTAAAAGGCTTTAGGATTGTCTATCAGAAACTCCGCGTTCAAATGTTTCTGTCTTTCTTTCAGCAGGAAACCTACCTTATTCTTCCTCCTTTTACCCTAATTTTTCTTCTTCTTTTTTTCCTTTTGTGTACTAAAAAGGATTTTTTCTTGAAGGCAAAATATAGGCTGCGATGTCTGCTGTCGAGTCTCCCGACATCTATTCCTCCACAAGGTTTAATATTACAGCGCGCTGGATAACTTCTTGTACTCATCGAACTGGTCACGCATTCGTTAGGATAAGGGTTTGACTATCGATCGGGTTACTGTCTTCTGTGACCAGATTTTCTTTGCATTTCTCACTGTCTTTCCGAGAATGCTGGAATATTATCTTAAAATACGACATGGTAACCCCTTCAAATCGGCACCTTCTCACCATCCACGACCAATTCCGGTCACATTACACGCTGCTGCCCCGTAAATGCAGCCTCCAGATACTGTATGTAGTCAACCAGGACACCGAAATCTGGCCACGAGGATGTCTTTCGAGGCTTATTATTAGACAGACCCAATGTTAATGATTTTGTGCCAAAAACCCTTCCAGATTTGGGGAAGTTTGCTGCCCTCCAGTCCCAATGAATTTGGTCTTGACTTAACTTTGATGTTGTGGAATCCCTTTGTGTTCGGAGTTTAAGTTGTTTGAAGTGATGAATATTACAGTCTACACAATGTAATTACAGTTAGGTAAGTATGTATGCACATTAAACATCTTCATGCTTCAACACACTTGCGGTCAGCTTCAGATTGTACACATTTTGCAAGAAAACTGACTTATTCTCTTCTCACTTATACTGTGAATGGAGACTTGTATCTCGATCTTTATATAAATGAATTTAAGTATATTACAATATAAACAGCCAACTAGATGCAACAATAATAATTTTATTAATAATTTCAATCCGCTCAACATGTTTCGGGCGATAATTTCGCCCATCCTCAAGAGCACTAGACTGTGTTTACAGCTTGTGGTATAATGCACCGGCGATGCTGCTTGCCGGTGACAGGACGACGAAACATGTTGAGCTGATTGAAATTATTAATAAAATTATTATTGTTGCGTCTAGTTGGCTGTTTGTGTTATTGTATCAGTGATGCACGGTTACACAAACATCAAATTTAAATATATGAGTTAAATTCTTATGAAAGGAAAAATACTTTCTTCTTGGTTCTGGGTTATTGCGCGCAATAACCCGTAAGAACGCATCGAACACCTCTTAAATGTTCCAACCAAATAATGCACTTGATATATTTAATACATATTTTTATCAAATCTGTCCTACATGTGTCTGTGTTTTATAAACCATCTTCGGGGAGAACATTGCATTACTTGTCCAAAACCATCTGCTTTTTACAACGTTGTAGTGTGCGTTAGAGAGGTTATGTCGTAGGACATACAATACGAAATACGAAACACATAGGAGAGATTTAATAAAAATAAGTGTTAAATATATCAATTGCATATTGTTGGAATATTGAAGAGGCGTTCGATGTGCAAGAATGCACGGAATGGAAAAAACTTTAAAATACTAGAAGAACGCATTTCTCAACTACTTCGCGGCTCAAGCCTGAAATCAGTCTCTTAAGAGGAAGTAAATATTAAATAAATAAAGTCCCCCAAGATTTAAATGTTTTACTGAACTGATTCATGTGTATCGTACGGTAGTACCGTACGATACACATGTATCAGTTCCAACTCAACAACGAGAGCGGATGGTAGTACTTGTAGATCCGGTTAATCTATACCAGAAGCTGTAATTACAGCTGTACGAGCTCCTGATGATGGGTGTCAACACCCGAAACATGTAGAACTGCCTACAGAAATGTAATAAAGTGAATAAGTCGTATCTTGTTGGACAATTATTAAATTAAGAGTAATATTTGTCACTTCAAACAATTAGGCATATCTCTTTGGTAGAGCGAAATGCTTTTGACCGTTTAGTAGTCTTTCATCTGGTCAAGAAATTGCCCTACTTACGGAATCTGATGGTTCATTACCATGCTTAGAAAAGCACCTAGCATTACAGATTTTATTAGCCAGCTGTAACCAACATTCACTACATTCTGTGGAAATGATATTTGTTGCTATCCACCAACATAGTGTTCTTTTTTCTTATGTGACCTGATTGTATATATTGTATCACTGCACTGATATATTGTTGTGTACTGGCGGTATATAATATATTATACCAACCACATAGGCTTAGTTGTATGAGGCTTCAAACCACAAGTAACCAACTTGGCGGAAGGGATTACATATGAAAGTGGGATGATCCGTCGGGAACGTGTGGTCACATATGCTAAAGGCGCGATATACCAGCGCTTTGCTCTCCATGGATTAATTTACGTAATGGAGTGTTTCATTTTGAACATGAAGCTAAGAGGCAATTTTTATAAAACTTGTACTTCTGATGCCTGATTCTCGCCCAAAGTAATCCATTAGACTTGCGTAAATTTTGGTTGAAGGGTTTCTGAAGGGACGTGTCTGAATTGTGATTAAGGTACTGGAAACATAGAGTACCTGCTATGAGGTTTGAAAGGTATGATTTCTAGTTTTGTGGATTAAATATTTGACTACTGATAAGTAACGAAAGCTACAAACACTTGAACTACATTGATATATTTCTTGTATTGTTATAATTTGAAACGTATAAAACTATAACTTTACTTACTTACTTACTTACTTACTTACTCCATGGTGCAGAGTCCTTCTTGAGAAGCTAACTGGTTTGCAGCTAGTCAAGAAATTCCCCGCATTTCACGGAACCCAAAGGTTCATTACCGCAC
>Ga0131853_10016796_pt1 | contig 13340 bp, 12 predicted proteins | sample TergutLab28metaG_FD_92764 | JGI IMG/M metagenome (GOLD analysis project Ga0131853, IMG submission 92764) | Labiotermes labralis P1 segment gut microbial communities from Petit-Saut dam, French Guiana - Lab288 P1 (version 2) (version 2) | ecosystem: Host-associated > Arthropoda: Insects >...
ACTTATAACGTTGCTTTTCGGTCTTGCAACGTCCCATAGAAAATCTCTTTCATTTCTTACTCTGTATTTCCCTAATCCAAAAGGCGTTAAGTCTGCAAAGATTTCTAATTCGGATATTTCTTCGCGCAATTGCATTATTTCTTGCTGTCTTGCATTTCGCGCAGGAATTTCTGCTATCTCTATCATTCCAAATAAAGAAAAGGGGAAGTATGCCAAAAACCAAATAAATAAAATAATAGCTGCTTTGCATACAATGCTAACAAGAAAGTTATTGAACCGCGTTTTATCTCTAACAATAATTTTTGTCAGCATAAAGCTAAAAACCGTAAGCGGCCCACTCAGTAATATAAACATAAAAGGGCCAATGTAGCCCATGGTTAAAACAAGTGCAGAAATATTTATTACAACAAAAATAACAAACCCGGCTACACACCATCGCCGATGCAGTCTGCTTTCTTTGTCTATTATTGATACTGCTTTCAAAAACAATAGTGTTGCTATGCCCCCAATAATAAGAGGTGTAAAAATTATACCCATAAAACTACCGTCAAGCATCACCGCATTACTGCCTCCAATATATAAACACTCTTTGCTTAGTAAACTTAGCTGCTATACATGGCAATAAATATACCCGCAACAATAGCCGAACCTATTGTGCTTGCCACTATAGCCCCCATAGCGTGCATGAGAAGGTGGTTTTGAGGGTTATATTCTTGACCAAGCTTTTGTGAAACACGTGCAGCCATAGGCATTGCAGATACGCCGGCATTGCCGATCAGAGGGTTAACTTTACCCCCTGTTAATTTGCAAAGCAATTTTGCAATCAGAACGCCTCCCGCAGTACCGAAGCAGAAAGCAAGTAAGCCAAGACCGATAATTTGAAGGGTTTGTATTTGAAGCATACGCTCTGCCGTTGCCGTAGCTCCGATAGAAACACCAATAACCAGCGTCAGTATATTGAGCGCATCGTTTTGCAAGGTGCGGACATATCTTTCCGTAACGCCGCTTTCTTTTATCAGATTACCCAGCATCATCATAGAAATAAGAGCGCCGGCCGCCGGCACAAATAAAAGAACAACAAGTGTCACGGCAATCGGGAATATGATTTTTTGAAGCGTTGTAACTCTCTTCGGTTCCGGCATTACTATTACGCGCTCTTCTTTAGTTGTAAGAGCACGCATAATAGGCGGCTGAATAATAGGCACCAGCGCCATATAGGAATAAGCGGCAATGGCTATAACCGGCAATAAATCCGGTGCCAGCATAACGGTTGTCAAAATTGCCGTAGGCCCGTCAGAACTGCCTATAATGCCTATAGAGGCAGATTCCATTGCGTCAAAGCCAAAAAGTAAAGCAAAGCCAAAGGCGGCAAATATGCCCACTTGCCCGCCTAAACCGACTATGGCCGTTTTTGGTGAGGCAATAAGCGGCCCAAAATCTGTCATTGCCCCAAGGCAAAGGAATATAAGGGGCGGATAAATAACCAAAGCTATGCCCTGATATAAAAACCACAGCAAACCGCCTTCATCGTAGGCAGATAAACCGGCTACAGGTATGTTTGCTATCATCATCCCAAAGGCAATGGGTAAAAGTAAAAGAGGCTCATATTTTTTAACAATGGCAAGGTAAACAAGCACAAGCGCCAACGCTATCATTGCCCACTGGGGCAGCGTCATTTGAAAAAGGCTGACGCCTGAAATAAAGCTTTCTAAAAAAGTCATCTTTTATCCTCCGTGTTAAGCTGTAGCAAACGACAATTTAAAAGGTGAAAGTGAGTGGTACCCTAAAAGGTTGAGATGAAGCCGTTTTAGGGCGATTTAACCGCGAAGCTTGAACCGTTTTTAAATGTCGTTTGCTATATACAGCTAAATCCTAGTATATCCTTCGCTGCTGATAAGCGCATCCAGTCTCTGCCCTGATTTGCACATCTCACATTCTCTCGGGCTGAATAATTTAAAATTCTCAATATCCAAAGAAGTAAAGAGAGCGTTGATATTCTGCTCCGGCGTTTTATCTGGCACTAAAAACAAAGTAGATATCCCGGCTATTTTCGCGCTGTAATAAGACAGACAGTCTAATACTCTGTCAAGGGTTCTTCCGCTTAAAACCCAGGTTGAAAGTAAAACCACATTCTTATTTACTATCTGCTTGACCATAGAGCTTTTAAAATTCAGCGTTCCAATATCGTTTACAATGGGAGTTACAACAGAAATTTCCCCTCCGTCATTCATTATTCTGGCACCGCCCTCTAAAAGTTCCTGAGCCAGATAAGCGCCTATAACCTCTGTTCTTTCTATGCAAACAATGGTATCAACAATAGTGTTTGAAAGATATGGTATAGCCAGCTCACGCGCTGCATCACGGGCTATCATTGCATTAGATTTCAGACTGCCTAAGTCTAAGTAATGATTAGTGTGAGTGCTGCTTGCTGTAAAATGCCCGGGTATTACTTTAATAGCTATTTTTGGGTTTTTTTCCAAATTTACGCTGAATGCTCTGTTCTCCATTTTAATTCCTCCTTTTTACTATAGTGGACCTAGCGGCCAAGCCTTATTTCTACAAAAATCGCTATGTCTGTAGCGATTTTGTAGAAATTCCACTATATGATTCATTATAAACCAAATGCAAGATATTTTCCATTTATCTTTAGCCGTATTGTAAAGGGCTTCATTATGAATTTTGATCATTAAAATATCTTAGCACAAAAGCTTTATAAACTCAAGCAAATCTACTAAGAACTCTCAAGGCGGGTGGCTTTTTCGGCATTTCTATAAAATTAGAAAAATCAGTCAGTTTTGTGTAAAGAAATTAGCTTTGACTATTCACATTTTATGTATAATGTGCTATACTTTAACCTCTGGCAATTTTTTGATAAGTTAAGAATATTTAACAGTAGCACAGACAGGAGGAAATATGAAATGCAAAACTTGCAAAAACAGCTACGTAAAATCAAAATAGGCTCACGGATTTATTTAATGTTTGGGTTCATTATGCTTGTCCTGCTCATTGTTGCCTATAGCGGAATTAGTAGCCGGATTGAAATAATCAATGATTTTGAGAAGTTGCAGCATCTTGTTGTAGAATTACGTAATTATGGGCAGGAACTTGAGGACAATAACACAGCTCAAAGTTTTAACGGCCATTTAAACACTATAGAATCATTTTTGACGCTTACTTCTGATACCATGACAACTCAAAATAGGAATATTCTTATATATGTAGGTGTTGGCCTTATAATTGCCATTACACTGCTTTTACTCATAGTTGGCTCTATAGTCAGTCCGGTAAAAAGTCTTATTTTACTTTCTAAGGATGTTGCCGGCGGCAAGCTAAATATAAACGCTAAGCGAATAGATGTTTTTAGCGATGAAATTGGGCAGCTTGCAGAAGATATGTATGAGCTTACCAATGTTCTAAGAGATATGACAGATGATGTATCACAGGCTAACTATAACTTTAATGAGCTAGGTGATATTGAATATAGAGCTGATTCAGGCAAATATCAAAACTCTTTTAAAGAAGTTGTGGATACGCTTAATGAAGTTCTTGATAATCAGGCAAAAGATGTTGAAACTACACTGGTGGCGCTTAATAAAATAGCTGACGGCGATTTTAATGTGCGCTTTGATGATTTGCCGGGCAAAAAAGCTATACTGCCTCAAACCTTTCGCACTGCTGCCTCAAATTTAATCTCCGTCACTTCTGAGGTAGATAAAATGATAGAGGCGGCAGCGGTGAAAGGTGACTTGCATTTTGTTATAGACGTAGATAAATATAAAGGCGACTGGCGTAAAATAATGGTTGGTCTTAACCAAATAGCGGAAGCTGTTGACCGCCCCATCGTTGAGATTAAAGATGTGCTGAATAAATTAGCAGAGGGTAAATTTTCAGGCATAGAAGTTAGCGGAGACTATAAAGGTGATTTTGCTGATATTAAAGAAGCGGCTAACAGCATGATAAATGCCTTTAATGATTATTTAAACGAAGTAATAGAAAAGCTTGACGCGGTGGCCAAAGGTGACTTAACAAAGAGTATTGAGCGTGAGTATATTGGCGAATTTGCACTGCTGAAAGCCCCTATGAATCAGATTATAAACTCCTTAAGTGAAACTATTTCCGAAATACGCTCATCAGTAGAGCAGGTCGCCTTAGGCTCAGAGCAAATAGCCCTAAGTGCCATGCGCCTTGCTGACGGGGCAACAAAGCAAAATGCCGCTGTTGATGAACTTAGTCACTCGCTGTCACTTATTCACGAAAAAGCAAGTGAGGCAAGCTCCAATGCAATGGAGGCAAAAAACGGCACAGAGCGTTCGCAAACACAAGCTGTGGAAGGCAGAGATTCGGTAAGCTCTATGACAGAAATTATGCATAAGATTAAAGCGTCAAGCGGAGGTATTGCTAAAATCATTGATGTTATTACCAGTATAGCTTTTCAGACTAACCTTCTGGCTCTTAATGCCTCTGTTGAAGCGGCCAGGGCCGGCGAGCATGGAAAAGGCTTTTCTGTAGTTGCTGATGAAGTACGTACTTTAGCCGGCAGAAGCCAGCGCTCAGCCTCAGACACAATGGTAATAATTGAAGAAGACGGCAAGATTGTTGAGGACGGCATGAAAGCGGCGGAAGAAGTTGTATCTGCTTTTGAAGCTATTGTAGGTAATATAGTTGAAATTTCAAGTAGCATCTCACAAATCGCCGATATTTCCACTGAGCAGTTAGAGTCTATCACAAATATAAACAGCAGTGTCAGTGAGATATCTGCTGTTGCCACCGATACTTCAGCCACAGCGGAGGAATCGGCAGCGGCCTCACAGGAGCTAAATTCTCAGGTAGAAATGTTAAGACAAAGGGTTTCTCTCTTTAAATTAAAGGCTTAGCTTAGTATACAGTATTTTCAGCTTCGCAAAACTGCTGTTTATAGTGGAATTCTACTATAGATGTGATGCCTTAAAAAGTGTATTCAGGCTTTAGACCAACGCCTCCGCTACCTTTATCATAATGGCACATTCAAGGCGTTTTTTAAAAAGCTCACAGCCCAGCTGATATACTATGTTTATTGACCCTGTAGAATTATAGTTATTGGCGGCACAACCTCCGCTGCAATACATTCTCGCCCAGCAATCGCGGCACTCAGGAGTGGTGTAGATGTTATTTTCTTTAAAAGAATCACCGCATTTTTTATCTGTAAGACCTGCCCAAACATCGCCCAGCAAAAACTGTGAATCACCAACAAATTGATGGCAGGGATAAAGCTCTCCGGCGGGAGTAACGCAAAGATACTCCGCCCCTACCCCACAACCGGCTACACGCTTATGTACACAAGGGCCTTTCTCTAAATCCAGCATATAATGATAAAAGCTAAACTCCCTACCCTGTTTTTTTCGTTTGATCATTTCATTTGCCAATAGCTCATATTGCTCGAATATCTTAGCCAAATCACTTTCATGAAGAGCATAAGGCGAATCATGCTTTGCCACAACCGGCTCCATCGAAAGTTCTGAAAAACCAATATCTGCAAGATGCAGAATGTCTTTGACAAAATCAAGATTCTTAGCGGTAAAAGTACCTCTGATATAATATCCACGACTATTTCTTGCATTTACCAGCTCTTTGAATTTTGGTACAACAGCAGAATAACTGCCGCTGCCGTCAAGAAGTTTACGGGTTGCGTCATTAACCTCCGCTCGGCCGTCAAGACTAAGCACCACATTATGCATTTCTCGTCTTGTAAATTCAATGACCTCGTCATCAATCAGTAAGCCGTTTGTAGTCAAAGTAAAGCGGAAGCTTTTACCGCTCTCAGGCTCAACACTTTCACGAACGTACTTTACCACCGCTTTGACAGTTTCAAAGTTTAGCAGCGGTTCTCCCCCAAAAAAGTCAACGTCAAGATTTTTTCGTGAACCGCTGTTCGTGACAAGAAAATCAATGGCCCCTTTAGCGGTTTCAAAAGACATAAGCCCGCCGCCGTCATACTCGCCCTTATCAGCAAAACAGTAGCCGCATTTCATATTACAAATGTGGGCTACGTTCAAACACAGCGCTTTTAGTGAAGAATCGCTAAACCCGGCCCCTTCAAATGAATTTGAAGAAAATAACTTGCCATTTGATTTAAGTTCTTCAATATCATTAAAAATCTCGCTTATCTCTGAATCGCTTATGCCCCGGCCATATTTTTGTTTTATTTTCTGTTTTATCAGCTCTAAATTCTCGCTCTCATACATCCCAATCATATCAAAAGCGACATCATCCACACTATGGATGGAGCCGCTTTCAATATCAAGCACTATGTTGTAATCAGCTAGTTTATAACAATGTACACGTTTCTGCAAATGAGACACCCCACTGGTTGGAAAATTGAATTACCCTCGCACAAAGTCATTATCCCTTGTACTCGCTATTTTCACATTGTTGATTTGCAACACCGCAAGATGTTTTACAAGCAGACTGACAGGAGGTTTGGCACTCGCCGCAGCCGCCGTTTTCATAGCTTTTTGCCAAATTGCCTGTTGAGATGGTTATTATTCTTTTCATGGGTCACTCTCCTTGGTTTTATAAAATAAAAATATCATATCTTTCTAGAATTGTCAATGTTACTGCTGTTCGTCTACAACTTGCTTATCATCACTCACGGCATTTAAGGCTACTTTATACCTATTTTCCAAGATATTAATTGACGGATTTATAAATATCAAATTTATCAGCGCGGCATAAAATACAGACAATAAAATCGTAGCTATATTAGGGCCGATTGTATATAATGAGAAATCTTGTAAGCCCAGTACCGCCGACGCCATAGAATACAGAATAGCAGCACAGACAGTGGAGCGCCTAAGCAATTTGAAAAGCCGTATTGCTTTTTCAATATCATCAGCTGAAATATTATATTCTTCTGACATAAGCGCACTACAAGCAGAGGAAAATGTTTTACTTCCCCCTGTAATTACAATAACAGCAACAATAACCGCAGCAAGCCCTGTAATGGTAGGAACATCATAAAATGCCCACCACAAAAGCAAGTCGCCCTGAGCCAGTAGAACTGATACGAAAAATAGCCCTGCTAAAAATACTAAAACACCTAATATGTTATAGCGCATAATTTTACCTCCTTTTTTCTTACTCCTAACCGTCATTGTGGTTGCAGCGAAAATAGAAAATCTCCATAACCGTCATTGCGGGCCCTGCCCCGCAATCCCCTGTGTTTAGCCGAACAGATGGGATCCCGGATCAAGTCCGGGATGACGGCTTTGAGAGAATCTCAGGGGGAGCCCGGGATGACAGAATGTTATCTTCGCTGCAACTCCAATAACGGCTTTAATGATCAGAGTAAACAACTGCCCGATATTTAGTTTTTATCGGGCAGTTGTTTAAATTACTCTCTTATACCATTACTATTTTTTATTATAAGCTTTAATACCTGCGTCAAGTATTTTCATAGCGGCGTTAAGATCCTCTTCCTTGAGTACATAAGAGATACGTATTTCATCTACTCCAAGCCCTTCAGTAGCGTAGAATCCTTCACCAGGGGCAACCATAACCGTTGCACCGTCAACGTCAAAATCAGTGAGGAGCCACTTTGCAAAGCTCTCCGCATTATCCACAGGCAGTTTAGCCATGATATAAAAAGCGCCGCGAGGCTTTTCACAAACAACCCCGTCAATACTGTTAAGGGCGCTATGTACTATGTTACGGCGTTTTTCGTATTCAACAACCACATCTTCCATATATTGGGGGGCAACTTTAGCAAGAGCGGCGGCACCGATTTGCTCTATTGTTGCAACGCAAAGTCTGCCTTGGCAAAGTTTCATAATATTTGCCATAATTTCTTTGTTTTTAGAGGCCACACAGCCTATTCTCGCACCGCAGGCAGAATAGCGTTTTGAAATGGAGTCTGTTAATATAACCCGCTCTTCAATACCTTCCATCTGAGCAAAGCTTGTAAATTTAAGCCCGTCATAAACCATTTCTTTATAAACTTCATCAGATATTATGAAGAGGTCGTGCTTAAGGGCAAGGGCCTTCACTTTTTCCATATCTTCCATATCATAAACGGCGCCTGTCGGATTACCGGGGTTAGAAAGGAGTATGGCTTTGGTTTTAGGGGTAATTTTCGCTTCCCAAACATCTAAGTCAGGCAGTTTAAAGCCATTAGCAGCAGAAGTTGGGATGGGTACAACTACGCCGCCGGCTGACTTTGAAAAGCCGTTGTAGTTAGTATAAAAAGGTTCGGGAACAAGTATTTCATCACCGTAGTCACAAACAGCTACAATGGCGAAAAACAGAGCTTCGCTGCCGCCGTTTGTAATATAGATTTCATCTTTGGTATAATTGATACCCATGGATTGATAATAATTTGCAAAACTCTCAATAGTTTGCGGCAAGCCTTGAGAAAAAGCGTACTCAAGCACTTTTTCATCAAAGTTCCTAACAGCATCAAAAAATTCACGAGGTGTTTCAATGTCCGGCTGGCCTATGTTCAGATGATAAACTTTTTTACCTTGTTTTTTTGCAGCCTCTGCAAAAGGAACCAATTTACGGATGGGCGAAAATTGCATAGCTTCAATTCTGTTTGACACTTTCATTTGTTATCCCTCCTATTTTTTGATATGGCCATTAAACTTGAAAATTATATTGCTCTTTTTAATTTGCCACAGCCAGTATATCACATTTCCAACATAAAAAACAATGCTAAATCACAGCGAATCAATAATCTATAGCTTGTATCGACACGCTCTAAGCTGAGATAGTGTTCTGAATAATCAATTAATCATAACTTTAACAGCAAATTTACATTGAAATATGAGCATATTTCATGTTATAATGTTATGATGTTATGTAAACTATATTAAAGGGTGTGGGTACAAGTTGCGCGCTTCAAGAGAGCTTAGTATTACTAGGCTATATTTAATTTCAGGGGTGCTTGCCATTTTGTTCTTGGTATCTTGCGCCCCGGCTGTTACGCAAAATGCGATGCTTCCTGTTGTTGATGATTTCTTAAATATCCATGACATAGAACACCGAAAACATTTGCGTCTGGGTGTTGCGCCGGGTCCTTATGGTGAAATGTTTGAGGAAGTTATTTTCCCTCAGCTTGAAAAACTTGGATATACTTTTGAAGTTCATGAATTTTCTAATTTTGTATCGCCGAATTTTGCTTTGGCCGATGGTCTTGTTGATCTAAACATATTTCAGCATTATGATTTTTTAATCAATTTTAATTTTGAGAATGATCTTGCTCTATCAGCGGTTACTAAGGTTCCCACACTGCCGATGGCGTTGTTTTCAAGGTCTTTTGATTCATTGGCTGAAATAGAGCATGGGGTAACAATTGTAATGCCCAGTGACGCAACAAACCTTTCCCGCGCACTTATTAAAATAGAGCTTGCCGGTCTTATACGGCTTTCGCCGGAAGCAAACAGAACAAGAGCGGCGGTTGAGGATATTATATATAACCCTCTTGAGCTTAATTTCATGTTTAGAAGAGCTGACATTATTCCTTTAGTTTTGCCTCATGTTGACTTGGGTGTAGTAACCGGCAATTTTATTATAGGCAATCAGCTTGACATTCATGAGGCACTTCATATTGAAGTATTGCATGAAAACTATTTTAATGTTATCGTTGTAAGAACAGAGGATTTAGCACAATCTTTCGTAAGAGATATTATTAATGTAATTTATTCTGACGAATTTAAAAGTGCTATTATGGATGAACGCGGTAATTTTTTTTACTTTTTGATGCCGCGCGGTTTTAGGTAGTAATAATGTAAATAATTAGCAGAGGTTTATTATAATGAAGATTTCAACAAGGCTATTTTTTGGCTTTGCTATTGTAATGATTGTATCCTTTCTCATAAGCGCCATAGGTCTTGAGCGGATGATTCGCCTTAGAGATTCGGGTATTTCTATGTATGAGGACAGGATACTGGCTATGCAGTTCGTAAACAACGCTGCAAGAAACTATACCTATCTTCGCGTTCATAGCCATCAGGTGGTTATCCGTAGTTTTTACGATGACAGACAGGGAGCGGAAACGGCCAGAGCGCTCTTTGAAGAAAGCGTTGTCGAATTTACTTATTGGCTTAACCAAAGCCGGGATATTGCCAATACAGACGAGCTTGTCAGATTTCATGATGCTATATTCTATATATTTGAAAATGACTATCTCCCTCAGGTTAGAAGTATTTTGAGCGAAAGTATTAATGACATACCTGATCACTTTAGCAGATTACGTTTAAATGTTGCAATGGCCTCAGTCTCCGGCACTATAGACACTATGGAATCGTTGATTACCGGCCTTGTTGCACTTAATGCTGCTCTGGCTGAACAAATAAACAATCACAACATGGCCATAACACAAAATTATATTGCTTTGCAAGTTGTTTTTTTCTTTATCTCAGTGGTGATTGCCTCGGTAGTAGCTTTTTATATAGTAAAAGGTATTGCCGGCCCTATAAAAGAATCAACTAAGGTTTTAGGCCGTATCGCTACAGGTGATTTTAGCGCGCGGGTATTAGGTAATTATAAAGGTGATATGGCTCTTATTAAAGATTCGCTAAATCATACTTGCGTTCAGCTTGCTCAATATGTTGAAAAAGTTGTACAAGCTCAGCAAACCGCTCATGAATCCGAGCTTCAAAAAGCAAAGATTGAAGCGGCTTCAAATGCAATGTTTGCCAGCATAGATTATGCCAGAATTATACAAGAAAACTTACTGCCTCAAAATAGCGACTTAGATAAGATATTCAGCGATTTTTCAGTTATTTGGGAACCACGTGATATTGTTAGCGGTGATATATATTGGGCTAAGAGATTTGAGAGAGGCTCCGTTCTTTGCATAGGTGACTGTACCGGGCACGGTACACCAGGGGCGCTGCTTACTATGCTCGTAGTTTCAGCATTAGAAAATGCTGTAAATGAGAGCAATGCTCACGACACAGCCCATGCCGTTTGGCAAGTGGAACGAAGGCTTGTTGATATTTTTTCTGTTCACGAAAGAGATAATGATGATCTTAGAGACGGCTGTGATCTTGCTGTTTTATTTATTGCAACTGATGGAACGCTTACAATATCATCCGGGAATATCAGTGTTTTTTCCTGTGACGGTACTTCTTCCACAAGATATAAAGGGCAGAGGATTTTTATAGGCGAAGGCCGGATAAAAAGCAAAGGTGATATTGAATCGTTTACTATTGCGGCTAAGCCTTCTAATAAATATTACATTGCCTCAGACGGGCTGTATGATCAGCCCGGCGGTGACGACGATACGCCTTTTGGTTATAAGCGCTTTGAAAAAATTATTTTGGAAAATCACAATGAATCGCAAGCTGTCATTTCTCAAAAGATTTGGTCAGCATTTGAGACTTATAAAGGCAGCGAACCAAGGGTAGATGATTTTGTGCTCTTAACGTTTAAACTTTAAGGAGGAGATATTGCGTGGAGATTGATATTTTTGAAGACGAGCAGCGAATATATGACAGGGCCTGTGCCTATGTTAAAGAAATAGAGGGCGGCGCTGATTTAGATGTTAACGAATATACGAAAATAGTCAAAGAATACGGCAAACTTTTGAAGCAGCTTAGACGTTCAACGAAAATTGCCGACAGAACCACCATTGGCCTTCACGAGGATAATATTAACCTTACCGGCAAAGTCCATTTAGACCCTCTCACCAGAATATATAACAGACGGTTTATGGAAGATAATCTTCTGAGTACTCTTAAAACCCTGTCTCGTACATGCGGCGAACTCAGTCTTTTAATGATTGATATTGATTTTTTTAAAAAATATAATGATACCTATGGTCACTCCAGCGGTGATATATGCTTAAAGCTCATTGCCGAAACTATTGCGGGCAGCCTGTCGAGAAATGACGATTTTGCCGCCCGCTACGGCGGGGAAGAGTTTGCGGTTATACTGCCGGGCACCGGTGAAGAAGGCTCACGTTTTGTGGCAGAAAAAATCTTAGGGAATATAAGAGCCCTTAATATACCTCACGAAACAAGCGGTATAGCAAAATTTGTAACTGTTTCTATAGGTATCACCTCAGGAAAAGTTGAGCACACTCAAACTGCCGAATGCTATATAAAACGTGCCGACAAGGCTCTATATATGTCAAAAAACAGCGGCCGTGCTAAGTATACGTACTTGAAATTTAGCGAGGTGGAGTTATGAAGCTGAATTTAAGCCGTTATAGTAAAATGCTTGTAGACAATAACTTATACGTTATTTACGGCGGCCCCATTTGGGCAAGCGGGGTTGACGGTATGGCTGAGATGCTGATAAAGCGCTTAGAGTTTGACGAATTACCTTTTAACGCATCTCAATCTGTGTTTTCTGTATTTGTAGAGCAAATTAATAATATGATGATGTATTCGGCTGACAAAGAGTTTAAAAACAACTCCAATGGTGAGTCTAGTGAAATATCTAAAGGTATTCTGGTTTTGGGAGTACAGGGAAGTACATATTTTATGCAAAGCGGTAATTTAGTTACAAAAGAAAATGCTTTTATTCTTAAAAACCGAATAGACTATCTTAATACCCTTGATAAGCAGCAGCTTCGTAAGTTTTATAAACAACGCACCTTGGCGGCTAACGACAATAAGGAAAGTAAAGGCGCGGGCCTCGGCTTAATAGTGGTTGCCAGACGCTCAACCTCGCCCATCGAATATGAATTTGAACCATTTGACGATGAGCATTTGTTTTTTTCTATGTATATTTCTATTGGGCAGGAGAGTGAAAAATAATGGCATTTCATTTAGAAAAAGAAAAGACAACATCAACCCCTTATTTATTAATTGATGAGGATAAAGGATACATGAAACTGGAAGGACGGTGCTTCCACGAAAATATCTCTGCTTTCTTTAAGGAGATCAATGACTGGCTCGATAGCTATCTGCTAAGCGATTTTAAGGTCTTTACCTTTGATAACGCTATCACTTACTTCAACAGCTCTACTACAAAACTGCTGCTTAATATGCTGTTAAAAATGGACAAGCATTTAAAACCCGGTAATGATATTATAGTAAACTGGATTACAACGGAAGATAATGATATTATGATTGAGTGCTGTGAAGATTTTCAGGAAGAGATGGACAGTTTAAAAATTAATTTGATTATAGTGGATTAGATAAGTGAACTTAAAGCATTAAAAGCGCCCGGATAAAGTGCGAATCTGGGCGCTTTTAACTTTTATTTAACAGCTGCTTATGTTATACTGTATACATTATAGTCGATAAACAGAGTACATAATTTTTTGGAGGTGTAGATTTTGAGCGCAATTATTAAAGAAAGGCTGTCACTTATAAGAAAGCATATGGCAGCAAAAAGTATCGACACTTTTATAC
>Ga0131853_10016800_pt1 | contig 13338 bp, 5 predicted proteins | sample TergutLab28metaG_FD_92764 | JGI IMG/M metagenome (GOLD analysis project Ga0131853, IMG submission 92764) | Labiotermes labralis P1 segment gut microbial communities from Petit-Saut dam, French Guiana - Lab288 P1 (version 2) (version 2) | ecosystem: Host-associated > Arthropoda: Insects >...
CCTGAGGATGATCCCATAGAGGGATTGAAACATGTAGGAGATATTTTAAATCCATTTTAATCCAATAATGTGGTTTTAAGTGGTTTGACAAGTATGTGCAATTAGTTGGTTTTAATAAATATTCTCCTGGTACATATTATTGTGTGTCATAAAAAACCATATTTATATATATATATATATATATTAATTTCATTTTAATAATCATATTATAATATACCATAAAATAAACAGAATCTTTACGTATCAGTTTAATGATGAGACTCAATTAGTCCATTTTTACTTATGTTGTGTTTTTTAATACTGCATTGGGATACGTTGACATGTGTTTCTCGTTCATCGAAAAATGTCTTGGGTATAAATAACGCCTTCTACCTACGTTTATAGCCGAAATACAGATAAAATAATTTAAGAGCAAGAAAGACATCAGCGGAAAAGGAGCACAACCCCTTCAAGAACTTTAAAAGTAATGTACCTACAGTATTATGCTATAATGTAATAGACCGCATGATGTCAGTATCTATCACTGTCAAAATATTTTAAAAAATTAATTTCACAAATTCATTATATACAATTTGGAACACAAATAACATATATATATATAAACAAAATAAATCGCAGAGCGGACGAGAGTAAATCAAGCATGCAGACAATGTTAGAAGAGAATAATAAACAAGAAAAAAATAAATCTGAATTTTGAGCAAACAGATCTCCCATCGAAGGAATCCTACCAATTGTCAAATTCGGAGTAAAAATTAAATCTAAATTTGACACTGTACTTAATTCAGTACTAAGTTTTGAAGACAGTGTATATGAGCAACAAGACCTACACTGTCACACATTCCTGAACGCCAAACTGGATGGAGCTCAAGTGTTTACCTTTGCTTCCCGACTACACCATATCCAGTGAAAGGGCCCCCGAAACCCATTGAATTTACAAGTTAACAATAACAGAAGCTTATTCTGAAGTTCAACAACCAAAGGGAAATATTTGTAAAAGGTGGAGATGAATAAATTCAATAAATAGGAAGAGAGACATTTACGAAAATATTCAGTAAGACTGACCGAGTTAAGTGAGGATTTCAGGATCGTAAGTTTACCAGTGGTAAGTAAGGGGCACACAAGCAGACAGAAGCAGGCAATATAACTGAAGTGGACGAAGGGTTATAAGGATTGGAAAATGAAAATACATATAATTCCAGCATTTTTCGTGACTTATTATTCTTACTACTTTCACGTAGGAACGCCGATTCGTTCCGCATCAGAGGAAAAATGTTCCCTAAAAACTGAAAGCAGAAGGAATAAGTTGAAAAGAAATAGAAGTAATAAATAAATGGGTCCCGTTTTTAACTCTTTGGCGTACACCATTAGCCATATCAAACAAAGTTTTAAATGTAAGCGTATAGAGACAGAGAGATGGGTAAAGGGGTTAAACAAGCAACCACTGAGCACTGGTTCAATGGCTGAACCAGTGAGTGCAGAGGACTGCATGACCACTGCCCGAAACAAAGTGCTCTATGGTGCTCATTCTCCTGGTACTGAATATTGCATAACCACAGGGCCGTGTGGCTTCGAGACGGAGCATCGTGTAATTACGTTACGGGAACACGGGGAGGTTGGGCTCCGACAGGCCACACACACACACACACACACAGAGGCAGAAGCTTTATATATCGTAAAACAGTAGAGTTCGGTCTAGAGGTAGAACGGCCAGGACACAAACTGTGTTGTGGTGAAACATTTTGCTTTCCGTTAGGCTTCTATACCATTATTATTAGAGGAAACACAGGCCTCTCTCCTTCTTCCCAAGTTCATGTCAGCCGCATATGTGTTATATCAATAACAGTCATGTGTCCACGTACAGGAAACACGGCACGATACCTTTACGGGAAGAGGCGAATCCGAATTATTGTGTGCGCTACCAGTTTAAAAATTAGAGATAATTGTATGTACCACCCTAACACGAAGGAACGTCGCGTTCTCTTTCGCATTGTCCTCATGAATGTGTTCCGTGGCATTCTGACAATAAAGACTTGTTTTTCCTTAAACGGTGTTAAATGTTTTGTCTTCATGGTGAGCTCAGACTGTTTTATCTGGAAGGAAGAAACAAATGCTTTCTACACGGTTTGGGTGAATGTCAGTCTTTAAGGAGTTAAATGACACTCCATCTAGTAAAAATTGAAGAAGATTGAAGACAATGGGATAGCATGTTAGATTAAAACCGTCAATAAAAAAAATGTTTTTATTGTTTAATATTTGTTTCAAAAGGTTTCGGCCGAAATTGGTCATGATCAGACAGTACATAATACAGATATACTTTGAATAAATATTGCAATAGTAGGTTCTAGGAATAGGAATGATTTCTCACTTCTATTTCGAGAAGGTACTATTGCCATTTTTCGTCAAATTATTTCCCTATTTCACAGTACCTGATCATGACAAATTCAGGTCGAAGAATATAGTAATAATTATTAAATAATAATAAAAAATTTTGTTGTGAATGTCCATTTTATTCCAATACAATTTATGTACTATCGACAGGCGATACACAAAATAAAATATACCATAATAATTCGGACTTAATTTTTTTAGCATTGCAGTGGTTTTGTACCCAGAAGTGTATCTCAGTTACAATTAATTTGAAATTCTCGATATACGTTCGTACAAATATATGTTGAATTTTGGAATGTCACCTTGATACGTCGAACTCATACAACTTTTCTTGGAATAATTTATCATAGACACTTTCCGATTTTTAAAAGGCATGAGTTCTTAAAATAAGGTGAGTTTTCATGTTCCAAGTCATGTGAAAGTTATGGACGACGAAGCAAATGTTTTTCCTCATACGGCAGATATATGAATTATCAAGCAGTCAACATATATGCACTAAAGTCCATCTCCTGAAGCTGGCCACAAGAACACGAAGGGTAGACAAGGACTATAGACCATGGAATCTCGTCCTCTAGATTGATATCAAACATTATCCAAACGAAAAATGACAGCATTTCTCTAATTCATTTTTATAAATTTCCAAGTTTCAGTCTCGAATTACGACTGCATTTTCTCATGCGTCAGCTCCATATTTCTTCTTTCTGCATTCTTTCAAATTTATGATTTAAAATAACTCAGCAAATTGTTACCGTATTTGGAAAAACCATGCTTTTAATTTATCGAGAGATAATAACGAAAGAGTAGGAGTGTCGGGTACGTGCCGTGTTCTTGGCTTCGAGAAGGCCGTAATACTTATTTTCATTGTTACACCGTGCATATTGTTGTGTTACTCAATTATTATACCAACTACTGCACATATATAAAATTTAAACATTGAAATTATAAACATTAAAAACACTCCGAAGAGTGCCCTGCTACGGATGTGCATTCTGCAGGGCACTCTTCGCAACATAACATTACACAACACGGCATGCTGCCACAATATCCAGATGGTACAGCGAAATTAATGTGACTTTTTACAGTGTAACTTTAGCAAGGACGATATGGCTCCCTGATGATGGTCCTAGGACCGAAACATGTCGGAGTGCTTTTAATGTTTTAATGTGTAAATTTTATAAATTTTATATATGTGCAGTAGTTGGTATAATAATTGAGTAGCCGTATTAATTGTTCTAGCCTCATATCATCACAGTTTACGAGTATAATACGAAGCACGACTTCTTTCTTGTCAAGGTCATTACTTTTCTCCTTATAAAGCGAGTGCGAGCATCCCCTCCTGAGTTTATAGAGTATTTAGTGATAAGAAATGGCTAGAGAAATTACAAAATTTTGCTTCCAACATGGCTACCCACATAAAACCAAATTTGTGGATGGGATAATAAGAAAGATAGTGTCCTTGTATGAACAATAGCCTTGCTCTGTATTACAATGAACTGTCGTGCTCTATAGTTCTCGCTGTACCACACAAACCGTATTTGTCGCACATCGGTAATGCGTCATCTTTAGTAATGGTGTGCAGGTGTTGTTTGCGATTGTTACAGGGGGGAAAGTGACATTGCAGCAAAGACGTTACGAGGGCAACAAGCCGACGTAACACTGCAACTCTGTGCGACTCTAATCAAATTAGCCACTCCAGTACACACCAACAACGGACTGCCCCCCACCCCCCGCTGTGGTCCCTCTGTGGGATCAGACGGACAAAGTATCGTCTAACATTCAAATCAATAGACGACGAGTTCAATATCACGGATTTTGAATGAGTATGGCAGAGAGTATAAAGTTTGGGACTTAGTCAAATGAGTACCCGCTACTTCGCCTGCTATTTTTTAATATAAGTACCTAAGCTAAAAAGAAGACCGTGCCGCTTCTTTTATGGTTTTCTTTTGTTGTGGCACAGTGGTACCTTGCAGATGGATGCCACAGTTTCGGGAGAAATTTTTGACTAGACTTTCGACGTTGCAGAAGCAAGCAGAAAGTCATCTTTTTAAAAATCTATCCACCTTCAAAGATGCTTAGCGATAAAACAAAAGACCCTACATTTCGAAGTTTCACCACCCCCCAAAGCAAAAAATGGTTATCATAACTCCTACCCTTTCTTAAGCTCGATGAAAATTGGCGTGTAGGAATACAGAATCACTGAGATAAATCACGATTCTTGGGTTTAATATTAGTATTATTTTAACTGTACAGGTTGCATATGAGACAGGAATATAATCGTGAGGTTAAAGTTAAAATGTAAAAAGCAGAAGTCAAAACATGTTCCAAGGTACTATCATTTTATTCGTCCGGAGAATCAGAGAAAAATAAAAATATACTTTCAGGTTTATGAGCTGTAAATAATTTTATATAACCTAACCATTTCAAACAGGTGGTTGTCACTGGCATGAACGGCTTCTCAGTTGTTTTCTCATGAGACGAAGCAGACACCGCTAACTATGTAGGCTGACATTAAAAAATGGCGACTCCAAAATGCAACCCTATAAATATACCGTCATCAATAATCTGCTCTTTTCCTATAAAACACCCCCACCTACCTTAAACCCACAGGCCTAGAGGGACTGTAGTTCAGTATTTTCGCTCTTCTGGGATGTTACGTAGCGTAGACTAGTAGTAAGTTACCGACGTTTCGGTAAAACCTATCGATCCCGTCTTAAAGATTGAAGACGGGACCGATAGGGTGTCCCGAAAGGAGGTAACTAACTACAAATCTAGGATGCATAACATCGCAGAAGAGCGAAGATCTCATTTAAACCTCGGAGGAAGCTTTAAATCACGCATAGACCTCAGTAATCTTCTTCAGACTGCAGCTGCTTCTCCTCCGGCTGAAGTGGAAGGAAGTGAAGTGCAGTTTGATGAAGTGTGGTGAAGTGTAGTGAAGTGCTGCAGCATGCTGATGGTCTTAGTAATAAGGTGTCCAACATTATTAGAAGACATATGGACAACATGAAGTTGCTGCTTATATGTACTTTACTATTATCACGTTCTTTCATATTCTTAAGGTCCTATTTTTTATCAATGCATATATGTTTCATTCCTGTTTAATACTGTAATTTATGTATTTTTATTGTTATGTCTGTGTATTCTTATTGTATGTTTATGTATCTTCATCATACCAGCTGGCACTCTTCGGCTACCCTGACTGAATGTTTTTTCCGTCCTTTTCCTCAGTTGTAAGGCAAATGCCAGGGTAAAACCCGCAAAGACGGGGCACGGCCCCAACTCTTTCAAAATCTGTATGTTATTCTATGTATTGTTTGTTTTGTGTCGTTTTGAGCATTGTGTGTGTGTGTGTGTGTGTGTGTGTGTGTGTGTGTGTGTGTGTGAATGTGTTCTGTACTACTGCCACCGGGTGGCTACACACTTGCAGTTAACAAACATATCATGTATCATGTAAATAGATGTTGGAAAGGTCTCTCGAATTATGACAATTTCACTCTGTTCCTGTTTTCGCAATAAAGATTAATCCTCTCTAATAAAATTTCAATGCCTTTAAAAGTGACATTCATGTGTTTTTGCTCCAAACGCCTTCTGAAGCGCTTCTCTGAATTTTGGTCAGCTATACGCAGCTTGACAATAACCTAATATAAAAACAGAGATAACAGAACAAACATAACAAGTTTTTACAGACAGGCGACTTAAACTCTACTAATTTACATCTTCTTTAACATCCAGGATGAAAGGTTCCCCTACAAGCTTGCTGAGCCGAAGCAGACGTTTTCTTTCGGAATAAAGGCAGACGACTGCAACCAGTCAAGCTCTGTATCATATGCCTTATCAAACAATTTGTTTGCAGTGACACATCTAAAAGCAACTCTAAATCCGATCGCTATTGAAGACAAACGAACCGCAATACGAGGTTTCGAGGCAAAAACGGTCCAAGAGCAACTACTGGGTTTTTTGCTGTTTGATTGGCCCCACAAACAAACTCACCGGCTTCCCTTAAACAGCAGAGCTACGTACAAAATTTGAGTCGGCAATCTTGAAAGAATGAGACCTGTTGGGATAGCTAGAGTAAGATGGAAGATGGTAGGATAAATAGATAACAAAGTCAGGATTCTAGACTTCGTACTGAATTACTATGGTTCAAAATCAGTACCAGTGGCAGGCTAATGTTTAATTTGGGTAAATAATATGAGCGAAATATCTTGACAAATTCATAAATTATTAGCTCTGAAGAACTTATACGTATTCAGTTAATTAACGTTAAAAATTATTAATGTTACACGTTGTCTACTAAGTGATAAGAAGAATGTGGAGGTAATAGATTGTCCTCTAAATTTTACGCACTTTTCTTAATTCGAATTGCGAATTGTTACGTTGGAACAGTGGCGAATGTCAAATACTGCAACTGTTGGGTGATCTGATAACTAGACGTAAGCCCAAAACGTGAAATTACATTCAGGATTGCCATGGCAAAACAGCATTCAACAAGAAGATTACGAGTCTTCTCACCAGCAAAGTGGACTTAAATTTAGGAAAGGAACTAGTAAACTGCCACATCTGGAGCATAGCTTTTTACGGTGCTGGAATTTGGACACTTTGGAAAATAGATCAGAAATACCTGGAAAGTTTTGAAATGTTGTGTAAGAGAAAGTTGGAGAAGATCAGTAGGACCGATCACGTGAGAAATGAAGAAGTGTTACAAGAGTCAATGAGGAGAGGAACATTGTACAAACAATACAAAGAAGGATGACTAAACGGATTGGTCATATCTTGCGTAGGAACTACCTTCTAAACACGTTATTGAAGATAAGATAGAAGGAAATACAGAAGAGACTAGAAAACGCGGAATAAGACCTAAGAAATCACTGGATTTTCTTAAGGAAAACAGAAGATAGTGGAATTTGAAGGACAGATCACTCAATCACACTTTCTGAAGACCTCAATGTGGAAGAGGCTGTGGACCTATCCTACGAGAGACTACGTGATGATGTTGACGATGATGACGACCTCGAACTAATTCTGTGTACTCATAAACTCTTCCCTGATTATTATTTCAAACATTTCAAATCATTAATATCCGAATCTATGAAGAATAAACGTACGGTGCCCTGCAGGTGATAGCTCCATTCCTCTCGTCTGGTGGGTGGTTATCATCAGATAATAACGAAGACGTAGGTCAAAATAAGACACATTCGTGTTAGGAATTGAAAGCGTAACATAAGGTATACGAAACAGGAGATCCAACGATTACACAGCGAATTATAGCCTCAGGAGTTTATATTCATAGAAAACATAAGGGTTTTACAGCAATGAAGATGTATAATGCTTTCTGTCTTGCGACGAATTGTAGGCTAATAAGTGGTTAAGAGAGTTTCGGAGGCAGCAAGCGTCTCGGGAAAACTGGTACCTACTTTACTCACCCGTACGGATACAAGATGTCTCAATCCAGAAGGTGAAGCACATTGTGGATATATACGCTTCCTGCTCCGAACTTAAATAGTGTAAGAGATACATTGTGCAGTTTCAGTAAGGGGAGTAACATGAGGGGGAGTTTTACAACAGAGACACACCAAGTAGAATACACAAACCATTACATGTCCACAGCACTAAACAAAACGTAATCTGTAATTTTACCATGATGTTTCTGCTGAGTCGAGTGGTGGGGGGCGAATTTAAAGGCAACTGGCCTGAGAGAAACAATACAGGCGATTTACCTTCGAAAACAAACACAACGATCCTAATGTAATGGCTGACGTTGGTTTGTACCAAACATACGATATGTTGTTGTGCACTCAGTGCCCAGATGACTACAATTATCATAGCTGTTAATTATAGATTTGTGTGGAACAGATGAGACAGTTACAGGGAAGAAGTGAAGGGCGCGGTCGGTACTGTAAGAAATAAGAATTTTGAAGTTTCCCTCAGTTACAATTTATTTGACAGTGTTATTCCAAGACTGGATATATATATATAAAACTGAAGTTGCTCAGAAGGAAAATAACGCCAAGTCCCAACTTTTTCTTTGTATATTAGGTTATTTAAAGGAAAGTGTTTCGGCTCAACAAGAAGCCACCAACAGGCAAATAAAACATAAAAGGAATTATTATGTAAGTTTTGTAACAATATTTCACATAATTCGTATACACTTTCGGGTCTCCAACTTACCAAACAAAATATCATAAATATATGAAAGCCGAAATCAGTAGCATAAAAATTACATTATATCCAATAAATGTAATACAGTGAGAAGTTTAATAATACAGCACTAAATATTTAGGATTAAAATTGTGTGACAGTACTGCCGGATGCGAATGCACTTTTGCTTGTGGGATATTCAACCTTGGGGGGTGGGGGACTTTTATGTTCACATTCCTCAAAATGTGTGCTCCTGACTGAAGGAACATTTCAGGTGTCGTCACTCGCCATTTCCTTATATTCTGACGTCTGTTGTACGTGAAATTGTGTAAAAAAGTACACGAGGTGTAAAAATGGATAGAGTCCTACACAACAACAAGAAATTTGCGACTCTTCTGTGCATTTACTTACACAATTTTACGTAGAACAGAAGTCAGATTGCAAGTAAAGAAACGAGTGACATCTTACAGTTTTCTTCAACCCAGAGTATACATTTTAAGGAATGTGTTTACAAAATATTCTCCCAAGTCTAAACATCTACAAGCAACTTATGTTTATTGAACCGTGCAACATGGTGATAGCTGAAGAATAAAAGACCAACTTGATGTCACTTACTATTTTATTTCACTTCTTATGTGCTCAACATGCTTCGGGCATTTATATATCCACCATGAGGAGCTTGCGACTATGCTGCTGAATTACCACATTGGTCATTTTGTTCTTGGTTTGCTGTTTGTTGGAGATCTGGTGCGGTTGGGTTTGAGTAGTACCTGTGTTGCAGGCTTCAGCCTGCAACACAGGTACTACTCAAACCCAAATAAAATAGTAAGTGATATCAAGTTGGTCTTTTATTCTTCAACTATCTACAAGAAATGTTTACTCATATTTGGAAGTTTTATTGTACTACTTCAATCCCAACCATTTTTAATGCTATACCATAAAACCTCTCATTCTATCAAATTTATTGGATATATCATAATATTTTCAACAACGGATTTCGGTTTATCATATTGTTTAATTATATTTTTGTGAAGTTCGGATCCCAGCTATATACACACGGATGATGCTAAACAGTTTTGTGCAAATTACATAATAATTTATTTTGTGTCTTATTTGTCTGGTGATGACTTCTTGTTAAGCCGAAACGTGTTGCATTAAACCATTCAGTACACAAGACCGCTTTGTTTATCTTCATCATAGTTGGATGTCCCATATAAAAATCTGAGGTTTCTTCCATACACTCAAGAATTCAAGGTCTTTCAACGATTTACGAAATATTCGACAATATTAGCAAAGTGCCAACCTAACCTAACCTAACTCAACGCACCAGAAACCGTATTTAGTACTTAATATTTCCTCGGCTAGTCACGAAATTCTCTGAATTTTACGGAATTCATAGGTTCATTACCGTATTAACAAAACCCCCCACTCTTCCTCACGCTAAGCCTGACAAATCTAGTATGTACGAAACCAACTTGACAGCATAATATATTCATATTTATTTATTTATTTATTGCAATTGGGTTGTTACCCGGTGGCAGTGGTTATTTTACATGCAAACAAAACATGAAATTGGTTACTACTAGATTTAAGTCGGGTGGGCTACATTAGAAGCATGTAGTGGCAACTTGGAATCTTGGGAATCATCTCAGCATTTGCTTATAGACACAGGGAAACCAAGAAAAACCTGTGTCGAGGTCCGGTCGCAGGACCTTTCGAGTAATAACTATACTTCAGTATTCTAAGTGGTTCCTTTCAGGTTTCCCCACCAACATCCTATGTTCACTTCTCTCCGATTCGTTCCGTATGTTCTACCCATCCTTACTTCCTTCATAAGATGGCCGGCCGTAACAATGTTATATCATTAAGTTTGTCACTACAGAGGTTCTTCTTCAGCCTTCTTTTCTTCTTCGTACTTAGGGCCAAATATTTCCTCATCACCAAGGTGAAAGTTTACATAGGCCATTCTTTTTACGTTAGAGCGCTTACTACGAGACAGCGACCCTCCGAGCACAAGAACTTTACATATTTGGTACTGTACGTGATTTGCAATTTAATTGCCATTATCAAACGTTTTAACATTTCCAACAATACCTAATGTATAAACACTACAAGCATGATTCTAGTCAGTTCAAATACATTACTTAGTAATTCTAAAGATCAACTGATGTTCAATTATCTTAGACTAATATTCTGTAATGTTTGGTCACAAGCCACAGAGAGCACTACAATCAGACACTTTAACATTACAATAACACAGCAGTCATCAAATTTACTTGATGACTAGTTCGGCCCTGAATGTGGGTCATCACCAGGCTATTGCTCAAGAACAAGAAAACATACAGAAGTTCTATTTAGCATAAGATTGGAGATCTCCATCTTTTACATAAAAACACAACATAAATGTACATACCGTATAAGAGGGTATTGTCTAATTACAAGACGGATATTTAAAAATCCGTATAACTGTTCATAAAATTTAAAAAATACCAAATATAAGTAATTTATAAAAATATTATATATATATATAGTATGCCAACTGTAGGATGATTGCAGTTGTACAGTTGACATATATATTCTTTCTAATTTTACAATTTACTTTTACTTGGTATTTCTAAAAAAAATTTAAAAGAGTTGTGTAGTTTTTGTGTAAAAACAACCATCGCATTATCTATATATAACAACTAATCAGTACTTCTAACTATATTTACAATTATTATTATTTTGTAATTGTGATTGTCATAAGGCTCGTCATCCCCCTTATGTTCAATAAAATAACTAGAGTGCAGTGTATGTACTTGTCTAACACAACTTTACCTGATGGTACAGGTATATATAGTATTTACTACATAAGATACAACTACATGTTTCGGCGCTTGACAATGCCCATCTTCAGGGTGTATATGAAATGCTTAGTAAGTAGTTATACGAGACTTAATATGGGTTGTATACTACTACTACTACTACTACTACTACTACTACTACCACCACCACTATTGCTACTACCACTACTACCACTACTACTCTACCATCAAATAAAGTTGTGTTAGACAAGTACATACACTCCACTCTAATTATTGTGATTGTATTTACTATTTACTATTTTTTATGTTAATTCCAGAACCATTGACGAAATCTATAAAACTATAACATCCGCATCTTATGGACTAATTCTAAACTGCTACAAACGAATTTTATAATATCTGCGGACTTCTTGTGCATAAATTTTAATGTATGTAATAACTCATGTACGTTTTATGAATACTTTATTGATGTTCACTAATTCCCTGAGAATAATCAAGACAGATCGGAACATGTCGAATTTATGAATTATTGTGTGTATAAATATAACTGTAACAGTAGGGCATTTATCATAAGAAATAAAGCCGACAAGTGTCCATACAGATGTGTAAAGGTGTTGAATTATAATGTATCAGTACAGCCAGACCAGCAGACACAACACCACCAACTCCACTTGGAAGGGGTTACCTTACTCAGCATAGCAACACGCAGTTAAACACAATTTTATCAATATTTGATATTTTAACATAGATTTTAAACCTTTTATTTACAACCTAACTTTTATATTCGTACATTGCTTTACGTTCTATGCAATACATCCTTCAAAGAACACCTCCATGAAGATGACCAAAATAGGTTGCCGAAACCTGTAGGAGGCTACGCTGTCTATAATACAATAAATTTACACATTCATATATCCACTTGTTGATTTTATTTCTCATAATGAATCACTAGTGCATGGTCAAGAATCATTTAAAATGAGAAACTTTACTGGTTTTTTTTGCGTGAATAGATCCAGTGAGAACTAAAATTGTAATATATAATAAAATGATATAACAAGTAAATTTATTTAACTATTTAGGATATATGATATCTTATGGAGGGGAATTGGACATTGATAACAAATTAAATAACTTTTTGAAAATTACAAATATTTTAAATAATGTGTTTAGACCACAAAGAACCCTTGAGAAAACAAGAATAAAACTACACAATAAACTGGCCCTTCCAGTTTTGTTATATGGCAGCGAAACTTGGACTGTTAAAGCAAGTGACGCCAGAAGAATAACAGCAGCAGAGATGAAATACACGAAAATAACAGCAGGATACATTTGGACAGATTACAAAACAAATGCACAAATTGTAAAAGGAGTTTAAAAAACACCAATTTTGGACAAATTACTGGAATACAAGAGAAGCTGGATACAACATGTAAATAAAATGTCTCGAAATAGATTACCCAGGGTAATGAAACACTACTCCCCAACCGGCAGAAGGAATCATGGAAGACCTATGAAGAGACTTCTGGATACGTGAGACCGGAACGGGTCAACAAGTGGCCCATCTCCATGACAGATATATAATGATGATGACTGTGTGAATAGTTTTTTAAACGTCCATAGGCCTCTTGTAATTGGACAGCATACTTATACATTTTACATACATGTATACTGTTTCCTTAATGTAAAACGGTGATATCTCCAACCTTACGCTACACCGAGTTTCTGTTATGTTATCACCTTCATGAGTAAAAGCTTGATGCAGGCCCACATTCAGAACTGAAACTTACTTACTTACTTACTTACTCCATGGTGCCGAGTCATTCTTGAGAAGCTAACTGGTTTGCAGCTAGTCAAGAAATTCACCGCATTTCATGGAACCCGAAGTTTCATTACCGTACTCACAAGCGTCCGTCACCTATCCCTATCCTGGGCCAACCCAATCCAGTCCACATTCCCACATCCCACCTCCTGGAGATCCATCCTAATATTATCCACCCATCTACGCCTA
>Ga0131853_10016801_pt1 | contig 13338 bp, 14 predicted proteins | sample TergutLab28metaG_FD_92764 | JGI IMG/M metagenome (GOLD analysis project Ga0131853, IMG submission 92764) | Labiotermes labralis P1 segment gut microbial communities from Petit-Saut dam, French Guiana - Lab288 P1 (version 2) (version 2) | ecosystem: Host-associated > Arthropoda: Insects >...
ATAATCCGATACAACATAATCCGATACAACATAGGCCAAGCGCGTTGTGATAACTCAGCTCCACGAAACCAAAAACAAGATGCATAGTTCAAAGGCGTAACATAAACAAATTTTAGTCACAATTGTTTCGACTGGCAAAGGCAAGATTCTGCACGACGCACAAACAGGAATATACAGGCTAGGTGAGCTCAACACTGGCGAACCTGGTGACACCACAAAGCGATATCGAGAAGATAATAAACGAAATTTTTTAAGACTTCACTACTGCGTGCAACAAATCATTCAGGATGCAACTGGCACCAAAGAAGACAACGTCGAACAAATCAGTGCCCTGGAGGACCGACGAGCTAACAATTAGGCCCAATAGATTCAACGCTTTAAGATGAAGATATCAAAGAACGACAAACAATGAGAATTTGAGGAACCATCGACAAAAACACAATATTTAGCAGACAAATCCCAGGCATGCATCCACAATAAAAACGAAAAATTCAGCTCTTGGAAAGCATTCTGTGACTTAACACCACCTATCAACCCCTGGAACGAGATATACAACCTAGCAGCAGGCAAGAGGAAACTAAAGGAACGCTTAACTATACTGATTGAAACAGACGGAGTTCAAACGAAGGAAACAGCCGACACACTGCGGCACATTCTTGAACACTTCTCACCAGAAGAAGGCAACAACGACGACGACGTTCATGAACGAGCCAGACTACAATCACAACTACAAACAAGCATGACTGATTAAAAAATCTTCACTAAAGTAGAAATTAGAAACCTAATAGGAAGCTTGGGGAACAGAAAAACCCAAGTGAAAATGTTATTACGGGAGATATATATAAAAACACCTTTGAAACTTTTACTAGATACATAAGAGCAATGTACAAAGTTTGTCTAAACAGAGGAGTCTTCCCAATGAGGTGAAAAAAACAAAGCTGTTTCCAATTACTAAACCCGGCAAGGACGTCACCAAGTTTCGCCCCATAACTAGATATGAACACATGTGGGAATGTACTAGAAAAATTATTTATAAACAGAATTAAACCCCGCGTATTCTCTCACAACTACATGAACAAAAACCAGTTTGGATTTACGCCGCAAAAGCAGAAGAACTTTTAACAGATTTACTGACAGCAGTAGACGTATTAGTGATTGTGATTCTTGATGTCCGGTGTGTCTTCGATGCCGCCATGTGGCGCGCAATTTTCAACAGACAGAAAGCTTACGAATTCCACAATAATGTTTTCAAATCATCCAGAATCTACTTTACCCAACGCTCAGCCTATCTGATTAACAACTAGTACCGAATCCAGAGTGAGGTACTTAAAGGGTGCCCCAAGTCACATTTTGCTGTCCGGGTCTCTGGAACGTACAGTATAACACAATACTAAACCTCAACTTCACCAACCGAGCAACAGCAATAGCATTTGCAGATGAAATCCTGTTAATAGTTAGAGGAGAATTTGCCAGGGAAGACGAAAAATAATTTAACATTTAAATGAGCAATGTAAACACAAGTCAAAAAGGAGCAAGGTATGCTTCAACAAAGCTGAATGCAAAACCACGCTAAATTCAAATAGGCAAATGAAGGAAGCAAAAGAAATTAATATTTATCTAGAGAAAAATTCTATTAAACATTTTAAAACAATTAAGTGTTTAGGGATAGTTAATGACAAAAAGTTTAAATTTGACCAACATATTAGCTACACTGCGGATAAATGTGCTAAGCTATTTTTCAGCTTATCCAAATCCGACAAAACCCATTGAGGACATAAACACAAAGACTTAAAACAATTAAAAAGGAGCTATCCTACCTATCTTACTATACGGTGCACCAGTTTCTTTAGACGAACTCAGGTTTGAAAAAAACAGACGCAAATACATCAGGGTGCAAACACTCACGAACATATTGTTCCGCATACTGATACTGATTTTCAAAGCATATCGCTCTACGTCCAGCGAAGCTTTATGATATTTGGCAGGTACCACACCAAACATAATCAAAGCTGAAGAAGCAGCCAAGCGCTACGACGTCAGTAGTACCCGGTGAGGTTGTTCCCGCCCCGTTAATGTGTGAAATAAGGTGCAAGAGTCGTCTAAGTGTAAAAGTTGTAAATGTGTGTAACAGAGGTACAAGGGAATGTGCCGCATTACAGCCTGGTAAAGCGGTCCTTCCTTTGCCACCGCAACTCTTTCTTTAGCTTATTATTAAAAAATATTGGGGTTTGGAATTTCATATTTAACCCAGGTACTTTAATCAATTTGGCGGCCGCCGTGCAGCTTGGTCTCCAGGGCCAGTTGCAAGAACTTCCCAAGAGCGGTCCAGTCGCTATTATTTCTTTAGCATAATATTAAAAAGAATCGTCTTACGGACTTTCATATTTATCCGAGGTAGTACATAAGGGTGTAGCACCAGTCGTTTACCTTGCTCCGCGTGCCCGTTGCAAGAAGTTCCCAAGTGCGGTCTAGACACAACTCTTTCTTTAGCATAATACTAAAAATGATCAGGCATGGACTTTTATCAGGGTGGCAACCGCCGTCCAGGTTGTTCCCCAGGTCCCTTGCAGGAAGGTACTAAGTGCGCTCTAGACACTACTCATTTTTAGGATAATATTAAAATTGATCGACGTTGGACTTTTTATATTTAACCGAGCTAATTTAATTAGGTTGGGAGCCGCCGTCCAGTTTGGTTTTCGGGCCCCGTGCAGGAAGGTCCTAAGTGTGGCCTTTGCACTAATCATTCTTTAGCTTTGCCCCTGCGTTCTCCGGCTCCCTCTCCGTGGCCACCACTACGCCAAGCTGCATGACATGCCGCCGGACAGATTGGTAATGAGGCGCCAGGCATTCGATTTATTGTCCGAGGTAATGTAACGGGGATGGCAGCCGTCGTCCAGTTTGGTATTGCGGTCCCCGTGCAAAAAGGTTTAAGTCACGCTAAGTGTTTAATGATGAGTGTAGTGCAGGAAATTGCTAAGTACGCCCCAGGTCCTAAATTTTTTTGAGCTTCGGTGCCCCCACCCCTACGCGAAGACCGCCCGCTGGAGAGATTAGTAACACGTGGCCTACAACCGGACAGATTGGTAACGTTTAAAGGTTCGGGCAGCCCCCGTCAGATATCGTGATGGGGCTGGTGTGGTTGCTTGGGGTTGCCGCTAAATTTGAATTAAATCTTAAAATATGGCGGCCGTGCCCCTGTGTGAATTTGTGTAGGTCGTGGTTTCCGTGATATAATTTACGTTTCTGTTACAGCGATGCATGGCCGTTGTAACTGCGAAACAGTATAGGGAATGGGGATACAGGGTTCGAGCAAAACAGGCGTAAGGTTAATATTAATTTCAATTAGCGAATTGAGGGTCATGAATGCGAGTCCTTGAAGGAATACAAAATACACATCAAATGGTCTTTTATCTAGAGGTTTGTACGTACAGCATAATTAGTACATTGCAGACTTCGGAAGAGGAGGAGGAGGAAGAGTTGCAACGTCACGAAGCCGGTTGTTCTTTTCAGCTCCCTGTCTTTGAGGATGTGGTCTCCGAAATATCGGCGTCGTACGTCATATGCCAGTACTTCGTACGGTCCAATACGTTCAGCACTGCTAGCAGCGGATAGGAAATCCCTATTAATAGAATATTTCCAGATTGGTTACATAACGCAATATAGCGTTGTTTGACTTTTTCGACGCGTGTGCTACGTATGTCCGTATCTGCTGCAAGCAAGATTCGACGCAGTTCCTTTAGAATGTTTTGTTCTGGTAGCCACATGGCAAACATTTTTTGCGTTGTAATTGGCTCAGCCAATGTAATAAGTGATCAGTTGACCCATCGTCTTAACAGCCGTCGATCTGTTTCCACGACAAGCACATTGTCTCTTCTTCCACGTCCGGCTCAGGAGAAGTGTGGTGAAAGCCTAGATTCCCGATGTTGGTGACGTGGGCGATGCCCGGAACAGGCGAACTTCGTAGCCGACGACCTCTTCCTCCGTCCACATTTCCTGCCCAAGTTTTGTGTCTAGTTCGTCCAAAAGCATCTGAAATAGATGAAAAGAACTTGACGTCACCAACCGCTAGCAAATAAATACGACGCCGCTTGTACGTGACAGCAAGTGTTGGTGCTGGAACCGAAAGTAATAATCCGACTACCGAAGGAAAAAGAAATAAGACGTGACAGCATGGCACGGGAATTGTAAGTATTATTCTGACTATAAATGAGGTAAGTAATAGAAAAGATTTTGGGTGTATGGATCTTAATAGGCGTGAATCTTTTGTAGAGAGAACAACAAAACCATGGCTCGCAGATTCGAGATAGTGGACGTGAATGTGAGAGAGTACAGGGGATAAAATGCCTTAGGAAGGCAGCTGGCTGTGCGTTTAATACACCCTTGGGATAATACGAATCCCGTAGCACGTTTCCTAGCCTGGGTGAACGATTTCACCGAGCACGCGATACGCGATTTAGACGATAGCGATATGTTGGAGATGACTATTCAAATTCAGGTTAAACAAAATGACAAGCCTATCGGAATCAGTTTCAGATGGTAAGATCAGTTATGCGGAGACGTGATACGGAGCGTCTTTCAATAAGTCTCCCAGTCGAATTCTAGATTCAATACCCTGGACAATTCAGTCTTAACCGTACATACGGTCAGGATGCCCGTCGGTTTTGGTAAACGTGCAATTAAGCGAAGGCGCAAACCGCTCTCCTTATTGGCGCACGTCAAGAGAAGTTTCGTGGAGGTGGAGGCAGAGCAGAACTACTTGGTTCACGCTCTACTAATAGCAATTGCCAAGGTAGATAATGACCAGATTATAAGGCGTATCCGAAAGGCCGGAAGATACGTGACGTGGTCCAAACGCCACTCAAGGCGACTGGCATAGATCTGTCTAACGGTGCGGGGATCCCCGAAATAGTCCGTTTCAGGGAACACTATCGGGAATATAAGATAGTTGTCTACCACGGACTGAAATGCGATAACATCATGTTTGAAGGGCAGGTAGACTCCACCAAAACACTTTATATGCTCTACGATGATGTCGAACGACTTAATCACGTGATCACAAAATTTACTGGGGCAATGGCTAGAAAATACGTGTGTAAAGGGTGCAAAAAAACATGTACAATTGACGTCACCCACGCTTGCGACTAGACGTGTAGTGACTGTATGGCCAGCCCTCCGTGAGCGTTCTCCCATGTTCGATTCCCCTGCGCCGAATATAATAGACATTTTAGAAGGCATACGTTCTACGACAAACACAAGCATCGCCGAATGAGCAAATAATCTTTATGCAAGCATAAACGAAGGTGTGCGAAGTGCTGATGGGTCGTGACGCACGAAAATCACGAGTGTAACAAGCGATTCCGCGATAACTGTAAGCAGAAGGAACGAATAGTTCACTTGTGCTTTATGAGACAGCTGAAGGACGCGTTGCCCTCTGCAGGTGATAAGGTACTCTACGTTTTCTACTATTTCGAGACTACCCAAAATAAGGAGTACACGGACGATGCTAAGTTACCCGTACCTAATCTTGTCTGCGTGCAACAGTTTGGTTCTCGTTGCGAGGAATTGGATTAAGGAAAATGCGTGCGTTGCGGTAAGAAGAAGCATTCGTCTGGGAGGATACTGTGTGGACCCTGCTTTCATATCCGTGCGAACCACGCTCCTGGGACAATACGATCGACGCTATATCACACAACGCCAAGGCGTATGACCTTCATTTTATTCTCAATAGGGCGATCCTGCTAAAATGGGAACAAGAACTGATCATGACCTGTCTATAGGTAATGTGTATAAAGATCTAGTATTTGGTGCTTCTGGACAGCGTGTACTTCCTCTCGTGCCCTCTGCGTAATCTCCCCCATGCCTACTGTCTGACGGCCTCCAATTCCTGGTACCCTCACCATTTCAATACTGAGGAAAACCTACAACGTAGGTGCATTCCCCGACGTCTCGTATTATTGTGTGATTGAAATGGGTGAGGAGGAGAGGAGGGAGTTTCTCGCGTGGTACGAGTCCCGGAAAGCGGAGGAGCCTTTCGACAACAGGCGTGCACTGGAATCCTACTGCCAAATGACGTCACGATCTTAAGGCTGGCGTGCCGAGTCCTTAGGCGCGAATTTATGTACATAGGGAAAAGAGGAGTATTTCTCGAATCAATAAAGATCGCGTCGTCTTGCAATAAGGCATTGCGTAAACGATTCCTTCAGCGCGACAATATAATGCTCATACCGATTGGTTGGTGCACATGCAATAACAAGTGTATTAAGAAGGCATTGATGTGGCTGATGCATAAGGAAGAGACTGACGAGGTGAAAATAATGCACGGTCGCAACAATCACGATTACATACTGCCCGAATTGCCCGGCTACATTCTAGATGTTTATTGCTGCGAAAACCGTACAGTCTACGAGTTCTGTGAGTTCCATTGTCACGGCGATTAGTGCGAGTCATTTCTTGACATCATCACCTTAAATGGGGATACGCTGGCGGTACGCTACGAGCGAAACTATTTTTGTGTATCGATCAGAAAATGCGAGCGGAATACCTTGTCAGGTTCCATTGGGAATGTGAGTTTGACGAAGCAGGAGGACCCGAACTGCTCCCGCAATCCATACTACAACAGAATCCGTTGCGTACCTGTGATGTCCTGTACGGGGGGCCATGCATCTACAATACACAAAATGCACGGGATTATGAGATCATTCTATATGTCGACGTTATGAGTCTCTACCCGTACGTATGTATATATTGCAAGTTCCCGGTAGGTCATTCGGTCATTCACGTAGGCGAAACGTGTAATGATAAAGAAGCGTGCCTACGTATGGGTGGCCTGATCAAATGTTCAATCGTTCTACCAGAGATGTTGAATCACCCCGTCCTCCCTTTCAGATGCAATAAAAAGCTCATGTATTGCCTGTGTAGAACGTGCTTCCTCACCTCCTCCTCCAGTACAGAATGTGTGGATACCCGAGATTATGATCGTGCCCTCACCGGTACTTGGGTCATGGACGAGTTGAGGTTGGGCGTTCAAAAGGGGTACAGAATTCTCGAAATATATGAGGTGTACGAGTATCATGTGACACAATACAACCCCGAAACACGCGAGGGCGGACTTTCCGTCTACTATATAAATACATATATAAAACTGAAAATGGGGGCTAGCGGTTATCCCGAGCACAAGTAACGGTATGTGGAATCCTTTATCAGAATGAAGGGATAAGGCTTGAGAATTAAACAATCAAGAAATACGCTGCCAAAAGCGGTCTGGCCAAACACTGTCTTAACTCCATGCGGGGAAAATTGACGGAGGGGGACAATCGAACTATGACCAGAGTCATCACGGAACCGAAAGTACTGTATTGATTTCTAGGCACGCCCGGCGTCGAGGTGATGAAACTCGTGTTTGCCAGTGATGACGTAGTCCGGACCTCGTGGAAGGATGTTGCCGACGAAGACGTGCATTTTCTGCGTCATACGAACGAGGTAATAGGATCTTACTTCACCGCGTGGGCACGGATCCATCCGTATCGCTATCTTGAAAGGCTGCAGAGAACGCGATATATTGTGACACGCAATCTGTGATATATTTTCGGCCGAATTGGGACGGAACACATCTGATCGAAAAGGGGGACAAATTGGGGGATATGACATCCGAGTTGCGCCCCTCAGGAACCATGTCGGAATTTGTGAGTGTTGGGCCAAAGAACTACGCGTACAGGTTGCTGAACAGGGACGGTCGAAAAAATTTTTTGTGTAAAGTGAGGGGCATAAACTTGAATTACATCGAGTCCAAATTAGTAAATTGTTATGTCATCAGGGACATTATTTTCAGACGGAAGAAGGGAATGAACCCTCCTTTGTGAATGTACATACCGAAAATAAGATTAAACGCAAGAGGAAGGGGTCGGAACAGTATCTATTTTTACCGCAGCCGAAGATAATTTATATAGAATTTCAATTTTCAAGAGCGGCGGTTAGGTGACAGTAGGTCCGTCCCGTTTGGGTAAAAAAATGCGGATTCTGAGAAGGATCGTGTCATAACACTGAACAATTATGATTGATGATGATGTGAAATTCAAGCATCCGTTCTCATCTATATTGATCGGCCCTAGCGGTTCGCGCAAAACGTCACTTTGCATAAGACTGCTACAGAATCTCGACGACCTCTGCACTGAGCGTGAATTCGGTGGGGGCATAATCTTTTGCTACAGAGAGAAGACCGCCGTTTCGTCGCTTCAGTAGTTGCCCATAAACACCACAAATCACGAGTGCGTACCGGAGACTTTTGCTGGTGGTGATGACCGTAAACTGTACCTTGTGATCTGAGACGATCTGGTAAACGACGTTTCTTCCAAGGAAGTGAGTGACTTGTACATAAGAGGCAGGCATCTTGGAAATGTCAGCGATATTTTTATTACGCAAAATCTGTTTCATCAGGGACGCTACTCTAGAGATATATCGCTGAATGCCCATTATATTGTCGCGTTGAAAACCGTCAGAAATAAGAAGCAGTTCATGTACTTGGCCTAGCAAGTGTATCCCGAAATTAGTCTTGAGTTGTATAACGCCTCCCGGGATGCGAAACAACGACCCCACGGTTACATCATCTTGGATCTGACACAAGACACGAATGACGGTCTGCGGTTTCGAACACGACATACTTCCGACATAATTATCCCCGGTTGTCTACTCAGATTTAGGCGACGAAGCGGGTGAGATATAATTATCAAGTCCTTCACGTACTCAAGACAGCCGTACCGACACTGCTTAAAACTCTAATGACTAATTGTAACAAGGAAATCGTGAACTGTATAATCGAGTGTGTGTTGAATGTTCTGAATGCAATGTGAAATTGTCAGGTTGTAACACGCGTAAGCTGCATAAACATAAGCCCAAGTTTCGCAATTTCGGCGATAAGCACGTGTCACTTTCCGGCATGAAGCCACTCATACTTCAAAGCGGGGGATTTTATTGCCCATAATAGGCGCTGTTCTGCCAACGATCGCTAACCCAATTTTTATGTACCCCACGCGTACGTAATAAACAAGTTACGTAAGATGTACCTCGTCTAAGCCGATCACTACCCGTGGGACAATCGACGCAGCCAACTCCCTTCGCTCCGCGAGCGAAAGAAGCGTAGTAAATGCACCACAATTAAGAAAACAAAAACACCATACTTATGAAGAATTTGTTAAGATGAGTCATAAGATTCGCGAGTTCGATATCAGACGGAAGACGCAGACGAAGGCTGTCTCTGATTTTCTAAGTCGAGTAATGCCCAACACTGCGACGTCAAATTCTAAGAGTGCGCCCTCTACTTCCACCGGACCGGCGGTAACAAAACGGTTATTAGTCCGTAAAGTTGAGCCGAAAATCTTTCTATAGAAATAATAAAGAAGACGCGACTCCCATCGCCCATTTCTTCGACATAGAAAGAGATATTATACGAGCCCCCAACAAGGGTTCTTTCCCGCACTCGGTGATGAAAACTATCACGTCGCGGAGGAGGAAGATGGGGCTCAAACGGAAGGAGAAAATTTCGGAACTGTAGCTAGTCCCCCGAGTAGCAGACTTTTCTGGTTACAAATTACGGTAACCGTAAGGATGGCAAGCTATTGATGATACTTGATTACCCTGTGTTTATAGATCCCGTTGACAATTTCATAATGACCGCGTTTCGAGGGACGGAGGAGCTGTGGGAAATACTGACGCGTAAGAACGTGCTTACGGAAGTTGTTAACAAGGCTGATTAAAGACGTATAAGAAAATATTGATAATGACTAACTAGCGATAACAATAATATAACGCGAGGAAAGGAATTCTGCGATGTCATTGCGCCCCTCTTTGCGAAAACGAAGGAAGGGGTTTCGAATCCGTGTTACGACGTAAGTGGACAAAGTATTAAATATACCTGCAGCTATTACTAGCAGATTATTTTATGACCCCGTCAGATCTTTGGCTTTCTCGACCCTGCGAAAGCCTCTGTCCGCGATAGCAGCGTTGAAAATAAAGGTAACCCGACGCTGAAGAAAAAGCCTTTCGACGCCATAGCGTATTTAGAGAAGCAGGATGCCTATAGATTTCATACAACGGTGAGGAAGCGTTTCGCACTAATCCCAGTACAGTGACTAACGTGATGGAAGTGTGTGAATGCGACGTGCTGTATGCACGTGCCTACGCTAAATATAACGATAATTATAGGTATATTATTTTGGATGTAAATGTATTCTCTAAATTTCTATATCTGATCCCTATAAAGACAATGATCGAGCCTTCCATTACCTCGGCGTTTCGGTCTATATTCGATGATGGAAAATATTCGAAAAGTCGGCGCCGCCAATATAGGTAGGCACTGATAAGAGCAAGGAATTTGTAAATAAACATTTTCAGGATATGCTGCGGGACGAGTGCGGGGACATTCAGTTTCAGGTTTGTCGGAACCCAGACTTGAAATGTGCTGTCGTGGAACGCGTGCATCGAACGATTCGCGATAGACTCAACAAATATTTTACATATAAAACTACCCACAGATATATCGACGTTCTGCCTCAATTTGTGAAGGCTTTCAACGACTCGGTTCACACGACGACAGGCATGGCGCCCTCGCGAGTCACCGATTCGGACGTGCTAGCAATATGGAAGTGAGTGGAGGTTTGGAGACGGGGGCGCGTTATTGTCGCGAATGAAGCGACATTTCGGGTATGGCAGCACGTGTGCATCAGCAAAGTGAAACTGCGGTTTGCCAAGGCTAAGGAAAATAATTTCAGCACCGAGATATTCAGGGTGGCAAAAGTAATCGAGAGGTGGTCGCGAGTCCTCTTGTAGCTCGAGGATTTAAACTGCACGCTCATAGAGGATCAGATTTATCGCGAGGTATTCACCCCAGTGCGAATAAATCACCGGACCGCCTATATGGTAGATAAAATGCTGGACATGAGGGGCAGAGGAAGCATTCGCGAATATCTCGTCTGATGGCGAGGTTACAGTCAGGGGTTCAACTCTTGGGTGCCTGCAACTAGCGAGAAGTATATACAAGTATAGCGACGCAGAGCCATTTATACGTCACTCTGTTCAGCAACATCTCGCGTGACATCTACGAACAGAATACGCACGCCGATTTTACGGTGAAAGTGCCTCAGCCCGTGGACCTTATTTACACCAAAAATTCGGAAGAGGGAATCTTTGAAATTTCGTCTTACTTCTCTCCGCCCATAGACGACGGCCCAGCGCTACTATACTTTAACCCGATATCACGCAATTTGTTGGCGCCAGGTCCGACTGCAGCATGCGGTCTTTCGTTTTCCTTTGTTCATCGTTGGGTCAAAACGAGTTTCGAAATGTGTATTATGTACCAGTCGAACAACGGACATTTCAGTCAATTCGAATCGAGTTCCTGACGACCGAGGGGCTGCACATCTCTTTTGAGAACAGTATGACGCCCACAATTTTGGTGTTTCATTTTCGTAACAATTAAAATTGGTGAAGTCTATAAAACGCGACGTCGCCATCTTCAATAGGTCATTTTAACGACGCTTCCATTAGAAGTGTACCACCTAAATCGGGCGGGTCGCGGTCTTACTACTCCCGGGATCGGTCCCGTTTACTCCGCTCCGCTCTATCTTCAACGACGACACGGGATAGGCAATTTTGTTGGCAATCTCTTCTGCCGGGTACGCCAACTCCTATGGAGCGGGGACAAAGAAGTGGGCCCTGAGACGTTGCGTGTCGGAGGAAAATCCCGACGTATATCCCGGAACGCAACGACGTGAGTGCAGCAGATGTCATGTCTAAACACGTGACTGAAACCGCCCAAAATTTGATTAGCAAATTACGAGTTCGTGGACTCCAAGGCGCCAAGGAAGCGGCAGTGGGAGGTAAGAAGAATGAACCCAGGATGCCAAAGTTTCATGAGATCAAACGTCCCCCTATAAAAATAATAAAATTATATATCTTTTACTAGTTTTACTTCAGTCACTCTTCAGCATCCGACGTCATAATATCTGCCGCCTGCGTTGCGAAGATAGCGCCCCTTAGTAGTGAATTTGTCATCTTTGAGCACAGTCCTCGGATAGGTCTGTGCTCGGGACGATAGAGACAGCCTACAAAACCATCGACCCCGATGATCAAAACGATCTGGAATTTTTTGTACCTGCCGATAACGATACGTACATTGATCTAGATATCAAACTCTATGTCCGAGGTAAATTTTTTTTCGGGCTCGGGAAAGAATGAAGACCACACGGGCGTGAAAATTAATTTCCTCCGCTCCCTATTCTGCCAAAGTTACGTCACTCTAAATGGCTTCACCGTCACGCAGGCGAGTGAGCTCTATCATTATCTATCTTTTCTGGAGACTCTCATGAGCTACGGCACGGACGCGGCAGCCAAGCATCTCTCGAACGCGTACTGGTATCTAGACACGGGCGACATGCAACCTAATGTCCCCACGGCCGAGTATCTGATCGCCACGACGAACCGGGATTTCATCAATCGTTGGAAAAGACTTAGCGCGAGTGGGGAATATAGGCTCTTTGTTAGATTACATAGTGACGTGTATAACGTGCCTTATACTTGCTGCCCGATGTCCAGTTACAGATTAGTTTAACTAAAGCTAGACGTATCTTCTATCCGATGAAGAAGAATATCGATTCAAAAAAGTTATCAAATTTTTGGACTTCCAATTACTGGTCAGACCGTCTGGCAAAATCCCGCCAAACTGCTGGCTCACAATTCAACACTGAGCAAGGGGAGTCTTGCGCGCTCTAACGTGACAAGTGCCGATCTCAAGACATTCACATTCAAAGCGGGATCAAAATCCTTGTCAATCTTCAAACTTCGTCCTAGGTCCCATCATGAAACGTTCTGGTTCACCATGTTTAAGAACACCGATTTTGTCATTTCACTGTACAGCAACCCGTACAAATTGCAGCATTATGATATCAGTGATTTTTTATTGTTTGTGAAAGGTAAAGATTTCCCTAACAAGGATCTAACTCTAGGCATGGATCACGAAAAAAAGTCCGTCATTGGGTACAAGTCGCTTCTTGAGGCGTTCGGAATACATCACTCGAACTCGGGACTGCAAATAACACACGATACGTATATAAACGGCTTTTACATTTTACTCTTTGACCTCGCACCTGACCGGGGAGCTTCGTAGGGTCATTCATCCCACCCCGAGAACGGCAATATGAAAATCGTGTTGAAATTCTATAAAATATTGCCTAAAGCGGTCACGTGGTTGTTGAGGTTCTTAGAGTTCGGACGTGTTTATTGCGAGCTCCTGAATAAGGGTTGAGGATGGGTTGTTACCTAGAGGACTACCGCGCAAGGGTTGGTACC
>Ga0131853_10016802_pt1 | contig 13337 bp, 9 predicted proteins | sample TergutLab28metaG_FD_92764 | JGI IMG/M metagenome (GOLD analysis project Ga0131853, IMG submission 92764) | Labiotermes labralis P1 segment gut microbial communities from Petit-Saut dam, French Guiana - Lab288 P1 (version 2) (version 2) | ecosystem: Host-associated > Arthropoda: Insects >...
ATTTGTTTACGGCTCGGTACATAAAATTTCCTTAAAAAAAATTTTAAAAACCCCGTTTGTAAAACCCAAACCCCCCCTTTAAACCCCCCCCCCCCCCCTCTTGGGAGAAGACCAATTTACACTTAATTGGACTCAGAAACAAGACGTTGATGTGCGCAGTCTAATTGATCTGCGTGGTTTTGCATCGGGGGTCCGTGAGTCCAACTCACGCAGTGGCACATCTCCTTGAGCCATAGCCAAACTCTCATTGCTCGTATGGATCTTAATATTTACTGTATTTCCTGATCCAGTGGCATCAGTAAGAGATTTTACACAATTAATTTTACCCTTTAAGCAGGTATAAAATTTATATAGTGTATATAAACCAATTAACAGTAAGCAAATATATACAAGGGCGGAATACGTGTTGTGAGCTGATGTGTGCAGTCTCTTCCACTCTTGTTCCTTGATTATATTTTCCACATCAGAAATCCTGCGGCTAGCAATTTGTAAGTTATCTAAATTAGATATAATATGTTTAAAACTAGTATACAAACTTAAAGTACTGATATTAAACTTCACATGTAACTCTTCACAACAGTCGTATTCCAAATGTACCTCAGACATGAAATCACTTTCTTAACCCTGGTTTCTTGCATCCAAGATGGAATGCGTTTGGAATAATGCCGATTTTCCATAAACCTTGCAATTTGCATTTATCCCTAATTTGCCAATCCCTGACACAATTACATAAACAAGGGGTTTTCCCATGCACAGCATTATAATACTCTCACTCGAGGAGACGAAATAAATCCATTCATTGTTGACCAGATTGGTCCAAATTGAATTTGAAATCTCAAATATTCGTTTCTCACAAATGGTGGAAACGCTCCGCTGGGTTGTAGCAACTTCACCATACAATTCTCATGCAAGTGAGAAGAAAGGAGGGGCTGATTCTTTTTACACACATACTGCATATTATTCAATACCTTACATGAATCCTTCCATCCTTCGTCCATCATGATGTAGTATAGTCGCGCTTGGTCAATCCACAAAAATGACTTACCAGTAAACACGTAAAGAAATTTTGTTCGGTCCAAAGAGACCGGTATTGGGATTAACCTGTAAACATTAAAATTACCCCGGTTTACAAGTGGTAACAGAATCACATAGCCAAAGACACCATTTTTAGTATACACTTGTAATTCCTAGAATCTGACTATCAGGGGCGCTCATTCCTTGCTCATAGGGATTGGTAAGGTGGTATCTTTTGGGAAGGCAGAGTCACTACTTATTAAGGTTTCCATTAGGCTGACTGGGGAGATAATTTGAGGTTGTAATATCCCTTTCTGTGCATGTATTACGCTGTCAATCAATAAGTCAAGTTTGCGTTGTACAGTCTGCATAGCATTATTTACCTTTAAAATATGTCCTTCAACTTCAAATTTGGCACTGAACAGACTCGTCTTTTCATTAGTTACTGCTTTTGAAGTATTCATATACTTTGTAATCCTATTTATCGCTCCCTTCAATAAGATTTCGTTATACTCAACGTCAATTAAAGTATTATTAACTGCTCCCAACTATGATCTTACTACAGATAGTTGTTGCTTTAACAACGTATTCGTTTCTTCTGAAGATTGCTCAAATAATTTAATTTGTTCATTGTAGTACTTAGCATCATCTACATCCATTGTCTCAAACAGTATTTTGCTTAGTTCTCCTATAAAATTAAACACTCCCCTCTTTTTTTTGGACCTCCTGTCTCCTGCCCTGTAATTTCTTTCAATAAGCCCTCTCTCTTGTTTAATTGATTTAAACGCTCCCTAGCATCTCTTCCAAAATGCGCACACCTTGTCCAATTCCTGATGACGATCATTTGACATAATGCATCAAAATTCTGTACATACTGTCTCAATACCCTAGTCTCATTATCAATTCTGTTTAAGTTAACATACGCAACAGTCCTCCACGCAACGTTGTACAATACTGCAACCCCTGAAGATTCATAATAGATTTCCGGCGATTCATCATATTTCTCTATAGAGTAACCCAAATAATTTAATACTGCTACCGTGAGTAAAGTTGACAGTGATATTATCACTTTTACAATCGCCAAGTGTAGGGTTCCCATCCTGAAAGAAAATGTAGCAAATATTTCCGTAACTTTATACATAGGCTTATACATTTTATTTATTCTCTACATTACTAATACTACTTTCTTAAATCAACATCAACTATAACTGGAGGTTTACTCTACGTAACATGTATCTCATTACACCAGTCTTAATAGAAAGGTCTTACTCCATTCACATGCACCTTTTGTGTGGTGCGACCCTTTTTAATTGTTACATTTACACCGTCTACAGCCAATACATCGTACGGGCCAACATACTGGGGACTCAGTTTTTTTGGATCTCCCCCTAAGTACAGTTTCGTCAAAAAGTAATACTTTCTGCTCGGTTTGAATTTCAAATGTTTCAGAATTTTTGTAATAGTACTTCATAATTCTTTCTTTACTTAATATTAATTTTGCCTGGCGAACTCATGAGCCGATTGTAACCTTCCACTTAATTCTGCTAAGTAATCCCCATAATTGTACTCTACATCATGGGTTTCTCTGAGGGCCGACCGTACTTCCGACTTACAGCCATGCACTAATTCAAAGGAGTGTATGTGGTGGTCATGTGCACGGTGGTATTGTGTACATGAACTGCATACGGGACCCACTCATCCCAATTGGTCTGATCTTCGCTCACCTAGTGGCGTAAGTATTTCGTTAATAACCTGTGGCTCCTCTCTAAACTACCATTTGACTCGGGGTGAAAGGCTGTAATTTGTATCTTTTTCATCCTCACCAATTTACACGTTCTTTTAAAAAGATCGCTTTAGATTTTCGAAACTTGGTCCGTAAGAACTTGTGCTGGTGCCTCGAATTTTAGTACAAAGTTCAATGCAAATTACCTTGCAACTGTTTCTGTGTCTTGTTGGGGAATGAGCATCGCTACCAGAAACTTACTCATGTTGTCCTGGCAAGTCAGAATATACTTGTTCCCGGACATTTTTTCCGTCATGGGACCCACAATGTCTGGCGCACACTTTTCAAACGGGTGCCTGTCTGTGGTTGTAATTTCCATGGGGGCTCTTTTGTTTGGCCTTCGGATTTTATTTTGTTGACATTTCGCACTTGCTTTTATATGTTCTTCTATTTCCCTTTTCATTTTTGGCCACTGATAGTGCCTCTTTGTGGCTTCATAAATTTGTTCATAACACGATGACTAGCGAGGATCGAATTGTGTTTCTCGTGCAAAATTTTGAATTTCGTGTCAGAATCTATTTAATCAGAATCACTATTTTCTTTAGCGAGTACCCCAATTCTAGATATTTCATCCGCATTTGAATTTTGCTCTCCCGATTTGTACACTATCTCATAGTCGTACTCCTCTAGTTTGATACCCGGTCTCAACAATCTCGAACCCGGGTCTTTGACACTTATGATTCAGACTAGTCTTTTATGATCACGTATTATTTTAAAATTTCTGCCGTAAAAATACAGTCGAAAGTGTTTAATCCCCACACAATTGCTGCTAGTTCCTTCTCAACTGTACTAAACATTCTTTCAGCCTTGTTAAAACTACGGTTCGCGTTTGTAATAGGTAAGTCTTTACCTATTGGTCCCTGTGACAACACTGCCCCCGCACCGTCATTCGATGCATCAGTGGTCAGATTAAACTCCCTAAAAATCTGGATACTCTAAAATTGGTTGTGACTTTAATTTCGGTTTCAAGGTACGAAATGCAGCTTTCTGACTTTCTTCCCACACGTACTTTCCATTCTTTTTAGCAGCTTCTGTAATGCGACCGCTATCTTACTGAATAAGGGAGTACCCACTAGACTAAGGAAGCTTTTTAGTTGTTTCACCGTCTTGGGTGTCGAGAAACTCTTAACGGATTCTACCTTGCAAGCGTTAGGATCGACTCCGCGCTCGGAAATTTTTTGCCCAAGGAAAATTACTTCTTTTCTTAAAAATTCACATTTATCTGGTTGTAGTTTTATATTGTACTTTCTCAATCTTCTAACCAAGTACCTTAATTTTAAGTCATGATCAACCAGAGAGTTTGCATAAATGACAATATCGTCAAGGAAAACAAAACATCTTGTGCCGCTCAAGCCACTCAGTACATTTTTTATCATTTTCTGGAAGGTGGCGGGCGCCGTTTTTAACCCAAATGGCATTTTCTTATGCCCAGTGCTAAGACCCGTCTTATCAATATCACTGGGGTCCATATCTATTTGATGATACCCCATCGCTAAATCTAGGCAAGAGAAGTACTTTGCCTGTTCTAGCTGGTCAAGAATTTCAGTTATTTCTGGCAATGCGTAGGCATTCCCTATTGTTTCCTCGTTCAATTTCCTGTAATCTACCACTAGCCTGAACTTTTGTTGTCCACTCGCATCTAATTTCTTGGTTATCACTAAGATCGGGCTATTCCAAGGGGAAGGGCTTTCTTCTATTATCTCTTCCTGTAACAATTCCTTCACTTGCTTATCTACTTCTAACTTTTGGGTTTCCGGCAACCTATAAGGTCTGGTGTTTATAGGTTCGGTTCCGGGATCGACATTTATTGCATGCTTTGCCGCGCCTGTGCTGCTTAACTTATCACCAGGTAAGTAAAATATATCCTGGTAAACTAAACATGTTTGAACCAGAAACTTCCTTTCTTCCGCGTTTGGTTATTCCAACTTTAGTTGGGTCTGAATATCTTTCTCCCTGTTCTGAGATTCGAACTCAGTACTGCAGCCTTTTCCCAAGTTAGATCAACCTCATCTAACTCTATTAACGTTTCCTACACATTTACTTCTGTGTCGTTAGTGTTTAAAATACTTGTTATTGCATAGCCATCCACTACCCTCGTGAGTGATGCTGCAATGATAACTCCCTTCAGTATTTCGCACTTATTTCTCATTCCTACTAGCGGCGACCCTGGCATCACGGGTACTTTCAAGATGCTCTAGTTCTGCGGCGGTAATTTAATCTGGCCAATTTTCCTCGCATTTGGTTCTCTTAACTCCAATTGCTTCTTCTAACCTACCATTTTGCTTATCTCCCCATTCAAGGTTAGAGTTCGCGATTCATAACACAATTTCGGCCTCGTGCGTTGAAGAAAATCGCGGCTCAAAATTCCGTCACATGAAATATCTACTTGTTTGTTTACGAATTGAAAATTAAGCACAATCGAATTGTTTTTGAGTTAGATTCTGGCATCTAAAACACCATGGTTTACCATTGGGGATCCATCTACACATTTAACTTTTACTTTCCTCTCGGGATCTCACACAATTGTCCCTATCAATTTATACCCTTTTAGGAGACGAATGTCTGCCCCCGTATCAATCAGAAACAATAATGCATTCTCCTTAATAATACACTTTCAACCTCAGAAATTCAAGATTTTTATGTGTAAGGCAGCCTTATGAATAGACTGGACCGTCGGTCTGCTGCCGTTCTGCGATGGTGAAACACGTTTCCTGAGCGATCGTTAATTCCATTTCATTCCTTAATTGACGCCTGTCTTTCCAAATGATTCTTTGGGGTTTCTACAATTCCTTGCTATGTGCCCCTTTCCTTGGCAATTGTAACAAGTAACATCACTGTTTTTCTCTCGATTCTCATTCTTAACCGCTAATTGATTAACCCTTGTATCTTTTCTGTCCTTCAAGTAGTACCTACTAGCTACATGGCCTAATTTATTACAATTAGTGCACTTTGGACTTTCTGCATTAATTTTCTTGTATCTCTCATTTTTCGAGAAAATGGCACTTTCTTCTTCTAACGCGGTTTCAGCAATTTCATCAAAATTGGAGTGATTCCTACCCCTCACAGTTGCTTGTATTCTGTCAGAACACAATGCTTGAACAAAACAAATATTCCTTAATTTATCAGCAAGTGTTAATATACCTACCCTCTCATCTTCCTCGCAATCCTGCAAAGCTGCTTCTCTAAATTTCGATCCTAACTTTTGAATACGCTGTATCCACTGTCATACGCTCTCTGCTTTACTTTACTTAGTATTTAACAACTGATTATCATGGTAATCTAGTGTTCCTTTTTCGCTGAAAGTATTATTTAGAAATTTTTTCAACTTCTCCCAGTTTTCTAAATTCCTATGCGCAATGGCAGTCCTAGGTTCCTCAATAATTCGCGTCAACACGAATTTGAACAAAATGCCCGCATTTATTGCGTCACTCACCCCAAAAGCTGTGTCTACATTAACGATAAACGCTAATACATCCCTTTTGTCACCTTTGAACGGTGCTACCAATTTCAAAGCTTCACCCACTGAAATAAAGTTCGCCATATTGGCGGTATTACTCTCACGGAATGCCACCTCGGCTCCTAAGTCAGGGTACAGGTTGGGCATGGATTGAGCAAGTACTCACTTAGCGCTCTGCGATGCTCGGGTAGACGACACGCTGTGGACTAACCTGCGTTGGCGTCTCCCGATTTCTGCGAATCTGCCTGCCGCTGCCTTGACACGAACTTGCTGCTCGCTGCCCGGAATCGAACTTGCTGCCCGCTGTAGCCATCTTCTCGGACCACAGAATTTCCTGTCCATCAGCTTCCGTGGTCCTGCCGTTCGATTTCCTCTTGGGGTCGTTCGGCCGTTGTGCTATTCTTCTTGTTTCGACGTCTCGACTTTGCTGTACATACCCCACAACCTGACATCAGTGTTGCATCTGCAGGTTGGTAACTAACAATTAATGCTTTTCCACCTGGACAGGTACTGTGGATGTGTCGCCGAGCGGAAGGAATGGGCGTGACTCTTGGAGTAATAGTACAACAGTTGAGACGAAACAAAAGAATTTATTAAATTGACTCCCCGGTGTACAGTCGGATCTGGTTAGCTGAACGTAGAGATTAAGAGTGCCATGTCAGGCTAGGGAACAAGTACTTAAAACTGAATATAATTATTACACAGTCTGATTCGAACCCACAATACCAGCAAGCGAGCGGCAGCAGAACCACGAGTTAGACTGCGCGGCCACTCGGATCACTACCCTCCTCCTGCGGTTCCTAGTAAACCAGTATTCTATTTTAAACAATTGTGACTATATTTAATATGTTAAATAATTATCCTACCACTGGCGTGTAAAATTTTCTCTCTTAGAATATGTGCATATATTGTAAGTTAAACATATACAAGTTCTAAGTTTTGCATTCGAAAATTTTTCTCAATTTGTGTCGAATAACTCCTAGTGACCCAAAAAATGCGTTTCGGGATCACATCCTGTGTTGATTTAAAGTATTATGTATCTCTGCAATAAATTCCGTCATGTTTCTTTTCTACTTAAAACTGAAATCATATATTTGTTTAAACACACATTTCTTAGTCGCAATCTTGCTGATGTTCTTATTGGCTCTCTCTTTACAGCGTTATTTTTATTTTTCTAAGTTTCGTTTTCGAAATTTGATGTTCTCACAGCGTTGTAGGAACTTTAAATATTTCAGATGTTGCAAATGTTGATTGGTAAACGTTTCATTCAGGTTTGGAAGGATTTTAGTGGCTTAATCTTCGGGGTGGAATAGTCAGAAACTTTTAATGTGACACTTTGCATGAACCTGTATATAAATACACTATGCTCCTTTGAAATGGCGAAGAGTATTTACCGGTCGACACGGCCTGACGTCACATATATTGCTTTCGACTTGAAATTTAGAGTACATAAAGTACCGAACAATTTTCGAGAAACGTATGTTTGCTTATTTGCATATTCATTCCAGAGTAGTTTAAATTAATCTCTCCTCCTTAAAATTCAGACGTTAGGTTTAAATGAGCTTCTTGATCAGTTGAAAGACATCACCATATTAGCCTCTTCACTGTGCTTTTCAGAGAAAAACACATCCCCATTTAGACTCTTCACTATGTGTGTTGATAGACGAGGAAACACTTATTTTAGAAATTCACTATGCTTTTTGAGAGACTAGCACATCTCCATTTATGCCCTTAACTGTGGTCTTTACGAGACCATAAAATTTCTGTTTTAGACCCTTCACTATGCTTTTTGGGAGATTAACAACTCTCCGTTTTAAACCCATCATTATGTTTAAAGAGACTAGCATATCTCGATTTTAGACCCTTCGTTATTCTGTTAGAGAGGTTAGCACTTTACTAATGCTGTGTGTACATACGATCTTAACCCTATTATTAACACAGGAAACACGTTTAAACAGTCACGACAGGTGTGTAACACCGCAGTCTACGATTCGTTTTCCGTAACCTTGTCAGAGCCTGACATTCTGGATTAATTTTAAGTTCAGTGCAGTTAGCATTGTGGCTGCACTCGCCTTAAATTTGTATGGTTCTTTCATACGCATATTCACCAACAGCCAGAAAGTCAACTGGACTCTAAATATAACAACCCCCACTGGAGTAACAGCGTCCTATATAACAGTGATTGACGCACGTCGGTAGTAGACGTAAGTTTGCCTGGATATGTGCAGTGGAAAACACGTAGAATTCTGGAGTAGGTTCTTGCGTTCTTTGTTTCAGGCACAAACCTTTAAAAATATTATTGCTGCTAAACTAGACCACTGCAGATTTCTCATGGCATGGCGCTGTATTCTGTTGTTCGCGTATTGTATATAAAGGAAGTAACTAATAACGTCTCCAGGAAAATTTCTAAAAGTCAGACGATAGCCTTCTGCGTTCTTCCTCCGAGTAGGGCTATTAGTTTTTTCGGACGCTTCGGATGAAAGTGCTGCCAACATTTTTGGGGAGAATGAATTATGTTCGTAGGAACGATGAAGTGATTGACGTAAGGAAATACGTCAATTTTTTGGAAGGTTGTAAAAATTATGGCCAGTCAGAAGATTGGAAACGGAAACGTGGTGAAATAAGCAATTAATATAACATTTGAGCAACAACCGTCTTGACAACTTGACATTTCGATAGCCGCTAAACGTACTTTCATAAAATTTTTTACTAGATTTTTAATTTAATTTATCGGTTTATGTCTAGTTTTCTTTCAATCGAACAGAATTAACAGATATTTTGCGTGAAGACCTGCACGATTTCCTTATGTTATTTTGTTTATCTCGTTAAAACAAAATGTTTTGTACAACAGTTTAAAAAACAAAAAGGGCCATGTACGTACAAAGTAACAGTGTATGGCGTTCGCGTTGTGTCTATACTTCCTCATCTACCCTAACGGTCTCATATCATTTCATTGCAAGGCAGCCCTTTTATAGAAATTTAAGTTCGTCGACAACAATGGAAACCTGCTTAGTTTTTCACATGAAGGACCGGATATTTTGCTTGATTTTAATCAATATTGGCATTCCTCTGCAAATCTTTATAAAAGGCTCCAGTAGTAAATTTAACGGAAATATGTCCAGTGAGAGCAATGATGTTACACACGGACAGAGGGAGAGACTAGACTATGGACACGACTAAGGCAATATGGGAAAGCGCCTAAAGCACAATAAATCTTATGAACAAAACACTTTCACCAGTAGGGTTTTACGGTTTTTAGGTTAAGCAAAGCAGATGGCGTGACAGTTTCAATTCTATGGCGTTATGCAAAAATGTCTTAAGTTCTGGGGAAATCACTCTTCGATTTGAGGTTCATTAAGAAACTGCCATTTTAGACCACCACAATACACAATAAAATTATCTATAATTATGAAGTTAACGTTTCCTGCACTTAACACGTCAAGTGACAAAGATCTACAATTAAATTCTACCTAATACAAAGCATGTAGCCAGTTTCACAATGAGTAATCATTTAATGTAATTTGGAAAAGTGATCGTTGCTAATTATTAGAATCGTAAAAATTATATATACACAAAGTTTGGACAAAAAACAAATTAATTTTGTTGTCGAAACGTACGTAATTTTGTGGACAAAAATAAGCTGTGTGTACAAAACATAAAAAAATTTGTGGACAAAATATAAATATATGTTGTGAACAAAGCATATATAGGCTGTGTGGGCAAAATAAATACAATCTGTGGACGAAACCTAAATACAATTTGCGGACAAAACATAAATATAGTGAACGGACAAAACCTAAATACACTCTGCAGCAAAACAAAAATATGTTTTATGTAAGAACATGAATAAACTGTGTTAATAAAACATTAATTTCTTGGTGGCCAAAACAAAAATACACTCTGTGGACAAAACATAAAAACAGTTTTTCGACAAAATCTAAATACACCGTGTGGACAAAGGTAGAGAGCCATCCCTTTTAGCACCCCCTCCACCGATCCTCTGAAGTAACAGGTCACGTGATGTAAACAATGATGGCGGTTGAAATTGCCCCAGGCGATCACGTGATGTAAATAAACCTAACTTTAGCCACTGATATGTAAACAAATGACGTGGTATGTCAAAAAATATGGCAGATAACCTTGCTCTACGCGGTCACGTGGTGCGAATAAACCTCTGATATGTAAACAAATGACGTAGTATGTCAACAAACATGGCGGCGGGTCAATAACCCCAGGGTCACGTGGTGTAAATGAACCTCTGATATGTAAACAAACGACGTAGTATGTAATCAAAGATGGCGGCGGGGTCAATAACCTCTCGGTCACATGGTGTAAATAAACCTAACTCTATCCTCTGATATTAAACAAATGAAGTACTATGTCAACAAACATGGCGGCGGGGTCAATAACCTCTCGGTCACGTGGTGTAAATAAACCTTTGATATGTGAACAAATGACGCAGTATGTCATCAAATATGGCGGCGTGGTAATGAATTCATGACGTAGTGTGTAAACAAATTAGGCAGATGACCTAATTATGGCAGACAGTATGGCGCCGGCTATTATTTTGAATGAGCGACAAACTAACTTTAAAGTCCACCATTTTACAAAATGGCTAACGGCACGGTAATTTTAAATTTGTTCTAACGTTAAAGTGCGCCATTTTCCAATATGGCTACCAGCGCGGTATTTTTAAATTTGTTGTAAATTTAAATTCCGCCTTTTTCCAATATGGCTACTAGCGAGGTATTTTTAAATTTGTTGTAAATTTAAATTCCGCCATTTTGCAATATGACTGCCAACGAGGTACTTGTAAATTTGTGCTAATTAACTTTAAGTTTGAATTGGCGCTTTCCGCCATTTTTCAATATGGCTACCTACGCCGTACTTTTAAAAAAACCTAAATTCTTACAATATGGTTACCAGTGCGCTTATTTTAAATGAAAATTTATATGATTTTGTGTTTGTCGAAAAGTGTTGGCTGAAGCGGTAAGATTCTACTTTCGAATCCTGCGACTTTAACCATCTCTTTTTAAAGGACCCTATCCCAGGTATAAAGAAAATGAATACACACAATTTTACAAACATATACAATGTAGGATTTTATTATTCCAATAACATAAATAGATACAATTATACACACTTGTAAGCATTATATACATCATGAGAAAGAAATGAGTTTTTATATTTTAGTTCATTCCACAATGTATCGAAAACAATGGTATTTATATCTGGATGTGTACAAAAGGATTTAGATTCAAAACACTTATCGCGCCACTCTGCAAGTTCTTCTTGTGGTCAACCCTATTTGATCACTTCTCTGTCTATGCAAGCACTTGCCAAGTCCAACAGCTGTTACCAGTCTTTTTACTTAGAAACACTTGAATTTTCTCACTAGTGATGCGTATATACTGTCCAAGGTACACTGACAGGGTATGTTGTGGGTCACCAAGTTCGTGCACTTCATTCTTGGGCTATCACTTTTGAATGTCACCAGAATTAACCACTGCCTCTCGTTTAACACTGCGTGACCAGGAGGAGATCCAATCTTCACCACCGGTTTGAGGTTATCATCATTGAGGTAGATGGAACGTACTTTGTTTGTTGCTCGTTGAGGTAGTAGGTACGGCGAAGTGACCGCCACGCAGTCATCTAGAATACATTAATGAAATACCGGTTGAGGAGGGCACTTTGCATACTGTAGAGTAAGAATGTGAAAGTTGAGCCACTGCGCTAATGTATAGGGAGTTCGCAATGCACAAATATGTTTGGACTTGTTATGACATGTAAAAGTGCAGCTGATTGTCGGCAGACTTATGTCGGTGAGTGGTGGGCATCCTAGCTGAGTGATGTCAATAACGGTACGCTCAAAATTCCGCTGATAAATTGTGTTTTCTGGGTCCCGAACCAATACATTGAAACAGCGGATGATACCTCGCGATATACCACAGTCTCCAGCTCTGAATATAGCACATCACCATCATTCCAATTACAACCGTGGTCAAAAGTTCTTTCATTTGAGCGCTAAACATTGGTAATTCTTTCCAAACGTAGGTCTCTTAAAGACATATGACGCAACCCGATTACTCCTGAAGTCGAGAGCAGCCAACTCTTTGACTATGATATCACCATCTCGCCCTTGAAAGTATGTGAAATCAATCACAAAGAGAGGCATAGTCAACTGATGGTATACGAGTGTACGTACCTTATTTATATTTGTGGTTTGCACGACTGCTGCTGATCCATCCGGCTGCAATCAGGACACAATCCAAACTGAGCGCGGAACATGCGCACTGCCTTTTTATCGTTGCAGGTGTAGCGAGCATGAATAAACATGAATAAAAATTAGAATGGTATTCATTCTACTGTAAATTTCCTATGGTATTCAATATCCATGTGTCCAGGGAATTCAGCATACAAAATGCATGTCACAGGTTCAGGCAGCGGTTTTTTAAAGCGTGCCTCTATACGCACATTTTCTTGACGAGGTAAACTTATAGCTCTTCGTCAGCCTCCATATGAAGTGTCAGGTCAAATCCTAACACGTAAAAACCCTTTGTAAACATTTCCAGTGTAATCATATGAGCACGATCGTCGTGATGGTTACCACTACTCGAAAAATGTATTTCGTAAGCCCTGGTAGCACAAAAGGTTGAAGAGCAATAAATTATTTGCGGTTCGGAAGGGTTCTGAACTCCGTTTACGAACAACGCAAGGTTCGACATATCACAATGGTGGAAGTGGAATGGATTCGTACTGGCAGAACCGACGAATGCTGTGTTTTTAACGAATGCTATGAGAATCTTTTCAGGAATAGGTCCAAGGAATGCATTATCTATAGAGACTTGCTGGGCCCCAGAACTCGCTGTAAATATTTTAATCTGAGTATGTGTAAGAGGATAATGTGCTTTACGCTTCATAGCTAAAACATTAGCGTGATATAGTACAAGAGGGGGTTTCAATTCGGCTTGAGTGATAAAAAGAGTAGCGTCCAAAATCTTGATACGCACTTTGTTGTCGTCTGAAGGGGCTAAAAGATAAAACGATTCTGGTGCACGTGTAAGTTTAATGTTCATGTCAACA
>Ga0131853_10016803_pt1 | contig 13337 bp, 6 predicted proteins | sample TergutLab28metaG_FD_92764 | JGI IMG/M metagenome (GOLD analysis project Ga0131853, IMG submission 92764) | Labiotermes labralis P1 segment gut microbial communities from Petit-Saut dam, French Guiana - Lab288 P1 (version 2) (version 2) | ecosystem: Host-associated > Arthropoda: Insects >...
CGCGTGCATGCTTATAGTGAGATCTTAAGTTCCCCTAAGACAACCTGAAGATGGCCAGTACAGGCCGAAACATGTAGTTGTCCATTATATAGTCATTAAATACACCTCATGTGACACAGTTGTATTTGACTACATACAATTTTCCAATTTTCCGAGACGTAGAAATCACATATAATAATAATAATAATAATAATTGATTACTACATCCCAGGATAGGTGAATATTTCCCAACCAAAGCTGAGAAGTGAGAAATTCGATGATGATGATTATGATGATGATGATGATAATAATAATAATAATAATAATAATAAAGGCTCGATTTCTGCTGACAACTGCTTCAATTCTTACTGTAGTATAATCCCAAATAGCATAACGAAGCTTGATGTAAAAAACTGAAAGAAGAGGCAATATAATCTAACTTTCCCACAGACAAATTTTTCTGTACTGAAGGAAGCATGGCATTCTAACACACAGAGGAGCATTAATTCTCATTTACAGAAGTACTTGAAAAGGAAATGGCAGACCGTCCTTCGCAAGCACCATACAGAGTTTGAGTAATTGTTTCACAACTCCAAGAACTGGGTAGGCAGAATTCCACTCCATTCCCTACTTGTAACAGTATTTCACTTTAAAATCTGCAGACTCATCATCCCTTCAGTTTGCTTTCTCTCTAACCCCCCAAAGTTCTCCGACATTTCCGTTCCAACTTCTGCGAACAACCAATCCATTATTGCAAGATGTTTCTACCACATTCAGACTTACCGTCTGCTCCATTACCACAGACCAGAACTCAGACCAGCACTGTACTGGCCCGCGAGCATTATTTCTTACACCCTCAGCCCAAACGTTCACAGGACAACACAAATCACCCTCCTACAAGCGGGATTTGCAGGACCACTATATTGTTTGAGTGGTTCAATAGTGAGGGTCTGCCGGCGTCCCTTGTCATTCATTCAAAAGTTTTATATTGAATCATAAAGAACTATGTGCCTAACTACACATTATATCAATATAAACATCAATATACATCATATAATATCATACCATATCATATCATATCACATATATATCATATCAGAACATATCACATCTCATTAAATCTCATTACGTTGTGTTGTGTTATGTTGCGTTACGTTATATTATATTATATTATATTATACTTATATATGAATAACCGATATATTTACTTGCATCCTGTAACCAATTTTGACCAAACTTGGATATTTTGCAGAAGTTATAAGATTATAAAACAATTACTACATATTTAAGTAAAATTTCACGTCATTTGATATTTTTACTCCGATATAAACTTCTGTACAGTAATCCAATTCTTCATCTAAGTAAGACCTTTGTGATGGTGCAGAAACTTGGTTGAAACTTCCAGGAGGAAGCAACAATTTTGTTGTCCATGCGGATACAAATATTTTAACGGTTGGTATTAATGGACTTCTATAACAGTTTATTATGATATGGCACACACGTACAGGTGTAACAGATGCAACTCTCAGCGTTACAGTCACGTGAGATGTGCCAGTGTCTGGTACTAAGCTTTCGGCAATACTTATGAAACGTCTCTTCCCATTTCAGTAAAGGGCATGGCGTCACGACCCAGAGAACCACATTCCTGATACTCCCTGTCTGTTGCAAAACTCAATATAAAGTGAATCTCCCAAACACAAACGTCGAAATTCCCCTACGCTTCACACATTTCCTCTCTGTAAGCACTCTAACTCCGTAACATCCAATTATTAGTCACGTACTGTGCTTGTCAACGTAACTTCACATGTGTCTCTACTTCCATCGCTATGCTTCATATTCCATGATACATCATCTTGAACTGGTTCCTTTCTCTTTTTCATACCTTATTTTGTACTTTCCCTTTCATGTTTTATTCTGTTTGATTTTCATTATTGTCTATTTCAGGATGCTTTTCTTGGCAACATGTCTTTGCTGCGCATTATTTACACTCACTCCCCGTCCTCTTTTCTTCTGCTAGAAACTCCTGCTTCTTTTCTTCTCTAAAAATCCCCCGTCTACAACTACCGCATTGTAACCCGGAATTAGTAGGTATTTGTCCCTTCCGTTTGACGTCAGAATGATATTGAGTACAGTAACAACTAAAAACATTTTAACGCTTTCATGTTCCAATAAGCAGCAACTATATTAAAAGACTGCATTTTCTATTTAATGTGAGGAGAAGGCGGATGATAAAATAAAAGAAAGATACCGATGACGAAACAGGCACAAATTAAGGAAAAAGCAGGAAACTGAAGAGATAAAAGTCACAAATATGTAATAAAGAAAATTAAAGATGGAAGAAAAATAATGAAAGAGGTAGCTAGGAAATGTCAGCAGAGGGAAACATTCCGGCGCCTGATGTGTGTCTCTTTTCTAAATGTCAAATCCGTGTATAAATTTCAGGAAAACATCGTGAGAATTGTCTGTGTCTTAGCAAAAGTTCTACAATTGATCACAATCGCTGTATCTCAAGTGGGGATACATAAAATTGGGATATCTTATAATGTTCGATATTCCACGCTTACGATCGACCACTCTCGGTGCTCGACGCTCAACTTTGTTTTTCCACTCGGTTCGTACCTCACAGAAAACACAATCTCACTCACATATAAATAATTTTTGTGGAGAATAATTACGAGAATACATCATAACAGTGATAATTGTCCGTGTAAAGTGCACGTTATTAATTTATTATTGTAACCAAATTCGAATATTTAATATAGAATTTATTCAAAATGCATTATAATTTTTTTTTGTAATCCCTTCGAGTGAGAGCTGAGATGTTTCGCGTGAAAAGAGAAAAGACGGGATGCAGGTGAGGGCGCTGTTCGCATTCGAACGATATGAAAAGAAGGGGAAAAAATAGAATGTATTTAGAAATAAAAACAGTAAAATCAACGAAAACATATGACAAATAACGGAGAAAGGAGTCGATGATGAACACCTTAATAAGATATAAAAGCATAGCTGTAATTGATTAGTCCAACACGCATCCTGTAATGTGGACTGACATTTGAAACTGCTACCCACGAGCAGTTTAGCGGATTAAAGCAAAATCATATCACAGACTCGTGTTAACAGCCGCGACATCCAAACTTCCTTGCTCCGATGCGCCTTGTGTAAGTTCTCTTACCCGCATGCAGCAAAGTGTAATAATGTTATGAAGACTAGTGGCTTGGAAAAGATTTGTGCTCAAAGTTCCATCTACACTAACAGAGCAAGAGCAGAAGCGATTCCGTCACATCATTGCACACACATCGTACGAGTCCCTAGGGCTGGCCTTGTCACGGGACAGAGGAGAAGGGTCTTGTGTTACTCCATCCCCTGCGCACAGAATGTATACAGCCTGTCTATCACACTCAGAATTGCGTGAGAAACAATTCTGCTTCTTGAAGTCATAAGATAAGGAATTTATATAATACATATACACTTTCATATATATATATATAAGCACATACACAAGGATAAAAATTTAAGCTGTGAAATTTTATCTTTATTCACGTCTCACGTACATACCAAGTCATTCAAATAGTTGCTGATATCTGCGATAGATGGTAGCAGTTGGTGCCGTTATTGAGCAGTCGAGATCTGCCTATGATTCCGTCGTCATTGCAGCCTCGACCTTTGCCGATGATATTAATTTTCACGTAGAAGCCTCTCTGTCAATAACTTTCAGATTCACAGCGTACACAATCAGTGTAAATGTAATTTTATATAATCGGTGAACAGGTATAGAATATAGGATAAGATCAATGGAAATGCAGCCTGTGGATATTACACTTTTGAATGGGGAATGTAAACACTCGCCTTTGAAAATGTAGTGGTTTGTAGTGATATGTCTGCGTATAATATGCTGTTATTTGTGATTGGTTTTGTGTTTTCAAATAAAAGATGCCAATGGTAGTCGTCAATAATGAGAGGTACTCGTTCTTCAGTCAGTATTGTAGTCTCAAATTTTATCAGCAGAGAAAGTACACTTTGCCTAATATTTAACTATGAGTCTTATGTGCCCCTTAAAATCTATGTGATTTATAATACACAAAACGGAAGCATAATATAGGTCGTGTCTCCCTGTTATCAAGTACCATTTCAGTTTGCTACATCAAATGTGTATTTTTCTGCAGGATCCATATATGTAACACATGCACAGAGATTAAGGTAACCTGTCTCTGTTCACGTCATAAATGCTATAGGGGAAGTAAAGGCATAATTCCAATCATGTTTAACCTCGGAAGTGTGGTGTTAACCCCAATACCAAATGACTTACCTTCATGAAAGAAAGCAGTAACATTGAATAGGAAGCCATTTTGGCTTCTGAGCTGGTCTAAACTTTATGAAGAAGAGAAATAACTCTTCCACCTGTCGGGATTCAAATCGCGGCCCTTCCAACTAGTAGCCTAGTCACCACATCAACGCTGCTATACCGGCCCCTTTGGATTATAATGGGATAGTTATTACCACGCGAAAACATTATACTTGTTGCGTACATTTATTGAAAGCCATGTAGATATATCGACATCCGGCAGCTCCAAAACACTTTACATTTTGTCTGAATGACAGAGTTTTAAACCCCTGCCCTTACATTTCGTGCACCAAGCTGCACGCTTCTTGTATTGTAGAGATTAGAGCACCCCCTTTACGTCAACTCTAAGTTCAAAGATGAATCAACGCCAATACATAGATACAAAGTCTACGTTTCCTGAGATGTGACGCATTGTGATTGGTAATTGGTACTAACGTTTGAGAACATGTCAACTTGAATCTTCTTCTCGTACTCTGAAGATGGAAGCGGTGGGTGTCTCAGAAATTCGTGTACCTATCTAAAAAACTACAGAGCGTCACATAAGACCCGTTCTTCACACCGCAGTGATAACCTGTAGTCTTAAAAGTTAATAATTCAGAATGCGAGGAAAATTGAATGTACAAAGCCATTAACCTCAACCCTTCATAAATTAAAATGTCTGAATCATATACAACATACAAGAACTATAAAAGAACAAACCTGCAATGTCTTACACACCATAGTTCATGGTGGATATAAGAAGACAGGTAGTTTGTGTACGACGCAACATTCAGGAGCGTCAAAGCATCCAGCATGCAGGGCGCATGCACCATATTGTCAATATGGTCTGCCCGGATCTACAAAATATTTCCACATTATCTCATAAACGGCACTTTTTTCGAAACAAAATTATTGAGCATAAAATGTGTATTTTAATTTTCTCTACAACTTTTTTCTAAAACATTTTTCGTTCTAAGAAGAAATGAGCGAGATATTATCAAAAATGTATATCGGTCTTCACGTAAGTACCGGTTATTATTGTCAGATTATAATTAAACTTGAATTTTCTCGACAGATTGTCGAAAAAATATTAAAATACCAAATTTCATGAAAATCCGTTCAGTGAGAGCCGAGTTCTTCTATTCGGACAGACGGACGGAGAGAAATTACGAAAGTAATATTCGCTTTTCGAAAATTTTGCGAAAAATGCCCAAAAATTCAGTTCATACTGCACGCAGGACGCTGTCTGTCTGTAGCGAAATAATCATAATTTATTGTGATAATCTTAGGAAAGTGAAGTGTTTTGTGCTGACAAAACACAGACTTCCTGTTAAATGTATGTGGCTCGTTAATTAATGTATTTTACATCAGCAAAGCACGTATTTTTTGTAGAGAAATGAATTTGTGTGCCACCATGTAATAAATATAGAAAACGTGTTAGAATTTTTCGGTCGAAATTGAAAATTTATCTGCAAGAAGGAACTTCTGCATTATAAAATAAACCCAATTCCTTTCGTTACTAAAGCCTACAGCCCTCTCTGCCCCTTGAATTCATCTACTACCCTCTCGACTCTTGGCAAAACCTCGAGCCAACCCTTTCATCACCCAACCCTCCTTAAGGAACCCGTTTGTAGGGTAGAGAGGGATGAGGAACCTTGTTAGATGTTGCTTTGAGACCACCTAACGTGCCTACAGCTTGCTTTGGCTACCTAGTTCAGACAATTTTCTTTTGACATGGGAACTCATGAATATATTGTCAGATTCAGGACACCAATAATACAACCTCTGTGTGTCCCTACAGATGAGGCATAATTACTGCAGACTGAACTAACTGGCAACAATAAGCGAGGAACAGAGTTCAGAGGTCACAAACTTGTATAACCTTAAGAGATTTGAAATTCTGAGGGTGAAAATTACGTGGAGTATGTCCTTTTCCAATGTGACGCCGTGAAGTCTGGTACAAATGTAGTTGCAATTCGGATAAATGCATTGTTATCTTCACATCGTACTGCGAAAATGCGACACGCATGTTCCACAGACATCCCGTAAATGTCTCCCAGAATAAAAGACATACTCTTCTAAGAGAATTTATAAAGTGTAAAAAAGGAGGGTGGGGGGGGGAAGCAGAGGTATAGATCCACTCATTCATAATCTCGACACTAAATGGAGGTGAGTGGTAAAGCTCACGCTCCGACCGGCCTTTACCCATCGTAAAGAACCTCGAAGTAAATTAAAGAGGTTGGCTAGCCCTATGTGCCAATCTGAACAGTCATGGAGAACAAAAATGACTTGACCTTCTGGGATTCAAACCCCGGGCCGTCTAGCCCACAACATAGTTACCATACTGAGATATTCCTGATCCTTAGTCTAGAGTGTACGGAGCAAAACAAATTCAAATTAATGTTTTAATATAATAATGCGGCCAAAAGAGTGGTTGACTACGGCTGGACAGTCCGGAGATCGAATCCCGGTGGGGGTCAAGACTTGCCGCACCCGTTCAGACAGGTCCTGGGTTCCACCCAGCCTTATGTACAATGAACAACGAGTCTCTTGTCTGGGGGTACAGCGGCCAGGGCCTGCCGTTAACCACTCACCGTTACCTAGTGCCGAGGTTAAAGAAGGAGTAGAGCTATACCTGTACTCGGAATCTGGTCTTTCGTGGCCTGTTAAGGGGTAAATTTTACTTTTTTGTTATGCTAATTCAAACCACATTTTATCTAATGGAATAATGCCTTACATGTTCACTATATTCAAGAATAATTCAAAGAAGAAATGCATGGGTGTTTAACTTGGCAATTCACAATAAGGGAAATCAATGACAGATGTTATTACAGAATACGTTCGTGAGGGACAATTTTGTGCTAAAATGGAGAGAGTAATGGAAGACTGGAGGAAACTACATATTCAGGAGCTTTACGGGTCGGACCAATCACCAAACTTGATTAGGATAATTAAATCCAGGAGGCTGAGTAAGGCCGAATATGATGAACGTACGATGGAGCATTTTGTTTTAGAAAACACGAAAGAAAGATTTATCTCAGTATTTAACCAACTTGATGCACAAAAATTTGTTTCACAATAAGTTTTATTTCATGTCTATACATGTTTCGAGCACATGTGCTCATCATCAGGGGGTCAAAGTTGCATTACACAACCTCCTGATGATGAGCACATGTGTTCGAAACATGTAGAGGCATGAAATAAAACTTATTGTAAAACAAACATTTTGTGCATGAAGTTGGTTAAATACTGAGATGCACGGTCAGCAAATGAAAGAAAGAGACCTGTTTCAATTCCTCAACATAAATGAAAATATAATATTAAAATTGGTAATAAAGGAAAAAAAGGGAAAGCTTGGATAGGAGTGATCGTGACTGAGATAGAGACAAGTGACGGGCTCTTGTAAAATGGGTGATGAATGTTTGAAAATGCGGGAAAATTTTTTGACAAGGTTAAACGCACGTAGCTTCTCAACAAGTATCCTCTCCATGAAGTCAGTGCAAAGCATTGTGGGGTCTCTAAAATTGTACACTTTTAGTACATTTGAAATGAATAATGTAACGGGTTGTAAAGTAAAAGTAGAAGTAGGAATTTAGTTTGAGCTAAAAATTTAATATTGCAATAAGTAAACAGATTTATTGGATTTAATTGACCCGGACTCTTTTGTTTGAATGGCGGTTACGAAAGAAAAACAGCAGAAGGAGTGATGTGCAAATGACGCTTGTCACTGAACTGTCTCATTCAGCATTATGGGATCGTGCAGTCTGGTAGGATCGGGATAATTCATGTGCCTGAATTCTACCCCCAAAGGTCGAGGACACTGCTGTGTGAGAAGGCCAAATCCGCAATCAAACCTAAAGTTACAGGTGTAATCCACGTGCAAATGTTGCACATGTGATATAACTTTCACGCAGGATACCAAGTTTCTGATCACCTTGCTGTCTCACCCGCCTTCTCGTTCTCCCTGTAATGCCCAGTATTGTATCTCCTCCCTCTTTTCATCCTTCCAACAGCGCCCTTTAAGATATTGAACCAGAGAGTACTAAAAATGGGGTTTAAGCCTATACAATATAATAATGAATTCCTCCGTGATGAAGCACTTCGCTTCGCCATGTGAAGAGGAACACGTGTGTGTTACACTCATTAAAAAGTATAATCTTATATTTAATTGGGACTAAATAGCAGAAAACCAACTACAAACCAAACCAACCAAAAACCCGCCTATCTTTCTAACTGACTAACTATCCTCAGGTGTAAAGGAATTATCTTCGAGAGGATTAAAGCGGCAGAAATATCCACGTGAGCTCTCACAGCCACCTAAATTCGAGATTAAGAGCTGAGTGGAATTGTGCCTCCACAAACTCATCTGGCTTCAAGTTGTGACTATAAAATACTTAACTTGCTTCTTACAAGCTTTTGGGGAGTATTCTGTCTTACGTGTTTTGCTCTGAATCTAGAAATGCCCCAAAACATGACAATAATTCTGTATACTCATTATTAAACTACTCCAATGTCACCCATACAGAGCACCGTAATGTAATGCACAATAACATATTATATTATATCATATCATATATCATGTCGTATCGTATCATATATCATATAATATATCGTATATCATATCATATATATATATATAATAACATATCACATATGTATCATAAAATATCACATATATATCATAACATATCACAATATATCATATCATATCATAACACATCACATCACATCTCATCATAACATATCATATCATATCATATATATATCACAACATATCACATATATATCATAACATATCACATATATATCATAATATATCACACTATATCATATCATATATCACATCATACCATATATATATATCGTAACATATCACATATATATCATAACATATCACATATATATCATAATATATCATATCATATCACATCATATCATATCATATCGTATCATACCATACCATATCATATCAATCATATCATATCATATCATATCACATATATTATATATATTATGGTGCTCTTTGTGGGTGACTGGAGGGTTTTTTTTTAAGGAGTATACATAATTATTGTCATGTTTTGGGGCAAGGGGTACTGAGTCTTTCCAGGGGGTAAAGTGGTCGGGTTGACCACACACTCCATCTAGCAAGGAGTTTAAAAAAGAAAACAGCTATACGTCGGCTCTCACTCTGGACTTTCGTGGTCTGTCCTAGTGTGAAATATGTCTTTACCTTTACTGTTGTTTATATATATATATATACATATATAATACACACAAACACACCAATAATTAACCTTCTCACATAACATTTAACTCCCTGTAGCCACACTTGTGTATGTTTTTCGATTACGTTAAGTCATCTGCAGGCTGTGTGCCTATAAATTTTAGCAAATTTATAGGCAAGGCAAGTAACACGGATATTGAAATTTGCATAACAAGTTCATTAACTGGTTGTCAAGACGCTGTCTGTCTGAAGTGACTACTGGTGTTGCAATTGCAGATTTCCGTCTTTATGTCTCTATATTGGTGGATGGGACCTGGATTATCAAATATCAATCCTACAAACAATGAAAAGAAGGAACAGTGGATTGGTCTCATCTTGCGTAGGAACTGCCTTCTAAAAAAATGTCACTGAAGGAATGATAAAGGTAAAGTTATAAGTTAGGGTAAGACGAGGAGAAAGACGTAGCAAATTCTGGACAACTTAATGGAGAAGACAGGGTACTTTTAAATGAAAAAAAGAGGCTCTAGATTGCACTCTGTTTGAACTCGTTTCGGGAAGAGGCTACGGTCCTGTCATAAGATAGAATACATGAATGAATGAATGATTCATGCTGTTGTATTTGTTTATATATAAGGCAAATTTCTTCTATAATCTTCCAAGGAAACAAAGAGGGACCTAGAGCTATAATTCTATCCTTTCTGAAAGTATGAAGTGGGTGGTGTGGCTGGTCAATTTCATGCCCCCGAGAATATTTGGCCAGTGTTCGAAAAGAAATAAATTTATTTCCCTAGCTGGGTTCGAAATCCGAATCATGCAACATGTAGCTAGCAGCTATACCTGTTGTTTGTAAATAAAGTAATCAACAGCTAACACACCATTACTGGTGTCAATGTAAGTATGGAGGCATTTGTCATGTTATTTCTGCTACGCGTATGGCAAGAATTGCCAGAGAGTTCAGTATAACGGATATCCGACTGAGCAGTGTAATCCGAGACACAGCAATGTACGCAGCACTGGGGTGGGTACTGACGTATTTAAATAGGAGAGAATGCTGTAACTTCAACAGGTGCGAGCGACAGAAAGTGTTACAAATGACACGCTACAATTCAAGTATTAATTGCCAGAAGTTCAAAAAGTTTTTATTCAGATATTCTGAAAAATATGTATACGATCTTATGTAAAATTATATTGTAATTAATCACATACACTACACAATTTGCAGAAAATTGTGTGTAAGGTTTCGGTAATATTCGTGTGTGTTCGGAAACAGACGCAAGTTTTCGGTAATTTTCGTGTGTGTTCGGAAACATACGCAAGGTTTCGGTAATTCTCGTGTGTGTTCGGAAACAGACGCAAGGTTTCGGTAATCTTCGTGTGTGTTCGGATACAGACGCGAGGTTTCGGTAATTCTCGTGTGTGTTCGGAAACAGACGCAAGGTTTCGGTAATTCTCGTGTGTGTTCGGAAACAGACGCAAGGTTTAGGTAATTTTCGTGTGTGTTCGGAAACAGACGTTTCGATTGTTGTAATGTGCTTTTTAGAGACGCTGCCAATTGTTTAATTTATGTAGCGTCTGAGATAGTTGAGAGAATGTTTACAGTAAAAAGGTAAAGCGGTCCTGTCACAGGTGTGCAGTGGCCCAGAGGGTGCCAGAAAGTTAAGGTGCACAGATTGCGTGACAACGGCACAGGATGGTGGTAAGGTTGTCAGCCAAACGCACCGGCCGCCTTTACCCCCAGGAAATGCTCCTGGTACTCATTTCTGTTAGAGGCTGAGTTGACCCCAGGGCCATAGTGGGATCGGAAGTATTTTATATCGATGAAAAATCCACTGACACCAGCTGGGATCGAACCAGCGACCTTCCGATTTGTAGCACAGCACCTTAACCACTATGCTACCGCGGTCCCCATATATATATGATGCAGTAGTGAAATGATACTCAGAGGGGAAGACAGAAGATCCGTCAGAGAAACCCGTCCAAGCACCCAGCGATTTACGGAAATTTATACAATTTACAGCGAGGGTTTCCTTTTTGCTCTGTGAATCGCTTAGGAAGTATTTTTGGCACCGACCAGCAGCAACGCTCGGGACACATGCAGAAATACATGACAGCTTGAAGAACTTGATATATAGCTCCTGTAATTGATTTAGACCAAAGCTCTAAATGACAAAATAATTTTTTATATTTCCTAAATGACAAATGTCATTAGAATCTTTTCAGGCATCCATGATTTGCTGAACTACGGAATTGACCAATCTATTTGTCTTCTTTTTAGAACGTACAGAAATAAAACCCAAAATACAGACAATTACTTTACTGTATTTCATTTAATTACTGAAGCAATGTTTGACGTTGTTCAATCAACTGGATAGCATCTGTTAGTTTCGGCTAACGCGGTTGTGTGGTCTTCATTGTACACGATTCTGTTTGTTGAATGCATTTTGTAACATCGGTTTTTCGAAAATGGATTGGATTTCGTTTGACCTTTTGTCGTCTTCACTGGTAGTGGTCACATCAATTGAAGGAGGGCCAGTTCAATGACAATAACATTGCTGTGGATAGGATTTAAAAATTACAGCAGCAGAACGCCAACTTTCAGTCGTGATGGGAAGTCAGTGTAAACCACAGTCATACTTTAATGGTTAATAGAGTATCCTTCTTTGAAAGACATGGGTTAAGTACCAGATATATTGGTCAATATTTTGAATGAAGATTTCCTTCGCAGCACACAACCAACAAGATGCAACGTTTCTCAATTTATTTATTTTAGTAAGATGCTCTACATGTTTCAGCCGGTTTTTCCGCCCAACATCAGGAGCTCAAAACTACACATACAGCATTAGGTATTTGTCAGACCGTTACTGCTACCTGCTGATAGCCTCACCAGGCTATCAGCTGGTAGCAGTATCGGTCTGACAAATACTGGCAAGCAGCAAGTAGCAGTATCGGTCTGACCAATACTGGCTAGCAGCAGGTAGCAGTAACGGTCTGAAAAATACTGGCTAGCAGCTGGTATCAGTAACGGTCTGACAAATACTGGCTAGCAGCAGGTAGCAGTAACGGTCTGACAATTACTGCCTAGCCGCAGGTAGCAGTATTGTTCTGAAAAATTCTGGCTATCAGCAGGTAGCAGTATCGGTCTGACAAATAGTGGTTAGCAGCAGGTAGCAGTAACGGTCTGACAAATACTGGCTCGCAGCAGGTAGCAGTATCGGTCTGACAAATACTGCCTACCAGCAGGTCGCAGTATTGTTCTGAAAAATTCTGGCTATCAGCAGGTAGCAGTATCGGTCTGACAAATACTGGCTAGCAGCAGGTAGCTGTATTGGTCTGAAAAATTATGGCTAGCAGCAGGTAGCAGTAACGTTCAGACAAATACTGGCTAGCAGCAGGTAGCAGTATCGGTCTGACAAATACTGGCTAGCAGCAGGTAGCAGTAACGGTCTGACCGGTACTGGCTAGCAACAGGTAGCAGTAACGGTCTGACAAATACTGGCTAGCAGCAGGTAGCAGTATCGGTCTGACAAATGCTGGCTAGCAGCAGGTAGCCGTAACGGTCTGACAAATATTGGCTAGCAGCAGGTAGCAGTAACGGTCTGACAAATACTGGCTAGCAGCAGGTAGCAGTAACGGTCTGACAAACACTGGCTATCAGCAGGTAGCAGTAACAATCTGACAAATATTGGCTAGCAGCAGGTAGCAGTAACGGTCTGACAAATACTGGCTAGCAGCAGGTAGCAGTATCGGTCTGACAAACATTGGCTATCAGCAGGTAGCGGTAACGGTCTGACAAATACTGGCTAGCAGCAGGTA
>Ga0131853_10016804_pt1 | contig 13337 bp, 9 predicted proteins | sample TergutLab28metaG_FD_92764 | JGI IMG/M metagenome (GOLD analysis project Ga0131853, IMG submission 92764) | Labiotermes labralis P1 segment gut microbial communities from Petit-Saut dam, French Guiana - Lab288 P1 (version 2) (version 2) | ecosystem: Host-associated > Arthropoda: Insects >...
CATGAGCGGCGTGTACGCGGGCGTCGGCGGCAAGGAAGGCGTGACGGCCGTGCAGATGGCCGTGCACGACTTCGGCGGCAATGTGCTCGGACGTCCGATCGAAGTGCTGTCGTCGGACTATCAGGACAAGGTCGACGTGGCCGCGACGCGGGTGCGCTCATGGTATGACCAGGACGATGTCCAGGCCGTGCTCGAATCGACCGATTCGGCGGCCGCGCTGGCGATGCAGAAGATCGGCGAAGAGAAGAAAAAGATCACGATCTTCGCGGGCTCGGCGACCTCGGATCTCACCGGCAAGGACTGCTCACCGTATGGCGTCCACTACGTCTACGACACCTACTCGCTCGCGAACGGCACCGCCCGCGCGCTCGTGAAGGCCGGCTACAAGCAGTGGTACTTCGTGACGGCCGACTACGCGTTCGGCCATTCGCTGCAGGATCAGGCGACGCACGTCGTGGATTCGATGGGCGGCAAGGTGCTGGGCGCGGTGGATCATCCGCTGTCGGCATCGGATTTCGCTTCGTATCTGATGCAGGCGCAGGGCGCCAAACCCCAGGTGATCGGTCTGGCGGACGCGGGTCGCGACACCCAGAACGCCATCAAGCAGGCCGCGGAATTCGGTCTGTCGCAAAGCCATGTGGTGGTCGCGCCGCTGCTCATTTTCGATAGCGACTTGAAGGGCCTGGGCCTGAAGACCGCACAGGGTCTGCAGTTCACGACCGCGTTCTACTGGGATCGCAACGACGCGACGCGTGCGTTCGCGAAGAAGTTCTACGCCGCGACGGGCAAGATGCCGACGATGGTGCAAGCCGGCATGTACTCGGCCACGATGCATTACCTGAATGCCGTGAAGGCGGTGGGCTCGGCCGACAGCGACAAGGTGATGGCCCAGATGCGCGCCACGCCGGTCAACGACTTCTTCGCGACGAACGGCCATATCGAGGCGAACGGCCTGATGGCGCACGACATGTATCTCGCGCAAGCCAAGACGCCGGCCGAATCGAAAGGCCCGTGGGATCTGCTGAAGATCCGCGCGACGATTCCGGCGGCTGAAGCGTTCCAGCCGGTTGCGGAAAGCGAGTGTCCGCTCGTCAAGAAGTAAGCACGATAAGCACTACTAGTCATGCCTGCGCGGCGCTCCCGAAAGACCTACGTCTGCGGGAGCGCCGTGGCGCTTTAGCGATCAGGAAAACACCTTGCCGTGCATGTCGGCACTCGTGCGTGCTTCGCGGATGAAGATCGCCGACAACACCGCCCCGGCCAGCGCGACCGCGCCGGCGAGCACGAAGGCGCTCGCGAACGAACCCGTACGCTCGACGAGCAAGCCGGTGACGGCCGGCCCCACCACGCCGGACAGGCTGCCCACGCAGTGCATGAAGCCGCTCACGCTGCCGACCTTCTCGGGATGCACGACGTCCTGCACGATCGCCCAGTAGATGGCGCCGGTCACATAAAGCAGGAACAACGCGACGGACATCAGCGCGACCGCGTTCATCGCGGTTTGCACCGAGCCGGCGAGCGCGACGCACACGCCCGTCGCCACGAGGCAGGTCGCGAGGACGATCTTGCGCGAGAGCATCAGCTTGCCGGTCCAGCGGAAAATCGCATCGGAGATGGCGCCGCCCATCGCGAGGCCGATGGTGCCGACGAGCCACGGCACGACCGTCGCGAAGCTCATCTGCTTGATGTCCAGATGATGCGCCTGCACGAGGTAGCTCGGAAACCAGCTCAGGAAGAAGAACAGCACGTAGTTGTAGCTGAAGAACGCGACTGCCGCGGCGAGGATGAGCGGCTGCTTGAGCCACGTGGTGAGCGGCACGTTGGCGGTGCTGGCGCTTTTTCCGGCGCCTTTTCCGAACTTCGCCTTGCCTGAGTAACGGCTCGCCACCGGCGCCGCTTCAAGCGAGGTGACGAGGCGGCTGCGCTCCGGATGGTCGGCGGTGAGGACCATCCACACCAGGGCCCAGACCAGCCCGATCGCGCAGATGATCCAGAACGCCGGACGCCAGCCGAAGCTGATCGCCAGCAGGCCGACGATCGGACCGGAGATGGCGCCGCCCAATGGCGAGCCCGCACTGAGCAGCCCCACCGCGGTCGCGGCGATGCCATGCGGCATCCAGTTGTTGACCATCTTGTTCGCGGCCGCGCAAAGCGGTCCTTCGGCCATGCCGAACAGCACGCGCAGCACGACGAGACTCGCGAAGCCGACCGCCACCGCGGTCAGCCCGCAAAAGATCGACCAGAGCGTGACCGCGAGGATATAGACGAGCTTCGGTCCGAGCCGGTCGCTCGCGAGGCCGCCGAGGAAGTTGAACAGCGCATAGCCGACAAAGAAGCTGCTAAACACGATGCCCATCTGCGCGGCGTTGATGCCGAGGTCTTTCTGGATCAGCGGCGCGGTGAGCGAGAGCGCCACCCGGTCGAGATAGTTGATGCCGTAGACGAGGAATAACATGAACACCGTTATCCAGCCCATGGTGCGTTGTTTCATACGCCTGTCTCCTGAAGTGTAGTTCTACCATGGTACGATTGCGACTACGCCGAAGCTTAGCCCGTTGTAAACGGGGATTTTATCGGTGTTAACACTATTTCATGGATGGCCGGCTCGTTGTCTACCATGGTACGAACGCTAGGCATCACTACATGGCACCGTTAAAGAACATGACTCAGACCGCTCCCGCCTCGCAGGAAGAAACTATCCTCGCGGCCCTGCGCGGCTTCACGGCGAATCCCGATCTGTCGTTTCGTCCGCAGGTTTACCGTTTCCTGCTCGATGCGATCGTGCGGGGCGTGCTGCCGCCGCACACGAGTCTGTCCGAAGCCTTCATCGCCGAATCGATGGAAGTGAGCCGCACGCCCGTGCGCGAAGCGCTCGCGCAATTGGCCGACGAGCGTCTCGTGAACATCTATCGCAAGGTCGGCACGATCGTCGCGCCGATCTCGCTCTCGCAGCTCGAAGAAGGGCGCTTTGCGCGCAGCACGCTCGAATGTGCGAATCACGTCCAGCTCGCGCAGACCATCACGCCGGCGCAACTGACCGAGTTCGGCCAGATCGTCGAAGATCAGCGCCGGGCGGTGGCAGCGGGCAACGTCGACGCGTTCTTCGAACTCGACGAGCGGATGCACCGGCGCCTCTTCGAGTTCGCAGGCCGCGCGCACGTCTGGGAGATGCTGCAGCCCATGAAGCGCCAGTTCGACCGCGTGCGCTGGCTGCTGCTCGATCGCGTGGAAGAGCATGCGCAGCGCGCGTTGCACGAGCACGAGCAGATCCTCGCGCAGATGGCGTCGCGCAACGTCGCGCAACTGGGCGCGACAGTGGCGAGCCATATCGATCGCGTCGGTTCCCATTTGCCCGCCGTGTATGAGCGCGTGCCCGACTATTTCGTCGAATGAATATCCGCCTGAATACCGGCCGTCCGTTTAAAGAACAGAGGAAGCGTTGAATATGTTGAGCGTCGTCGTCGATCGTCCAGACAGTCTGAGTGTGCGTGAAATGCCGCTGCCGCAACCGGCCGCCGGCGAAGTGCGCGTGAGAGTGCGTTACGCCGGCATTTGCGGGTCGGACCTGCATATCTATCGCGGACACAATCCGTTCGTGTCGTATCCGCGTGTGATCGGCCATGAGTTCGTGGGCCGCGTCGAGTCGGTCGGCGAGGGCGTCGAGCGGGCGCGGATCGGCGAGCTGGTCGCCGTGGACCCCGTCATCAGTTGCGGGCGCTGCCACGCCTGCCAGATCGGCCGCCCGAACGTCTGCCGCAACCTCGTGGTGCTCGGCGTGCATCGCGACGGCGGGTTCAGCCAGTATGTGTGCGCCCCGGCGAAGAATGCCTTCAGGATTCCTGAATCGATTGCCGAGACGGCCGCGTCGATCGTCGAGCCGTTCGCGGTCGCCGCCAACGTGACGGCGCGCACGGGCGTGCTGCCGAGCGACGTCGCGTTGATTTACGGCGCGGGAACGGTGGGCCTGACGATCCTGCAGGTGCTCAAGCGCGTGTACGGCGTGCGCGCATTCATCACCGACCAGCTCGACGAGCGGCTCGAACTCGCGCGCCGCTGTGGCGCCGCCGCGAACGAAACGATCAATACGCGCAACGAAGCGCTAGCCGAGGCACTGGAAAAGCGCGGCGTGGAAGGCGGCCCGACGCTGATTTTCGATGCGGTCGGTCATCCGGCGATTCTCGAGGAAGCGGTGCGGCTTGCCGCGCCCGCCGCGCGCATCGGGCTGCTCGGATTCTCGTCGACGCCTTCGGCGATCCCGCAGCAGGAACTCACGAAGAAGGAATTGACGCTGTGCGCGTCGCGCCTGAATTGCGCGATGTTCCCGACCGTGATCGACTGGCTCGAACGCGGGCTCGTGACGCCCGAGTCGATCATCACGCACAAGGTCGATTTCCGCGAAGTGGGACAGGCGTTCGAACTGGCCGAACATAGTCCTAAGGACACCTGCAAAGTGTTGCTCGACTTCGGGGGCTAGTTCTTTTCCGTTAGCCTGGTAACGGCTAGAGCGAATCATCGCCCCGATAGCCGAGCAGCGCGCTCACCTCGGCGGCTTCGCGGCGCAGAGCCTGCGCGTTGGGGCCGTCGGGCGACGCATCGAACCCGCCCGTCGCGCCGAGCGCGGTCAGCACCGCGCAGAGCTTGCCGGTGTAATCGAACAGCGGCGCGGAGACGGCGCTGATGCCCTTCAGGTTGGTGTCCGTCACGCTCGCGCAGCGGGCGGCGCGCACGCTTTCGCACAACGCGCCGATCGGATCGGCGCGATCGAGGGTGGCCGTCAGCGCGGCATCGGCGTGGGCCAGTTCGTGCTCTGCCTGCGCGAGCACGCGCGTGTCGTCGAGCAGCGCCAGAAACACGCGCCCCGTCGATGACCACAGCAGCGACATCACCGATCCCACTCTCACGTTCACCGTCACCGGCAGCCCCGGTTCCTCGAAGCGGATGATCGTCGGCCCCTTGTTGCCCATCACCGCCACGAAGGCCGTGACCTCCAGTTGTTCGCGCAGGCGCACGAGCGCGGGTTCCGCGAGCCGCACGGGATCGACCTGACGCATGGCCGCGAGGCCAATCATCATCGACTCGGGGCCGAGCAGGTATTGCTGCGTGCCCATGTCCTGAACCACGAGACCTTCCTCCAGCAAGCTCGCCAGATAGCGGTGCACTTTCGCGGGACTTTCATTCAACGATGCGGCGAGCCCGGTCAAGGTCGCCCGGCCGCCCATGCGGGCCAGCCCTTTGAGCACGGCAACGCCGGTTTGCGCGGACTGCACGCGCTGGCGCCGTTCGCGCGGGGCGCTACGGGGTTTTGCATCGCTCGTGCGAGCGGTGGGAACAGCGGAATCGGGGGCGGTGGATTTCATGTGGGCGATTTTAAGGGCGCGGGCGCACCCGGGGGCGCGCATCGCGCTTGCACGTTAACCCCAGTCTCGTGATTACGCAATGCGTATTAAAGTTACGCAAAACGTAACCGCGTGGAGGTTCATGATGAGTGAGACGACATCGCCGGCGCCGCAGCGCTGCCCGTTCCCGCATGGCGTGGCCGCAACTTCAGCCGCAGATGCAGCTTCAGGTGCAACTGCGGGCGCGGCGCCCGCCTGCCCGGTGAGCGCGGGCGCGGCCGCGTTCGATCCGTTCAGCGACGGTTACCAGCAGGACCCGCCCGAATACGTGCGCTGGGCGCGCGAGCAGGAGCCGGTGTTCTACAGCCCGCAACTGGGCTACTGGGTGGTGACGCGCTACGACGACATCAAGGCGATCTTCCGCGACAACCTCACGTTCAGCCCCTCGATTGCGCTGGAAAAGATCACGCCCACGGGGCCGGAAGCGAACGCCGTGCTCGCGTCGTACGGCTACGCGATGAACCGTACGCTCGTGAACGAGGACGAACCGGCGCACATGCCGCGCCGCCGCGTGCTGATGGAGCCGTTCACGCCCGAGCATCTGAAACATCACGAACCGATGGTCCGCCGTCTCGTGCGCGACTACGTGGACCGCTTCATCGACGAAGGCCGCGCCGATCTCGTCGACCAGATGCTGTGGGAAGTGCCGCTGACGGTGGCGCTGCATTTTCTCGGCGTGCCCGAGGAGGACATGGACCTGCTGCGCAAGTATTCGATCGCGCATACGGTCAATACGTGGGGGCGTCCCGAACCGCACGAGCAGGTGGCCGTGGCGCATGCGGTCGGCAATTTCTGGCAGTTCGCGGGCCAGGTCCTCGAGAAGATGCGTGCCGATCCGGATCGCCCGGGGTGGATGCAGTACGGCATCCGCAAGCAGAAGGAGCACCCCGAAGTCGTCACGGACTCCTATCTACATTCGATGATGATGGCCGGCATCGTGGCCGCGCATGAGACCACGGCGAACGCCTCGGCCAATGCGATGAAGCTGCTTTTGCAGCATCCGCGTGCGTGGCGCGAGATCTGCGAAGACCCGAGCCTGATCCCGAACGCCGTCGAGGAGTGCCTGCGCCACAACGGCCCGGTGGCCGCGTGGCGCCGGCTCGCGACGAAGGACGTGCAGATCGGCGGCGTCGATATCCCGGCGGGCGCGAAGCTGCTGATCGTAGCGTCGTCGGCGAATCATGACGAACGCCATTTCGCCGATGCCGATTTCTTCGACATCCGGCGCGACAACGCGAGCGATCACCTCACGTTCGGCTATGGCTCGCATCAGTGCATGGGCAAGAATCTCGCGCGCATGGAGATGCAGATCTTCCTCGACGAGTTCACGCGTCGTCTGCCGCACATGCGTCTCGCAGAGCAGACATTCACTTATTTGCCGAACACGTCGTTTCGCGGACCCGAGCATCTGTGGGTCGAATGGGACCCGGCGCAGAACCCCGAGCGCCGGCAGCGCGCGCTGCTCGACACGCAGGCGCCCGTGCGCATCGGCGAGCCTTCGACGCATGCGTTGAGTCGTCCGGTGCGCGTGGAGCAGGCGAGCGCTGCCGCCGACGGCATCGTGCGGCTGCGCCTCGTATCAATCGATGGCAGCGCGCTGCCGCGCTGGACGCCCGGTGCGCATATCGACGTCGAATGCGGCGACACGGGCTTCTCGCGTCAGTACTCGCTCTGTGGCGATCCCGCCGATAGCAGCGCCTACGAAATCGCCGTGTTGCGCGACACCGCGAGCCGGGGCGGTTCCGCGTGGATTCACGACGCAGTGCGCGAAGGCATGCGCCTGAAAATTCGCGGGCCGCGTAACCATTTCCGTCTCGGCGAGCCCGTGCGGCGCGCGATCTTCATCGCGGGCGGCATCGGCATCACGCCGGTCAGCACGATGGCGCATCGCGCCCGCGAACTCGGCATCGACTACGAACTGCATTACAGCGACCGCTCGCGCGCGACGATGGCGTTCATCGACGAGCTTGCGCAACTCCACGGCGAGCGCCTGCATCTGCACGTCTCCGATGAAGACACGCGCAACGACTTCGGTGCGCTGCGCGTGGACGCCGACACGCGTGTCTATGCGTGCGGCCCCGCGCGCATGCTCGACGCGTTGCAGGCGCATAGCGAGGGATGGCCCGAGGATGCGCTGCGCGTCGAACACTTCGCGTCGAGCGTGGGCAAGCTCGACCCGGCGAACGAGCATGCATTCGAGGTGGAGTTGAAGGATTCGGGCCTCGTGCTGAACGTCGCCGCGGATCAGACCGTGCTCGACGCGCTGCGCCGCGCCAACATCGACGTGCAGAGCGACTGCGAAGAAGGCCTCTGCGGTTCGTGCGAGGTGCGCGTGCTGGCGGGCGAGGTCGATCACCGCGACGCCGTGCTCACGCGCGCGGAGCGCGAGATGCAGCGGCGCATGATGACCTGCTGTTCGCGCGCGAAGGGCGGCCGGCTGGTGCTCGAACTTTAAGGTATTGGCAGCAAGAACAAAACACAACTATCAGGAGACAGTGTATGAGCAAGACCGTGGAGGTAACCGGCATCATCGACGACAGCCGGTTCGGCTCTTATCAGTTACTCGTGGTCATACTGTGTGCGCTGTGCCTCGTCATGGACGGCTTCGACGTCCAGTCGATGGGCTACGTCGCGCCCGTCGTGATCCACGAGTGGGCCATCGCGAAAGAAACGCTCGCGCCGGTGTTCGGCGCAGGACTGTTCGGCATGCTGATCGGTTCGCTCACGTTCAGCGCGCTCGCCGACAAGATCGGGCGGCGGCCTGTGCTGATCACCGCCACGTTGTTCTTTTCGGCCTGCATGATCGCCACGGGATTTGCGCAGTCGATCACGCAGCTGGTTGCGTGGCGTTTCGTGGCCGGCCTCGGGCTCGGCTGCATCATGCCCAACGCGATGGCGCTGGCGGGCGAGTACAGCCCGCGCCGCATGCGCGTGACGCTGATGATGATCGTGTCGTGCGGCTTCACGCTGGGCGGCGTGGTCGGCGGGCTCATCAGCGCCGCACTGATCCCGGCGTTCGGCTGGCGCGCGGTGTTCTTCGTGGGCGGTGCGATTCCGCTCGTGCTCGGCGCGCTGATGTGGCTCGCACTGCCCGAGTCGATCCAGTTCCTGCTGTTTCGCGAGGGCAGGAACGATGCCAGCGCCCGCGTGCGCCGCAATCTCGCGCGCGTGGCGCCGTCGCTGTCGCTGCCGGCCGACACGGTGTTCGTGAGCGCGGAGACGCGCTCGCGCGGCCTGCCCTTCGTCGAACTCTTCAAAGAAGGGCGCGCGGGCGTGACGGTGCTGCTGTGGATCGTGAACTTCGCGAACCTGCTCGCCATGTACTTTCTGTCGAACTGGCTGCCGACCGTGATCCACGCCGCCGGTTACTCGACGCAGACCGCCGTGCTCGCGGGCACCGCGCTGTGGGGCGGCGGCGTGATCGGCACGCTGCTGCTCGGCCGCATCATCGACAAGGCAGGCTTCACGCGCGTGCTCGCGACAGTCTTCGTGATCGCCATCGTCGCGACGGCGGCGATCGGCAATCCTGCCGTGATGGCCAGCGTCGCGGCCATGTTCGCCGCCATCTTCCTCACCGGCTTTTCGGTCATCGGCGGGCAACCCGCGATCAACGCGCTGGCCGCTACTTACTATCCGACGTCGCTGCGCTCGACGGGCATCGGCTGGAGTCTCGGTATCGGGCGTATCGGCTCGGTGGTGGGGCCCGTGCTCGGCGGAGCGCTCATGCATCTGCAGTGGTCGTCGGCATCGCTGTTCATGGCGGCGGCCGTGCCTGCGTGCGTGTCGCTGGCGGCCATCATCGGGATTCATCGCATCGGCGGCAAGGAGAGCCGGCGCGGTGCGCTCGAAGGCGCTTGATCGTCAGCGAATCGCTTGTCCGATGCCTGTGACGCAAATAATCGGGAATATTGGGATATCTGGGGAATTCTGTAATTTATAAAAAATAATTAGGAATTTTGAAGATATGGGGGTAATAAAATAATTCAATACGCATAAAACGGCTAATCCGGATTATCAAACATCGCCAGATGTTCGTTGGTTCGGATTTGTCTGGTATTGGTTTCGGAATCAGCCTGCTAGCCTCGTCTGCCACACGCTCAAAGCGATTCGCATCGCATGGCGGCACTACGGGTACAGGCAATGAATAATCGAAGGCGAAGTGCACGCGCTGGGTGGGCAGAAAGCCTGCCTGTTGCAGCCAGATATCGGCGATCTGTGTCCAGGGCATGAAGGCTGGCGCCGGCTGGCCGGTGTCGTAGTCGGGTTCGGCGCGTAGCGTCACGCAGGCGCTGTCGTTCACCCGGCAATGGCACCGCAACAGCGATAGGTGTTGGTGCTGGTGTGAATCTCGGCAAAACCAACAATGTCGGAACTGTCGGCGGGGGGTATTCCGTTGATCAAGGAAAAACTGAAATGAAATGGTGACATGATGCCTAGCTTCCCATTCTCGTCTTCTGCTCGCTCCCGTCGGAGTCGAATCGCATTCCTGATCGTCTTCACTGCGATGATGGGCTTTATTGCGTACGTGATCGTAAAGAATGTGTTTTTTAGCTGAAACAGGAACCCCGGCTGAGGCTGGGGTTCCTGTTTGCTGCGAGCTACTCGCGCCATTGGGAAATGGTCAGGCAGCGGTTGCGGTAATCGAAGGCGAAGTGCATGCGCTGACCGGGTATAAAGCCCGCCAGTTGCAGCCAGATACCCTCAAACGGGGCAACAGGTACAGCAGTGATTACGGATCGCCGCTGCACAAGTCCGATGATGCCGCGACGGGCACGACGCTGAACGCCGGAGGCGACCTCATCATCGCATCGGGCAAGGATATCAACGTCACCGGCAGCCCGGTCAACCTCGACAGGGGGCGGCAAGGAGAGCCATCGCGATGCTTAGAGCGAAGCCCCACCGCACATGATGATCTGCTGCCCGGTGATCGAACGCGCGTCTTCGCTCAGCAGGAAACCGGTCAGCGCGGCGACCTCGGCGGGCGTGATGAAGCGTCCTGTCGGGGGCAGCCTGGGCGGCGTGGCCGCGCGCGCCGGGTCGCGCAGGAACGGGGTATCCGTCGCTCCGGGGGCGACGACGTTCACCGTGATGCCTCGCGGCGCAAGCTCCGCTGCCCACGATCTGGCGAGGCCGATTAGCGCCGACTTGGTCGCCGCATACTGACTGCGCGTCGCCGCGCCGTTGGCGGTCCGGCTGCCTACCAGCACGATTCTTCCGCCCGCTGGCATGCCGGGCGCGAGACGGTTGGCAAGCCAGATGGCGGCCTCGACGTGCAAGCGCCACATCGCGGTTGCGTCATCGACCGACAGTTCTCCTAACGGTGCGGTACGCATGAAACCGGCCGCGTGCACCAGAGCGTCCACCGGGCCGAGTTCGTCGCAGACGGGCCCGAGCGCATCGAAGTCGGTGACGTCGACTGGTCTGATCGTCAGTCGCTCGCGCGCCGGTTCGATTGCCGAGCGGCACAGCCCGGTAACGCGCCAGCCGTCGTTAAGCAGACGCTCGACGATCGCTTGTCCAATGCCTGACGATGCGCCCGTCACCACCGCGTGACGCACGCGCGGACCCGACTGCTCCGGTATTTCCACCATGCTTCCTCTTGTTTGCGCGCGTTATTGCACCTGCGCCGACTCGCTGCCGGCCGCCGCCACCTTGACGCTGACCGCGTGCACCGTCACCTGCGGCTGCGCATCGAACGGTTCGAGCTGTTCCGGCTGTGCCGCGTCGTCGGTGATGAGCGTCCACGCCCGCTCCAGCGGGGCCCAGTGCTGTTGACTCGCACGTCCGAGCTTGTCCGCCGTGACCAGCACGAACACCTGAGCGGCCTGCCGCATCACGCACTCCTTGAGCCACGACTGGTCGACATTGCCCTCGCACAGTCCAAGCTCGGCGACCACGCCGTCCGCGCCCAGAAACGCCTTGTCGACGCTCAGGCGGCTCAGGACCAGTTGCGCGAGCGGTCCTATCGTGCTCATGCTCGTGGCCCGGACGTCGCCGCCGATGACCGTCACCGGCACGCCCGAGGAGACGAGCGGCGTCACGACGAGCATGTTGTTGGTGACCACGTGGACGTCAGTCCGGCCCAGCAGCAGACGAGCGAGCGCGGCCGTCGTCGTCCCGCCATCGAGGAAAATGGTGTCGCGGTCTTCGATATAGGTGCAGGCGGCTTGCGCGATAGCGTCCTTCTGCTCGGGCGAACTGCCGCGCCGCTCGTCGAGCGACGGCTCCGGCTCGTGCGCGCTGACCGCCGCCGCGCCGCCGTAGGTACGCAGAATGCGGTTATCGCGCGCGAGTGCGCGCAGGTCCCGCCGAACCGTGGCCTCCGACATGCCGAAGTGTCCGCAGAGCGCGGCCACGTCGGTCATTCCCCCCAGCACGGCCTGCAGCATCGCCTCCCGGCGTCTGATTACTTTCATGTGCGTGAATTCCTGGTTCAATAGCGTGCGCGCGTGGTCCGGCGCGTCCGTATCGCCAAGTTTATCGAATTGCCGCACAGACGGCCGTTCCAGGGCAATAACGTTCATTGCCCGCGAACCCAGGATTCGTCGACGCTCACGTACTTGATTTTCTGGCGGAACCACGTGAAGGCGATGTGCAACGCGCCGTCGTCCGACTGCACGATCGACGGGTACGAGTATTCGCGGTTGCGCTGGTCGGCCGAATTGTTGGTCATGCAGTAGCCGTCGCCGATCTCGAGGTTGCGGCGCCGACGCCACGTTTTTCCGCCGTCCTCGGAGATGGCCAGCGTCATCGGCGCGCGTGGCGCGCCCCAGAAAGCCGTGCCGCGCGCGGATGCCTGCTGGTCGCGCAACTCGCCGCTATCTTCGGAGTCGTCAATATCATCGTACAGCGACGCGCGGCGTTCCGTGCTGTGCGACGCATCGCTTTCGTTGAACACCATCGCGAGATGGCCGTTCTTCAACACCGTGAACTGGATCGACGAGTTGTTGTTTGGCACGTCGGTGGGCTGCGGCGCACTCCACGTGCGGCCGTCCGTCGAGCGGCTGGCGTACACGAAGTCGGCCCAGCGGCTGCGATACAGCGCGAGTAGCGAGCCATCCTGAAGCACGTGGACGTTCATATGCACGCAGCCGACGCTGTCCGGCACTTCGTGCAGCGTCCACGACGCGCCTTTATCGTCCGATACCATCACGCCGCTCACGTCGTTGTTGCCGACCCAGCGTTCGCCGGGCTCCGTGCGGCACAGAAACACAGGGCAAATCCACGCGCCGCTGTCCAGCGCGATGATGGGCTGACGCACGAACGTGCCCGGCCGGTCGAACAGCGTTTCGACCGGGCCCCAGGTGTTGCCGCCGTCCGTCGAAATCCGGCGGCGCACGATCGCGGTGTTTTGATGGCCGGACAACTGCGCGGTGTAGATGAGCCAAAGCTGGCCGTCCGGTGCGGAAAACAGCACGGGGTTTTGTTCGGAGCGGGTCGGGTCGTCCGAGAGCTTGCGCGGCGCGGACCATTCGCCGGTGCCCGCCGGAAGACGCGACATGTAAATGGACACGTCCGGAATGCCTTCCTGGGTGCCGCCGAACCAGACACACAGCATGTCGCCGTTCTTCAGAACGTGGAGGTTGGCCGCGTGGTTCTGAACGCACGAGGTGGGTAGGTACGCCTCCTTGCGCTGCGCATCCGCGTAGGCGGTGCGCACGATGTTGTCCGGGACGGCGCCGGCCGCTTCAACGTGGTTCATGTTCATGAAATCTCTCTTTGAGGTATTGCCGGGGCAGTGCGGGTCAGTGCCGTTTAGTGTGACTCGCTGTGCGCGAGCCCGTTCTCGGGCGTCTCGGCGGCATCGTGACCCGCGCTATGAAACAGCAGCTTGCTGACGACGAGGACGACCGCCGGCGTAACGAGCGCGATATACATGTTGTTGATGCCGAACGGGTTGCCAAGCAGATACCACGCCGTCGTCGCGACCGTCGCAAGGGC
>Ga0131853_10016807_pt1 | contig 13337 bp, 9 predicted proteins | sample TergutLab28metaG_FD_92764 | JGI IMG/M metagenome (GOLD analysis project Ga0131853, IMG submission 92764) | Labiotermes labralis P1 segment gut microbial communities from Petit-Saut dam, French Guiana - Lab288 P1 (version 2) (version 2) | ecosystem: Host-associated > Arthropoda: Insects >...
TACGTCCATCTTCAGGAGCTTGCGACTACTTGTTGCGTTGTGTAGGCTGACTTGAGGCGTGCTGGTGTTATGTAGCAGGATTGTCTGTTGGTGATGTGGTATCCGAGTGCAGACTGAACCACTGGTTCAGCCTGCACTCGGATACCACATCACCAACAGACAATCCCGCTGATACCCGAGTCCATACAAATACGTATAATTCATGAATATTTCAACAAATATTCCTTTAAACTTTAGGTTGTACAGCAAAACGACGAGGGACACAATGAAGAGATAAAGCGGAACAAGTACTGGTACCGACTGAGGAGTTACCAGCTGACCTTGACTGTTGTTTGCGCTGGGGAAAGTCGACCGTCCCTTGTTTTTGTGACCAGTCAGCGATGTATTCCAGTTAAAAAATATATTGAGCTGAAGTACAGTCACGTTTTGTGCGTGTGATGTAATGAGATTTTTGTGTAGTGTTATGTGTGGTTAGAGCTATGCATAATGTTTGCTTCAGGCTTTGAACGAAACGCCTTAACAGATGGCGACTAGTGGAAATAATGTCGTGCGGTGTTGTAGATACTCATGTTCTTGACAGGATCCATTTATTGTGGGGACCGCGGTAGCACAGTGGTTAAGGTGCTGTGCTACAAATCGGAAGGTCGCTGCTTCGATCCCAGCTGGTGTCAGTGGATTTTTCATTGACATAAAATCCTTCCGATCGCACTAGGGCTCTGGGGTCGACTCAGCCTCTAACAGAGATAAGTACCAGGAGTAATTCCTGGGAGTAAAGGCGGCCGGTGCGTAAGGCTGACAACCTACCACCGTCCTGTGCCTTTGTCACGAAATCTGTGACCCTTAACTTCCTGGAACCGTATGGGCCTGTCCAGGCCTGTAATGGGACTGCTTTACCTTTACCATATAACTCAACCATCGCCGCGAGTGTTAACAATGCCGTACAGGTTAAGTGCACTGTCTTCAGTATCAGACTGTATAGTGGCGTATACCGTCCAGTTACAATGTTTTCGTGACTGGATTGATGATGGTGATGTTCTGTTGGCGACACTTAAATATAAATTGATTTTGTCAGTCTTGTGTAGATGGAGTTAGTACCCAGCGTTTCGGAGTTAGTACCTAGCGTTTAGTACCCAGCGTTTCGGAGTTAGTACCTAGCGTTACGGAGTTAGTACCGAGCGTTTCTGAGTTAGTACAGAGCGTTACGGAGTTAATATCGAGCGTTTCGGAGTTAGTGCCCAGCGTTTCGGAGTTAGTACCGAGCGTCTCGGAGTTAGTACCGAGCGATTCGGAGTTAGTACCCAGAGTTTCGAAGACTGTCTCCATCAGTTACATCGGCACGCAGATAATGCAGACACGGACAGCCCCCGAAACATTGGCCGCTGTGTCCTCACATGGCTGATCGCCCCACAGCATCTCGTTACATGCTGTGGGCGTGTGCTCTCGCGTACTGTACATTGTAGATACGCTATCCAGGGCATGCGTGGTGGGGATTAGTAGTTGTTATTTCTATACAATTACTGGGTTTCTGCCCCCCCCCCCGCATCGCCCTGTATCGAAAAGAAAAAACAGAAGCAACGCTTCTGGACCTGGATCTTTTTCCTTCCCCAGGTGAAAGGGTGGGGAGGCATGTACTTGACGAACAGATCTGGTTGCTGACTCTATGCTAGTTTTTAGAGTGCGAGGTGGACGGAGCCAGAAATATATTTCTTCGTGTAAGGTACCGTTCGGGACTCAGATTTGAGGCTCCAGGTAATGGAGAAATTCAGGGGAAATGTGTGGTAGGACTTACGGAAGGAACACATTGCCGCTGCCGCGAGAACGAGTGGGCATGTCGTGGTGTACTGTTTGAAAAACGTCTGTTGCATTAGTCGGTGTGAGAACGTAGTGTCGGCTCATCACTGTGAACTGGTGAACAAGTGTCTTTTATATTGGTAGTAGTGTGAACTGTGGTGAGCCGAGGTAGCTCAGTCAGTATAGTGACTTGCTAGGGGTTGGATGGGCCGGGGATCGAATGCTGGTGGGGGGGGGGGCGAGATTTTTCTGCACCAGTCCAGACCGATTCTTGGGTCCATCCAGCCTCCTATACCGTGGTTACCGGGTCATTTCCGGGGGTAAAGCGGCCAGGCCGTGGCGTTAACCACCCACCTCAGTCTAACCATGAGGTTATAGCAAGAGCAGAGGTGCATCTCTTCTCCTCTGGGCCTTCATGGCCTGTTCTAGAGTGAACTGTATCTTTCAGTAATGTGAACTACATCACTTTGAATTCACCCCCTTCTAGTGCCGCGGTCGTGGAAGAGTAGAGCTATACCTCTACTCACCCTCTGGGCCACACCGGACCTGTAACGGGATCACTTTACCTTTTTTTAATAATTGTCACCAAAAGTATGCAATACCAATGGTATTAAGTAACATCGTCTGGTAATTTATACTTCCTACCTTGTTGTGTTACTGTGGGCCGGGTAGCTCAGTTGGTATAGCGAATGACTACGGGTTGGACGGTCCGGGATCGAATCCCGGTGGAGACGAGATTTTTCGCCCGTCCCGACCGGCCCTGGGGCCCACCCAGCCTCCTGTAAAAAGGGTACCGGGTCTTTCCCGGGGGTAAAGTGCGGCCGGGGCGTGCTGCTGACCACTCACCCCCTTCTAGTGCCGCGGTCATGGAAGAGTAGAGCTGGGCCACACCGGGCCTGTAACGGGATCTCTTTACCTTTACCTCTTTTTTTTTTACACCACTTAGAATAGGAAGCGTGTTTTTGACTTCCCTCCAGGAGGCCCAGAGCTGTGTGCCGAACTGTACCATGTCCGTCTGTCCGCATGGAACAGCTCGACTTAACACTGTACGGATTTTCTTGAAGTTTTATATGTTCCTTATTTTTCGAAAATCTATCGAGATTCAGGTTTCATTGAAATCTGACAAGAATAACGGGTACTTTGTATGTAGACATTTATACATTTTTCATCATCTCTCTCTCTCAGTTCTTCTTAGAATGAGACATGTTTCGGACAAAAGTTGTAGAGAAAATCGAGACACACATTTTATGTTCAATAACTTTTTTTTCACCCTCAAATCATGCCATTCATGGGGTAATGCAAAATTTTGTGGAGCGTGTCAGGCAACAGATGCCAATATGGCGCACGCGCATTGCATACTGGATATCTAATGCTACAAACACACACTCAAAATATGTAATACTACATCGCTTTTACACTGCAACGGTGGTTGTACGTGCGAACGCTCCTGAATGTGTGTGTATAGTGCGTTACCTGTCTTGTTCTCTTCTCCAACCGTCTGAACGGCCTCTGGAGGCCGTCCTGTGTCCAGTTCATTTGATACCAGGGTTCTTTCCGAGGGTGTAAATTCTCCGGCTCGTGATGTTTACCTCTAACACCGAGGTAAGGCATGAGTAGATCCATACCTCTTCCCCCCCCCCTCCCCCACCTGTGTGCCGTGGACGTGACGGATGTACATATTTTTACATACAAGTACGGGACAATTTCTGTTCTCGTGTACTCCGTGTTTTTAGGCGGAGAGCGTACAAGTCGAAATCCCTAAGTTGCGTTAAGGTCATTTCCGAATTTAACACGAAGACAGCAAGTAACCTTCAGGTAATCGTTTGTAGTTTGTCCTATTGCATTGCAGCTGTGTCAATAAAAGTTGTGTAAAGTATACAAGAAAGAATTCATCTCTGCCCAAGGATTTTCCGCTTTAAATGCTGACTTGATATTGCGTAATATGGGAAACAAATCATTGTTAACGTAGTTGTTTTTTGTGGCTAAGCCTATATTAGTCATTCACTCGACGAGTTTCGTGGTCGAATGGGCAGTCATGATGCTTCATGTTTAGAAAATATCGTGTTTCAGCCCCCCCCCCACCACCACCACCACCACCACCACCGTTTTGTGGTTTTCCTCCAAGTCTCCAGGCAAGTGGCTGGTGTGGAACCTTAAATTAGGTCACGGTAACTTCCCTCCACATCCGTTCCAATATACCACTGACCCCCCCTTCCGACGTTTTATAATTTATGCAACGAAAAGTGCGTAATTAAGTACAGTGCACCCTTGTACAGACACTGAGGCTCTGTACAGGCCGTGCGGCCCACAGGGGGAATAGAGGTATAGCTTTACTCTTTCTTGACCACGGCACCAGAAGGTGAGGGGTCATCGTCACGCCCCTGTCGCTCTTTACCCCCGGGAAAGACCCGGTACCCATTGTACAGGAGGTTGGTTGGGCCCCAGGGCCGGTCTGAACAGGTGCGGAAAATCTCGTCCCCACCGGGATTGGATCCCCGGGCCGTCCAGCCCCATAGCCAGTCGCTATACCGACTGAGCTACCGGGCCCATGCATAATTAAGTAAACAGTAATAAAGACGAGTAAAACAGATCGTCGATTTGTTGGTTTGGTCGGTCTGTTTGTTAGTCAGTTCGCTCGGTAAATTTGTGTGTTGGTTAGCCTGTTTCCTTAGTGGTGTGGTCGCACCCCGATTAACATTGCATGACGCTATGTTATAAGTGCGGAGTTTAAAAAAGAAATTCACATATTTCTTTCATCGGAGAGGTAACTTGGAAGGACAACTGGTGCGTCTGAATGTAAAATTCAGCGTAATATTAAAATGGTTGTGTGAGAGCGGGGTTGTGATGGGGCAATCCTCTTAACGGTCCTACAGGAGAAGTTAACTTTTTCTGTGCCAGGAAGGAGAAATCCATAGTAGAAACACTTGCATATTTGCTTCTCGTAATTTGGTACGTGAGAGTGCTGGTGAATGAAATATTTTTCCATTTCTAGTGGTTATGCTGCTGTGAATTACTGTTTACTAGTCGGGAACGTAGAAATTAACAAAATATTTTTATCAGCTTAAAGATAACAGGATGAAAGGGTTAAGCCTCCGAGCATTTTAACGCCGGATTATCACTTCTGATTTTTGGCTTTCCCCCCTTGGCAAAGGATCTGTCATTTATTAGTTACCCCCTGAACCGATATTGAGAGTGGTAAAGTGCTTACCTGCCAAACTTCTGGCTCACGAGTACTGTCGTAATTAAAGAATTGGCAATTATTGGCCCCGAGACCGTTGGAGCCGATTGTGCTTCATGTGCGACAGTGGTCGCTGATGCAATCGAGAAGGCAATAGTCTAACTAAATGAGTTGCTGACTTGCCCTGCGGGCCTGACGAGTCTGTATCTCAGCCAGGAATAGATGAGGTGTCCAGAAATAATCGCCTTTCTCCTCCCTGCCTGTCTGCGCTTGAGTGAAGCCATCAAGAGCTGAGTGTGATAGCGAACCGCCTTCCTGCTTCCTATTCATGGACGCCACATTGTTCAATTTGCAGACAGCTAGTTCAAAGCGTTCCTGACGAACATCCGGAGTCTTGGTGTTTATTCTGATATTTTGCTGTGGGGTGGTTCATGGATGTGGTAATGTCGAGTGTGGATCAGACTCGCTTCACAGGTCAATTTGAACACAGAGTAGTAGTGAAATCGCTGTCTTTTTGTTACCTGGAAGGCTGTCGGCCTAGGTCTTTCCGTGTCATCCATTCTAACCCTGAGTTCCATTCATGTAAACGCAGGAAGTTTATTAGGCGTATCTGTGTATAAACTATTCTAAGAGGTATTTTGTGGCTCACCTCAGTTCGTGTACGAATACGGGGGTAATACCCCTAGCCAGGCCGCCAGTGCTTCGTTGTACATCTTTCCCAGTTCATTATTCACGTGTCGTCTTACATTTTGTCGCTGTGTAGCGTAGTTCAGTGGCGTGCATGATGTGCACCTCGACCCTTTCCTAAGTGACAACGTGTAGCATTTGGTAACACACAGTATTATATCGAATATAATTAATAGTACGCTTTAAGAACTCATCGTGGTATGTCGCAAGATCACGCGCGTCTGAGAGTCCCTTGGTTAAAGAAGGTAGCGCAACACTGGCCTAGTACTGAGACAGTAAATAGCTTTGTTGGATTAAATGCACGGAAATGTATGTATAAATGTATAATGAGTGCGAAGAAACGCATCCTGGAGAGGACTTAACATCTTGCAGGACTCGTGACATGAAGCACAACAGGATAGGTCACAGCTATGTAATCATACGGGGTAATTGAAGGCAGTCAGCACAGCCCGCAACGTAGGTAAATTTCAGGCTGTGTATAACAAGCGGATGCAGAGGTGTGCGGTTATATGGCAGGAAGAGAGATTTCGTCGGCTGTATACGATAAAGGGAGATAAGATACAGGGTGATTCAGGAGGAAAGGTCAGTGTTGTGGGAGGTGATAGTGTCGGTCATTGTGAAAAAAAATTTGTCAAATTCTGAATTATTATCGCGATAGAGGTGTTTGAATCTCCAGACCTAAGTCCGTTACAGTCTTGTTTGTGGGGTTGGATGAAGAGCGAAGTTTGCAACGGAAGGTGGATACTGGAGACGAATTGCTCGCTGGCATTTTGTGTGCTGCTGCTCACATAGAGAAACATGAAGCTCAGCACAGACTAACACCGCGATATTCGCACACGAGTTGCAAAGTGCATTGAGTTTGAGATTTTCCGACATGTATTGTAACATGTAACTTTTGTTATTTAAACATTAAATGATTATTAAGATAAAATTAACAGTAAGTAATTTTGTTACCATTAACAGTGTTTATGTATTTGTAGATTCAGTTATTTCTCTCGGTAGCCACTCACAATTAGACACACGCTCTTATCATTTTTTTTCTCACAATGACCGATACTGTTCCCTCCCAAAATATTGACTTTAACGTCTGAACCACTCGGTTTACTGAAGATGTCACCTGAGATTGGACGTTGCATAGGACGAGCTGTCGATCTAGACCAGTGTTTCCAAACCAGGGTTCCTCAAGACATCGTTGGTATTTCCGCATATCATGGCATACTTAAATAAAATTTCTGAAATACCGCTTAAAATCTCAAATACCGCGCGAAATATCTGGGTAGCTTTGTCCCAGCAAGTGACAGTACTGGAGTAATCGTCGTGCCCAACCACCTGCCTCTTACATTACATTACATTATATATTATATTATTGTAGAGCCGCCCTACCAATGGTGACAGAAATGCTCTTGGCCGTTAACTTTTTCTGGCCTGCAAACTTTCTGTAGTCAGGGGTTCGTCGGGATACGAAAAATTATTTTGCAGATTCCTCATTGGAATACCCTTAAATATATCAGAAGAGCGAAGGATCCAGGACTTAACATTAATTACCTTGTTGTTTCTGAACTCACGTTACATTGCGCAGTAGTTTCACTTTCTACAGCCTTTTAACTTTCTCCTCTTAAGGTATTTACGTTTCCCATTAGGAAAAATACGGACCTGTCCGTATTTTGTTCCTTCAGCATGCGGTCACACTTTGAAACTGGCCGGAAAAATGTACTATATTGCTTGTGTTCTGTTGGCTCCGTGTTAGGATATTTAACAACGGGGAAAGGTTGCTTTTCCGATGACACTGTCGATTTATTTTTGTTCACCCCTTTGATTCCCAGCCGAACCCGCGAAACTCGTGACAAGTTTTCTTGTTTGTCCGTAATTATTCCAGACACATGCAGAAGGGATGCATTCCTGTAGGCACACAACCGTACTTACTCTCATCCCGACGTACCGTAGTCTACATTGTTACTCCGGATTTGACGCATCAGAGTTCGAATCCCGGTTGGAGGGCATTTTCTTCTCTTCAGACCTTCCCTGGGCCTTACCATGCCTCCACGTCCGTGGGTACCAAAGTTCTTTTCCCCGAGGGTAAAGCGGCCAGAGCGTGACGTGGAGCATTCACACTCCCATCTATTGCGGAAGTTGACTCAGTGGAGCCGTACCTCCCTTCCCCTGTATACATTCATGGAGTGTACAGGAGCAGCTTAGCTTACATATCCGGCCAATTTTCTTTTTTGATTTCCACATCACACGACAGCAATTTGTATACTTCAACACTGTTTCAACAACTGTCCGTATTTTGGCTGTTCGCGGTTTAGGCGGAACGGAGCCTTGTATTTTAAATAGCTACGTTTCGGGAAGTGCATTAAACACGCTTAATTCTTCCACTTCGTTATGATTATGGCAAACTTAAATACGCTTGATCACAGTTAATTAACCGTTTGAAGACACGGTCTATATAGACAGTGACAGAAGAAGAGACTGGGGAAGGGGGGGGGGTGTGGTGCAGTGAGGGGTACTTGACTTTTTACGACGGGGGTGAGGTCAGAAAATTTTACTGCTCTGAAGGTTCCCAGGTAGTTCCCGCTCGTCCTTCTTGTAAAGGAAGGCTGGTAGCAAGGTAAAACATTGGAAGTGAAGCAGGCGAGGCGATGGATGGTAGACTGTTGGGAGTATGCAGCATAGGAGAGAGATTGAGCATTGGGCTGAAATTTGTGTTTGGAGGGCAGCATTGTGAAGAAATTATGAGCATTTGGAACGTAACCACACTTATACAGTCCGTACCGCACAGTAAGCGCACTCCGTCTCGCTTATACAAACCGGTCAGTTAATGCTGTATAGGGAAATAATCGCTGTTTGTTCTGAGATCTACAAAAAACACATAACTGTACTGTGTGGGTAGAACGTAGAACTTCTGAATGTTACACCTGATGGGGATGCATACAGCAACCACTTGGCTTTCAAGGGCTAAGCACGCCTTGACGAAGGCTGATACTGGTGACCTCAGTTTTCAGTTGAAATTTCAGTGGACTTGATCCTGCTGTTCAGTAAAGTAACACAAAGACCAGACGAACGTAAGTTCCCAAAGATCACGATTTTAAAATAAGAGAGATATATATATCTTTACATCTTTTCTTTTTAATTTCTGTGTGGCCATTTAATCCCGTTGGCGCAACAGCGGAGTTGATACGCTGGAAGTATTCTCTTGTAGCCGGTGAGGTCGGTGTGTTGAACCTCCGTTCTTCCGGTGTGTTTGGTGTTACGTTGTAGTGCAAGACTGATCTAAAGCACCGATACCAACACCGTGTAGTCTTGTATCCGCCGTTCCTGTATTCATCCTCCAAAGACGCTAATGCCTCTCTTAACCTGTAGTAATGGTTTTATTCTCTGTTTTTGATGCAGCTTTTTTGTAGCGCTAGCCTACGATTCTACCGAAGTTACTTTCATTATTTTACAGTGAAAGACGAAGTTAACTTTCGTTACTCTATAAAGATGAGGTTACTTTTGTTATTCTGTAAGGAAAGAAGGGGTTACTTTCGTCATTCTCTAAGGAAAGACGAGGTTACTTCGTTATATAAGGAAAGGCGAGACTACTTCCGTCTTTATGTAAGGAAAGACGAAGTTACTTCGTAATCCTATAAAGAAAGGTGAAGCTACTTTCGTTACTATGTTAGGAAAGACGAGGTTACTTTCGTTATTGTGTAAGGAAAGGCGAGGTTACTTCGTTATATAAGGAAAGAAGAGACTACTTTCGTCGTTATGCAAGGAAAGACGAGGTTACTTCGTTCTATAAAAAAGAAAGGTGAGACTATTTTCATTATTATGTAAAGAAAGGCGAGGTTACTTCGTTATATACGGAAAGGCGAGGCTACTTTCGTCGTTATATAAGGAAAGACGAGATTATTTCGTTATATAAGGAAAGGCGAGACTATTTTCGTTATTATGTAAGGAAAGACGAGGTTACTTCGTTATTGTATAAGGAACTACTGTTGTTATTCTATAAGGAAAATCGAGGTTACTTTCGTTATTCTACAAGGAAAGGCGGTTACTTTCGTTACCCTTTAAGGAGCCGGACTTCCCATGCTCCTTCGTCTGCCTGCGTGACTTTGCACGTGACTTCACGAACCAAATGACGAATGCTCATAAAATTTGGCATTGTCATTATTCCAGAATTAAGAAACGTACATAGGCTGAGGGTATTCGAGAACGGGTTGACGATGAGAGTATTTGAATATATGAGACAGGAAATAAGGTATGGCTGAAAAAATTGCCGGAGGAATTTCATGATTTGTACTCCATACCAAATATTCGGGTGATAAAATCAAGGATAATCGGATAGGTGGGGCGGAAGAGAAATGGGTGCAGGGTTTTGGTAGGGAAACCTGAAGGAAATAGACTGCTTTTGGTAAGTCGGCGTTGACGGCAGGATAATGTTCAAGTGTATGTTAGATCGGGTAGACGGTTATGCACAGGGTTTATCTGGCTCCTGATAGGAATGACGAGCTTTTGTGAACACGGTAATGAACCTTCGTGTTTCATAAAATACCAGTAATTTTCTGTTTGCCTGAGGAGCTCTTTTCTCAGTAATGACTCTTTCATGGAGTCAGTTTGCCTTTCCTGTTTTTTTCTTGCATTGCATTTCGAATTGCCATACGCCACTCTTGCAGCGAAGTGGGTGGCTCGTCTACATAAACAAAGCAGTCTGAACGAATAACAACGAAGAAACGTTTGTTTATGCGACGATGCTGCAGCTCCTGTAAACATGTCTGCAGCTTAACTGTGTGGCACAAGCGTCTGTATGTTGCCTGTCTAACATGAAGTGACATATGAAAACTTGGATCCGTTATGGACAGGCAGTATTTATAGAAGAAATTATGAAACGTGATCAGAGAGAAACTGTAACCGCTATCAAACACGCGTGTCAAATTGACGGTGACGTACAGTTTATTGCAAGATTGCTGTAAGCCAGGTGGAGTTGGCCACCACCTGGGGCAGGAAGGTTTTGCTAATTTTGTGTAGCTTGCACGCTGTTTGTTTTATCAGTGTAGCAGGGATATAAACACGCAATTTGCTTTGACGTATGTAACAAAAAAAGGAGACATGGAAAGGTCTTTTGAAGCCTGTGCTAAAAAAAAAAGACGAAGTGCTTTTCTTTCCGTGTTTTATCTTCAATGTAGCCCGGAAATAATTCATTATTCTCTTGCACAGTGCGCATGTGCAGGTGGCGTTGTGAAATTAAGGGATCCTCTCTCGCAGTTGGGTAGTCTTGTTAGGCCGACCTTGGTTTATGAATTGGATGCAGAACTTGCGAACACGTTTAGCACATACACTGTGCTGTTCATAATAAATGTGACGTCGACACTCGTCGTCTGCCGAACATTGCGACAGCTCCTGGTGTCGGTGGCGTTACGTAATCGATGACGTAACAGAAATAAGACCCGAAAAACAAAAGAACTTGACTTACTGTAAAAGTGCTGTTTGCTTATTAGTATGGGCGACAGTAAATATATCACGTAGGCTTTTTTCTTGTTACAGTAAATACTGCCTGCATGTTGGTTCCTCAACTGGCAAGTGCGCTTCCAGTACTGCAATATTGACGTAGCCTTACCCTCACCTTGCGTTTTTTTTAGCGTATTGGTACATTTCATCACATTTTTTATACATTTCATCACATTTTTTAGAGCAGATTCGCCCAGCGTGCTACCCGCTTGACGCTGGGGTGCGGCGCGCCTGGAATTTTTAGTTAAAAAAAAATTATCACTTGCGAACTTCGGTAGAGAATATATCTGCATGTTAAATGCCAATGTTTTAAGCGAGTTTATCAAAATTGACCGGTCCCCAGCGCCAGGCGTGTTGCTGTGCACTTGGCAGCACGAACGAAGTTAACTGAACTGTTGTTGGACTACTTTTTGGTTACTCCTAAAAATCCGTAGTTCTGAATGGCTGAAAAGTTATGCTTTTTCTTATAATAAAACAAATTAGATGCACTGATTTCTCAAATTTATTTTTGGAATAAAACTCTACATGTTTCGGACAGTTCCTTTGTCCATCATCAGGAGTTTTTCACTGTACACACAGCAATGGTATATGTCATACATGTTTGCTGACAGCTTGCGAGCAGGATCAGGACGGAACTGCAGTTCCGTCCTGATCCTGCTCGCAAGCTGTATGACATATACCACTGCTGTGTGTAAAGTGAAAAACTCCTGATGATGGACAAAGGAACTGTCCGAAACATGTAGAGTTTTATTTCAAAAATAAATTTGAGAGAATATTGCATCTAGTTGGTTTTTTTAATGCGAATGTTTATGAGCCTTCATTTTCCATTAGATGATGTTAATTACTTGACTAGCTGAGGAACTGTTAGCTTCTCAACAAGGACTTCACTTCGTGGATTTGGTTGGTTGGGTTGGGTCGGTTGGTTAAATGCTGTTGTACTTGAAAGAGTAAATTTACTTTCGTTCCAAGATACATACAAACATGTAGGTTTACACATTCGAAACCATCGCGCAAGATGTATGAAAGTAATTTTCACTTGCATGAAGGTTTTTGACAACGAAGTGGTGAAGCCAGTGTTTAGATCCAAGAGAGATAAAGGTAGCAAGAGGCAGCAAGGAGATGGGCGAAGTGTTCATAACTTAGAACTTATGACGATCTCTGTTGAATGGGGTTAGTGACTTGGAAATTGCTGTAACGGTGTTGGAAGCGATTGTGTCTGGTATCATTGGCACTGTGTTGATGTTCGAGTGGTCGTTTGTGAAAACTGACGTCCGCCAGTCGCTTGTCCACCGTGTGGGCGCAATTGTCTTCACAAGAAGTATGGCTAATTACTAGCGTTGTGCGCCAGGAGTCGTCCCACGTAATGTTGGACGTCATCAGCTTGCAGTATTCACGGTGCTTCGTATCTGTATAGCTGCTACAGGGCTGTGGTTGCCACCGTCAAACTGGCTGTTGAACACGGATTCCTATCCCGGTGTATACTCGGATGCAGCACGGACGGAGCTGATCACCGCTGATTTGACAGTTTTTCACTTCCACATAGTAAACATCTTAGCATCCGCTTCGTGCATTTTTATGGATGTGTTTTGCAGGTCTGTTCAGTTTTTAATTAAATGCGAGTGCTTACGCGTAATTAATACTCGTCATGGAGGACCGCGCTATTGCAACTCCCACTTAGAAGTTCCGTATGGCCTACATGTTGGTGTATCTTGTTGAACGGATGTGTAGGTCAGCAGTGACTTTAAACAAAGTCAGTCCATCCAGTGTTGATACATTTAAATTATGGAGCGGTGGGACAAATAACACAGCTCGTTAACTGGGGTTTGAGGCAGTGAATCAGTTCATTTTGAGCCCAAATGATAACAAAGATGTGATTTCTGGATAGATGACTAGTAGAGGAATGGGTATCACGGGTTCTTTTCCCGGTCTGGAGGCTTACTGTAATGACAGTTTACTTTTCTGAAGAAGACTTCTGAAAAGGACGATCACCCAGTTTTTTCTAACATTTCCTTTGAACAGGGCGATCACCCAGTTCTTCTAACATTTCACGCTTTCAGCATACCACGAATTTTCTGTAATTCCCCCCCCCCCCCCCCCCCCCCCCCCCTTCCAAACAAACACCAAAAAGAAAAATTCAATCCCCCATCAATTTTTTTCTCCCCACACAACAGTGACAAGGATTTATTAAAAAAAA
>Ga0131853_10016808_pt1 | contig 13336 bp, 12 predicted proteins | sample TergutLab28metaG_FD_92764 | JGI IMG/M metagenome (GOLD analysis project Ga0131853, IMG submission 92764) | Labiotermes labralis P1 segment gut microbial communities from Petit-Saut dam, French Guiana - Lab288 P1 (version 2) (version 2) | ecosystem: Host-associated > Arthropoda: Insects >...
AACTTGCATCTTGTATTGTGTACAGCGGTTCTGTGTCAGTCTGATGAAGCATTAAAAAATTCTAGCAACGGAAGTGAGTGGGCCAGACACTGAAGCAAATAGTGAAAATGGCAGTCACTTTCGTCGTAACATTCACTGTACCATCCTGAGAAACAAAAAAGAAACGGCCAGCTGAAAAAGTTAATGGAATGGCTGCAGAAAAAACAACTAACCTTAAGTCACGAAGGCCTTTCTCTTGCGTTCATTCAAAGCCGTAACCCTCTTACGTCATAGTTTTTTTGCGGGTTTGTTGCACTTGACACATAATCTGAACCGCCATGACTGCAGATCTTTACGCCTTACCTGAAGTGTGGACACTTGACAGGTAAACGAACTGAACCATCAAAACTACAGGACTTCACGTATTACCTGAAGAGTTGACACACGACTGGTATAAAAAAAACACCCGGTTTCATGAAATCAGAAAATCATCACGGTGTTCAAGAAATATCAGTATTTGTGACTTCCTTGTCATTTCAGTCCAGTCTACGTGATCACAGCACATTTATCTTAAGACTTGATATAACAATATACTATAATCTAAAACTACATTCCAAAAAGATCTTTGGGACTTGCCTAACCAAGTTAAGAATCCATTTCTCAGTTTTCCGAAGTACCCTTGTTTAAGATAACCCAAATAATATGATGACATCGGGTGTTATAATACTTCCTTCGTCCTGCGTAACATTTATTTTCAAATTGAAATATTTCTTACCGCCTCTGTGGTCTAGTGGTTAGAGTTTCTGGCTACAGATACAGAGGTCCCGGGTTCGATCCCCGGCGCTACCAGATTTTCTGAGTAGTATTGGGTCTGGAACGGGGTTCACTCAGCCTCGTGAGGTCAATTGAGGAGCTACTTGAATGGAAAAAAGTAGCGGCTCCAGGTCTAGAAAACAGAGATTAACGGCTGTGGGGACCCGTTGCGCTGATCACGTGACACCTCTCTATCCGCAAAAGTTGGCACTAACTTCGCCGACCGGCGGCGGCCGCTCTGTCTGTAAAGTTCGCGTGCGGACTAAGGCCACGGAGTTTAGTTTTAGTTTTATGTTCTTATTATTTGCATGAATTGTGTTTTAAAAAATTAACATAAATTGCATTACATCACGTAAGGAATGTGTATAGCAAAGATATCGGGTTACCACAACGTGACTCATCACGGGGTGATAAATATACTAAGTATCCGTCAAACACAACACGTAATTCATACAGTGTACCTGAAAGAGCTAAATATTTCGGCTTTTAATTAAGCAATAATCAGGGTGACCAAGATTTTATAAAAATGTGTGAAATACAGAAGGAAATCTTTGTACACGTAGCATTTTATACAAATATAAATATAAAAATGCGTAATGTAAACAATGCTACAATTAGGCAGAAGTACAGTCAAACAAAACTGTTATAAATTAAACACGTGTCTGACTGTACTTCTGCCTAATTGTGATTTAACCAACACAACGGGGATGTATCACCTCATAGTTGTAAACAATGTTTTATATTACACATTTTTGTTCCATCTTGTACAGTCTGGCTTAATTAAAGCTGCAACAAGTAGCAGTTTTTAGGCACCCTGTATCAAGAACATGTTTGTGTTGGACGGATACTACTCGGCTTCTCAAAAATGTCAGGGTAATTCGGTTCAAATTCTTATTTGTACAACACAGCATGGTCTTTTGGGCTACGACACTTTGTTGTCTATTAAGAGGTTATACATTTTTCGGATTACCGTACGGCAACAATTTATCTGAAACTGCAGTAAATTCCTACCCAAATACGCCTCGTCATAAGCTAGCACCAAACGAATCCTCATCGCTGTTTAAACCTTCACTTCTCACTTGACCTTAAGATCTGTTATGTCGGACATCCGGCAACCTACTTCCATTACATCACGATATCAATCAAGGAACAAGCCAAGCCCTGGCGTAGCCCGTCTGACAGCAGGTTCATTTCCTTAAAAAAAAAAGTTACGGTCTATTCCCGAAGTTACCGGTCTCATTCTTTCTGAAATTGTCTTGTAACTGAAAGCGAACTTATCGAAAACCCATGCCTCGTAATTAACATTTAAAAGCCCAGCAGTATATTTGCGCGTTTCATACGAACTCAGAAAAACAACAGCTCTCTCTTTATACATGATAAAATTATTACTTTGTATAACCGAGATGGGGTGTGTTTACTGTGCGGTACGAACTGAATAGTTAAATGCAATTCATGTTTTTCGTAGCCTTTAAAGGGTTAACTTGAATAGTAATACTCTATCATTATCAGACGATATAAAGAGTCGGACCGCATATGACCCATGAAAGGTGAATTGGAAAGGTTTTCTAAAGAATTGGACAGTGTGTAATTTAGATCCTACACCAACATTTGTCTGGAGCCACTGAGGACGACTACGAAAAATCTATCAGGATAACAGGCATCCTACCATAAATCGAACCAAGTACCTCCGGAATACAAGTCACCGTCGTTACAGCCGTGTTTACTGTTATCCATTTCATCTGGTGTCGTACTGATTTGCGCAGACAAAACCTCGAACCTAAATAGAGCATAATTAAAACTGTTGCCATACATAAAATAAAGGGCGTCATTCTTTCCTGCTTGACCGATAAGTGACGATTCAACCCTCCGCTCGGCACTCTGCCAGCGTCGCGTCTTACGCCACTTTTCGGGGAGGTTTAACAGCCGATGTCGGGAGCTAGAGAAATGTTTGTTGTGCAAATGACCTTCAGAAAGTCTAATAAAATCTCACTAGAGCGACGGGCCGACACTTAAACGATGAAGTAGGAAAAATCACATTGCATTTCAAGCATTAACCTTCGTGTAGTAAACAAGACAAATAGCCTACATTAGACACGCTGTATCGTGTTGCTTTTGGACAAAACAAAACAGGTTTTCGGAAGCCATTGCTAAATCCTTTATGAGAAAAAAAAAATTATGAAAATATTTTATTCTGTCCAATATATGAAAGTTATATTTACAACGAAAACCGAAGAACACGTGCACAGCGTCGAGAAACGAGACTATGAAAAGTGTATAATTTATGACCGTTTACTGAAACATTGGTGTGATGTGATAAGTGGGCACATATATTGCCCTGGGACATATTCTACACAAGAAGACAGACAATGCAAGTATAAACGTAACATTGGGGCGCCTTTGCATAACCATTCTTGACGTGGGAAAACAATAAGTACTATATATTCTGAGTATGTGTTAGTACCATTAGGTATCCTGCACTCAAAGTGCAAGAGTGATATCTTCATCTGTGACCTGCCACCTTGTACAATATTTTTCAAATTATTTCACAAAAAGTCACGATTTTCGGAAAAAAAAATGGTATTGCGCATAAATTGTGTGTTTTGATTTCATCTACAACTTCTGTCTGAAACATTTCTCATTGTACGAAAAACTGGGCGAGAAGTGATCAAAAAATATATGTTGGTCGTCATGCAAAATTCCCGTTATTATTGTCAGATCTTAAAGGAACTTGGATTTTCTTGACAGATTTCAGAAAAATAATCAAATATCGAATTTCACAAAAATCCGTCCGGTGGGAGCCGAGTTGTTCCAAGGGGACGAAAGGACGGACGGACAGACGTTATGAAGCTAATAGTCACTTTTCGCAATTTTGCGAACGCGTCTAAAAATTGTAGCCTAATAGCTTCTGGTCTGTATTTCGAAATATATACTCATTTTCTGTGTGAATGTCGTGTTGTCTCAGTCTGATTTACCGGTAGGACAACAAAAGTTTGACTACCAATAGGAGATAAAATGTTTGTTTCCCTCACCGGCTCTGGGCCCACCTGGCCTCCAAAACAATTTCAACCGTGACTTTTCTCTCCAGGTAAAGCCGCCAAATCCTGAACTTATACACTCAAATCTGTCTAGTGCCGCAGTTTGATATGGGGGCAATCTCTACCCCACTCCCACAAAAAAAACGCACTTACATTATAATGTTCAATTAATACAGGTGCAATACTCTATGTGTGCAAAGCCGTTTTTTTTTAAAGAAATATGATAAAGACTGGCTAGAGATTCATGTGATTTTAACTTCATACTGGATTGATAAGCGGGCTGGGTAGCTCAGTCGGTATATCGACTAAGCTACGGGCTGGTCGGTCCGGGATCGAATCCCGGCAGGGACGAGATTTTCCGTCCGTCCAGACCGGCCCTGGGGCCCACCCAGCCTCCTGGACAATGGGTACCCGGTCTTTCCCGGGGGTAAATTGCGGCCAGGGCGTGCTGCTGACCACTCACCCCCTTCTAGTGCCGCGGTCATGGAAGAGTAGAGCTATACCTCTACCCACCCTCTGGGCCACACCGGGCCTATAACGGGATCACTTTGCCTTTTACCTCTACTGGACTGATAAGAAAAAACTGTGAATTGAATCAAAAGGTTTTATAATGTGAAGATTCATGTCTTCCAGAATGTTAGGCCGTGTAGACTGGTACAGTCACAGAATTTTCGGAGAAGCATGCTACGTCTGTATTCAGAGTCAGCATATATTTACCAGTTGGCAGGTCGTCGTATCCTAGGGGACCGAAATCTTCACCAACACTTGTGTGATAGTCTCGTAAATTTAAGTGGGAACAATTTACTATCGACGAGACACAAAACATGCTGTATATGTCCTTGAATATTGTAGCTCCCTGAAGATGGCTACAGGTTGTAACCGAAGCTTGTAGGGACACTGTAAATCTAATATTGGTATAATTAGTCGGCAAGAAACTTGTTTACGTACGACAATTGCACGGAAAATGTACTATAGTAAGTTTTTAAACTTAAATTTTTATGTGTAATTGCAGCCACAGTGCTAAACTGCTCGCATTTAACGCATAATAAAAAAAAACTAGATAACAGTTGGTTTTTAACAATGTTTTAACCACACACTTGGTTCCAGAGAAATGAATGACTGCTCAAAAATGCGAATCATATGAGCAAACAAACCCGCAATGGAGTCCATTGCTAAAATATCGAACATGAAATACCCCTTCCCGTTGGCGTTAAGTGCCCCTAGTGGGCCAGGGCCTACTCATTATCGAGGCGTCATGATCACACTCGGGAGAACTCCCCTGGACGAGTGATTGGCCCATTGCAGAGACCTCTACCTGACATCACACAAAACGCACAAGCGACAGACACCCATGCTCCTGGTCGGATTCGAACCCACAATCACAGCAAGCCAGTGGCCGCAGACCCACTCCTTACATGGCTCAGCCACCGAGATTGGCTGAATACAAATATTTAATGACCGTATTTGGATAAAGTGTGTTCAGTAAGGAGTTCCTGACGTGGTCACCAGTAAGAAAGATCAGGGTCCCCGGACAGATAATCTCATAAACGCGGTTCTATGACACAAAAAGAAGGTTCGTTTTCTTTGTATGACCAGCATATTCTGTACCGTACATAAGACACCTAGATCTCTGAGCTTCATAACATGAATCTCACCGAAGTATGCGTATTATTTAACCTTTAGCCATAACGTTCCCCGAACTTCACTAATCGAATATTACTGTTTCAGCCCGAGGAAAGAAGAAGAAGCTGAAGATGTTGCTACCTCTTCTTCTCCTGTTCAAGCTGAAGGCAGCTGCTCTGATTCCCCTGGCACTGGGTGGCCTCGCACTTCTCGCCTTGAAGGCTCTGCTGGTGGGCAAGCTGGCCCTACTTTTGGCTGGACTCATCGGCCTGCAAAAGCTACTGGGCAACAAGCATAGCACTCAGACCTATGAGGTAGTTGCACATCCACATTACACGCACAGTTCGTATGGTGATGACCATGGACATGGCCACTACGCAAGAGCCCTTCCTGACGCAGAAAACGACCCACATCAGCTTGCCTATCAGGCTTATTCTGCCAAGACCAAACAAGAATAATTCAGTTTACTGTGGCTTGACAATGCAAAACAATTGGATACTCTTCCCACACAGTCTTCTTGAATATGAAGTCGGTGATAGGAACCTTTTATTGCGAGGGTGAAAACAAGAGTTCAATGTATTTTTCTATCTAGTAACATAATTATCGTTTGTTTATAAACAACTGCCTGTTACGGATAGAAATAATCATAGAAACGACAACTGGAATGTCTTTTCGCACATAAACTAAGTACAGGCGGAAGCAGTGCAACAAATTAAGACCGTACTGCATCACAAGACAATTTAAATACAACGTGAATAACAATTTCTTACGTACCCGCTACCTCTTTCATGCCAAATAGTTAGGCACAGAACTGTTTACTACAGACACTACTGCAGACTCAACTGAATACTCGATTCGTTAAATAAGTGAAACTTATGTGTTCTTTTATATTACATAAACACCAAAGAACTGAAAAATCTCAAGCTCAACTAGTGACTGTCTTTACTGTATATAATTGTATTATTTGCATCATATCGCCGATTATATTTATGAGCTTCTCTTGTTAGTAAGGTTCCGTGGGACCTCAAGTTCTCCACAGTACGGAAACACAAGTAATTACTTTTATAACGCTCAACAGACGTGTTTTTACTGACACCGCTAAAAATGAATTATTGACGTGTGGAAAGAACAATGTTTCTTGAAAGACATATTTCATATTCAGCAGTGAAGGGACTAAATCAATACGACTGAATAATTGCGAATTAGATTTTTAGGAAAGGATTTATATCTCGATTACAAAATCCAATAGCTGCACGCAACCAATTTGACGTCCAAAAAAAAAAAAGAATTCTGCACGAATTTCAGACGATTTGTGACTTAACGCAGAAAGGGAATGGACGAGGGACAATTTAATATTTCGCATACTGTTAATACAGTGAATCCTCTCTTAAACGGAACATGGGCATAAAGAAACCTGTCTTTGGCAGAAACACTTAAATTCCGGATGAACTCGAATCCTTATCATCCGTAATTAAAGTGCCTGTATTACACGCAACTTTCCTTCAATGGCAGACGCTTCGGCTTCTTCCGGTTCCGTTATCGGCACATTTCACTGTACTTACGACACATTCTATTCCAGTTTTTCGCTCTTAAATATTGACTCATACCAAGTGGAGTTGTTTATTCTTCTCTTTTTTGTTATGGATTTGCTAGAAATTTCTACTCTGGAACTTACAACGATGATCCTCAACGCGACCAAAGACGACGTCGAATGACGCAATATGCTCTCGAAATTGTGTTGAAAGTATTTGTTCTGATACATACTTTGAGCAGTCTAACTTGGACACGGAACTGGTATGACCACTTAACGTACGGCATGACAGTTACTCGAACGATAAGACCGCCAGAGCTGTGACGACACACGTGACGTCAGCTAACGGACTGTGCTCTTTGACAACTACTGCTTCCAATTAGGTCAGCAACTTCAACATTATAATTAATTGCACTCAATATTTATGATCATAATTTGTAATATTTTTGGAATGCATTTGTACTTTCCAAAGATAAATTATTTAATAATTTAAATTTTTTTGAATAAAATTTGATTTATTTTATTATGTGAGTGTATTTATTTCGAAACATACGCCCTTGTTTATTTATCTCGACTGTATGAATAACTCTGATGGTCCGAATGTACAGATGAGATTGTAGATATATATGAAATGCTTACAGAATTTTATTCATGAAATTATTCAGAAGACGGTTATTTGGAAGATCAAGAATAAGAAGAAAAATATATTAAGTTGAATCTAGGTGGGGAAAGAGGAGAGTTTGTGATGTTAAGGGTTGGATGTAAGCGGTACAGAAATTTGTCCAATAGGAGATTATATAAACATATACTGTATTAGGCAGGCTGCAGGATACACAACCTTACGGAACGAATTTTTAGGTGAATAGTTCTGGCTTGATATAAACCATCATCAGGTCTTTTCTTAAAAAAAAAACACTTTCAGCGGACATTTATTACAACAAATAGGTATGATATATGAGCCTTCACAAGGTTGTAATATTGTACGTGTTGGACTGTTGAAAACATTGAAGGAGAAATATACAACGTCTCAACCGTAAATTTGTTGTCTATCTTGCAGTGCTGCGACCGTAGTTAGCTGGTACCAGAAGAGTTTCAGATCTACCCCACTTGTTTGGCACCAATATTAAAAATAAAAACGACTCATTTAGCGGAATATTAACAAGTAACATGAAAACTAGAACAGACTAAATTTACCAAATGTCTGTAACGTCCTGTACAATAATTCTACTGCCACAATGGACACTATTTTCCAAAGTGTGGGCGCAGATGTAACCGACAGTTCATCACATTCACTAAAATGTTCCAAAGAGGGAGAAACGTTCGTGGTGTTAGCACATTTATATTGATTCTTATTAATACATTATTGCTTCTGTAACTACCTGTTTGTAGAGGTCTCTGCGTCGGGCTGATCACTCGTCCAGAGGAGTCCTACCGACTGTGGTACGTCGTTGTGTGCAAACCTCATGAATGAGGAGGCCCTGGCCCACTGGGGGGGCTGGTGTGCCAACGGGAAAAAAATTACCTCTTTAAGTTTGTTAAAGTGTGAATATCTTGTGAGTTTTGAAACATTGTTTTCAACACGCAAAATTTTTAGTATCCAAATGTTATGACAAAATGCGGGAGAGACAGAAGGGCTGCGTGCCATATTACCAAACCAGATGGACCAACATCCTAAAGCAGATGGGGTTAGTCGACATGAGAGAGAATATTTCATTGTCACTTCATGGGGAATTGAAAAAACGCTGGGGAAGAGGTGACACATCCTGTTACACTGTGAACGAAAAGAGTGGTATAGCACGGTCAGTTTGGGAATCTGAAATCTAAGGCAGGTTATGGAGAGGGGGAAATTCCTCCTATGCGCGGAAGTGGAGAGCCAGTCACATCCAATATCCACTAAGCTTGTAAACACAACTAGTTACAAGCTGCGTATAATCTGTCTTGATTCTCGTGCATCTGGAAAACAGCGTGACAGAATAACTGGTTGGGTCACACTGTTGACGGTAGGAAGGATAACAGACGAACACACATCTGTTTAGGTATTTTGGATTATGACACTCTGTAGCCAGGAGGTTAACTCCCAACATTTCTCTACTTTCAGGGTGTCCACGAACCCATGATCTGTCTGTGTAAATTTTCCATTTTCATAGCTTCCTGATCTTCAATACTTGGCCACAGAAGACCTTCTGTCATGGCGTTGTTGTCTTTTCTTCAGGGCTTACGGTTTCCGATGGTCTTATCTGTAATACTGATATGTATAATATATTATGCACCGTCAATTCACAACATATCTCAAACAAGATGAAATAATTACATTAATTTATATTTGGCTACATTGACCCATTTAGTTCACATTAATGTGAACGAAATGGCTTCCCAGTGAGTACTATTTTTACAGTACCTTAATTGTTGTTCTTAGTTGGCCTGAAGATGGCCGGTCACGGCCGAAACATGTAGCCAAATATAACCTAATTTTAATTATTGTATCTTGTTTGATGTATGTTGTGTATTGACGGTACGTAATATATTATACAGATTTGATAATACACAACGGCATTGCCTCTCTCAAATGTAATACTGATTTCACATGTTTCTTGTCCTTCATGTAAGCTTCACGCAGTTTTTCCTGTACAACATATTGCTTCATCAATCTGGTTTACGACTACACTGAAACAAAACTTATTGGTCGGTCAGCGGAAACAGGGTAAGAAGCCAGAACAATGTCAGGACTGCTTTTACACTACAAATCTAATATGATGGATCTACTCTGTCTTCAGTTTCCTTCTTCCTTTGCAATGTCTTGACAAATTTGACAGAAATGTTAACACAGTCTTGTTCAGCGATCGGTGTATGTTCTGTGAATAAAGTGTATCGGAAGTGATTTGTTCATTATGCTATAAAAGATACGGTATTAGTGTTGTGTTTCTGTGACGTCACAACACCGTGTAATATTTAAAAACAAGAGTAGCACCCGTACTTCCTAGCCGGCGGTTACTGGGTTCAGCTTCGAACAAAAATCGGTTATCTTTTACGTTCTTTTGTGGTTTTTCTCAACAATTCCAGTCTGATTTGAGGATAGTACACAAAATTAGTACCTGAAAACTTCTCTCCAAATTATTTTAAATTATTACTCACCAACCATCCTGCCATTCGAAGAAATAAACTTTAGTAGTTGAAAAGGTCACTAAATTAAAACAAATAACATTTATTGCTTAAAAGTTTTGGCTGAAGTGGGAGGTAGTTGCTCTTCCAAAATGTTGATAACAGTGTTTCCAACCTGACAACACTATATTACCTTACGCAACTGTAAGAATCACAAATTTCATAAAGTCTACATGAAATACAATTGCAAATTTATCATAAACATTAAAACAGTAGCAAATAAAACATCGAAAAAATTATATGGTATTCTGACAACGGTACGTAACATTTGTAGACATTACCTCTTTGGACGCCGTCTGTCGTCCATGTCTAATTTAGTTTTAAACCCCGACAATTGGCAACACCCGGACAGAGGAGAATTTCAAAAAGAACGTCAAATTTGTAAGACAAAACTAAAATTTTGAAAATTACGGAGCCGTTTAAGGTACGCTCTCTCACACTGGTGCATGAAAGTAACTGCCAGGACTTTACTGATACTGTCAGGATTAATAACTGATATAAATAAAGATACTGCCAGGATTGCTTAAGGATACAAATAAAGATATTTACAGAATTAGTAACGGATTCAAATAAAGATATTGCCAGGATTAGTAATGGAGACAAATAATGATACTGTCAGGATTAGTAATGGATACAAATAATGATATTGCCAGGATAAGTAACGGATACAAATAAAGATACTGCCAGGATTAGTAATGGATACAAATAAAGATACTGTCACGATTAGTAATAGATACAGATAAAGGTATTTATTCATTATTTCTTAACTGCAATGAATTGCTGCATTTGGAACGTCTTCGGTGCCTTCACATTTCAGTTTGAATACCATAAAATGGCAAAATCCACTGAAGAAAATACAACCAGTCCAAATGCAGCCACTGTTTCAGATTTGAAAATGTTGATGAAATGAACTCTTCAGATTTTTCTAGGACATTATGTTTAACACTGATAAGTCTAATGCTTGAAAGGCCGCAGAAACAAACAGCAGTTTGTCATTTAACGACACTGTGAGCTGCCAAGGTCATAAAGAGTCGGCGGTAGTTGAATTAAACCTGATCACAGAGCACTGGTGGAATGATGCTGACACACGGAAAATACACGAACCCAAAAAAGACAAGCAATGTAGGTATACTGCAACAATGGAAAAGCAATAAGTATTGCGTATTCTAAGCGTGTGTTTGTAGCCTTGGGTATCAAGCACGCAGAGCGGATGCGGCCTCTTATTTTCATCTGTGACCTGTTTACCTGTACCACATCTTCCATATTGTCTCACAACATCAAGATTTTCGGGGGAAAGAAATACTGAACGCAAAATGTGTGTTTTGATTTTCTCTACAACTTTTTTCCGAAACATTTCTTATTCTAAGAAGAATTGAGCGAGATATTATCACAAAAGTACGTGGGTCTTCGTGTAAGGTGCCCGTTATTGTTCTCATATTTTAACGAAATTTGTATTTTCTCGACAGATTTTCGAGAAATGCTCAAACAACAAATTCTCATGAAAATACGTTCAGTGGAAAGTGAACTGCTCCATGAGCACCGAGGCACAGACAGACATGACGAAGCTAACAGTTTTTTTCGCAATTTTGCAAATGCGCCTAAAAACCTGTCCTGTCGCTTCACTCTCCCACTGGGTGGAATGGTATCGAACTCAGAACTCCGTGGTGACCGACCGCCCCTACACAGAATACGACTCTCTTCGACTATGTAACCCAAAACATCCATACAGCATGAACAGAAAGATCCACGCTTTCGTGATCTAGGCCCAAGGCCAGTTGAATGTTCCCGAGGCCTACATATGATATGATATGTGATACGATATATGATATGATATATGATACGGTATGATATGATAATATATTTCCTAACTGCAATTGGATAGCCAGCCGGTTGCAGTAGTACAGTACACATTTACACACAAACAATATACAGAACGACACAAAACAAAAAATACATAGAACAACACAACAATTTGGAAGAATGCGGGGCCGTGCCCCGTCTTTGCGGGTTTTACCCTGGCATTTGCCTTACAGCTGAGGAAAAAGCACGGAGAAACCTCAGTCAGGGTAGCCGAAGAGTGCCAGCTGGCACGATGAAGATAAATAAACATACAATAAGAATACGTAGACATAACAATAAACATTTGTGTGTATTGTTTCAGGTGTGCTGGACACGTGATATACAGATTAATCTAAAAATGTCCACCAGTATCTGAATACCGACCGTTAAGTTTCAAACAGATATTTAACACACCTCTCAAATTACTACACGGACGTGAACAACAAGAAATACGTCCTACTGCTTTACAATTGTGTTCATGCGAAGCCTGTGTAGTCATTCGTCCATTCATTGATATTTATTTATTTCAAATGCAAAACTATTATTGGATAGCAAACCTCACTATAGATATTACACTCTGAAAACTTACAGGTTATTTTTCCTCGTGCATCTTTCAATATCCTGCACAAGAGGAAAAGTGACAAAAAGTGACAAAGTAATTTTAGCGCGTAATAAACTGTTTTATTGTACGAAATATTTTGCAAGGTCTTTTTAAATGACAAACAGTTTCATTTGAGGTCCGTGCTTAAGTGCTTGGCCACGGATCTCCAACCTTTTGTGGCAGAGGGTCACACCGATTATTATGTGCTTGTTCATGGGCCTTACGTGGAAAAATAACAAGATGTGGTAAACCTAAGCACCTAAATTATTGTGACATTTTTATAGTATATACTTACTTACTTACTTACTCCATGATGCAGAGTCCTTCTTGAGAAGCTAACTGTTTTGCAGCTAGTCAAGAATTTCCCCGCATTTTACGGAACCCGAAGGTTCATTCCCGCACTCACAAGCGTCCGCCACCTGTCCCTATCCTGGGCCAGCCCAATCCAGTCCATATACCCACATCCTACCTCCTGGAGATCTATTCTAATATTATCCACCCATCTACGCCTAGGTCTCCCCAGTGGTCTCTTTCCCTCCGGCTTCCCCACCAAGACCCTATACACCACCCTCTCCTCACCCATACGCGCCAGCCACATGCCCAGCCCATCTCATTCTCCTCGATTTTATCACCCGCACAATATTGGGCGAGGAGTACAAATCATTTAGCTCCTCGTTATGCAATCTCCTACATTCCCCCGTTACCTCGTCCCTCCTAGGTCCAAATATTCTCCTCAACACCATGTTCTCAAACACC
>Ga0131853_10016809_pt1 | contig 13336 bp, 10 predicted proteins | sample TergutLab28metaG_FD_92764 | JGI IMG/M metagenome (GOLD analysis project Ga0131853, IMG submission 92764) | Labiotermes labralis P1 segment gut microbial communities from Petit-Saut dam, French Guiana - Lab288 P1 (version 2) (version 2) | ecosystem: Host-associated > Arthropoda: Insects >...
GAAATTTTCCTTGGCTGGGGTAGTTCATCCGGTATCAGACGTAATGTTGACGAGGGTTTGCATCTTGCTAATGCGATGCTAACACCTAGAGTTTCCCAGCCCAACATGAACTATGTTTATATTTTCGACCAAGCCCCAAATCCTCATGCGGCAAAACTTCTTGCACGTTTCTTGCTTGGTGGGCAAGGCGAATCTTTGGGCATTGGTAATTCCGACCGTAACCTTGAAGGCTCTTGGCTAGTTCGCAGAGATATTCCGGCACACCCTGGTCAACCCGCACCTTTAGGCGAATTTAATTTGTTTGTACATGACGGAGAATTTGTTTACCGTAACAGCCCCGAAGTGCTTGATTTCTTGCTGACAGTTCGATAGATTTTCAAGAGGTTTTGTAATTCCTCCGAATCTAAACCAAGGATGACGGACAAAAGCGGCATCCTTGGTTTAGTAAAACCTCTAGCCAATTTCAAGAAAGGTATGTGAAACTATATGAAGATTGACTTTCATGCCCATAGTAGACTAGGGAAAAAGCTGCCTTTTTCACCTCAGTATACCGAATGGCATTTAAGACAAGCAAAACTTGCAGGTCTTGATGCAATTTGCATAACGGAGCATTATAATAGTGTAGAAATGGAATCAACTTTCGATTATGTTCAAACGAACATGAAATGTGTTGGTGATGCATTTGTTACAGATGACGGGCTAACCATATTTATGGGTTTAGAGATTGATGCATTAGAAGGCGGGCATTTTTTGGCTATTGGCATGATGCATGATATAAAAAATATCTACCAGCAGCTACGGCTTTTTTTGCACAAAAAACAACATCCAACATTTTCGCAATTAGTTGATATTGTTAAGCCATTGCCTGTTTTATTTGGAGTATCGCATCCATTTAGAGAGAGCAATAATATTCGCCATTTACAAGCGAATGAACTTTACAACTTAGACTTTTTAGAGTTAAATGGTAAAGATTCCGCACTGGATATAGACAATGAAAATAAGGTAAGAAATCTAGCTAATGAAGTTGGCTTGCCCATACTGGCAGGGAGTGACACCCATCAAGCGCATCAGTTTGGCTGTATCTGCAACCAGTTTAACAAAACTTTAACAACTATCGAAGAACTTCGCCATGCGATAAACAGTAGCGCATATACGATTACGCATGGGGAAAATACCGTAGCGCAAGTACAAACAGCAAAGCTGATAAAAACGGCATTAAAAGAAGTCCACAAACTTGGAGGAGATTATGTATCAGTTATGTTCAAGTGACATAAAAAAATCTTTCAAAATCGACCCGCATATTCATACAGCAGAAGTTAGCCTATGCGGTCATCTCTCTGCCACAGATGTTGTCGGGCGATATCATGCGCTGGGTTATGATGGCATTGTAATTACAGACCATTTGCATGAGGAGTATGTATCGTCACTTGATTGCAAAGATGACTGGAGTGCTTGCGTTAAGCACTTTTTATATGGGTATGAGAAGGCTAAAATCGTCGGTGAACAGTTTGGCCTGCAAGTAATGCTAGGTGCGGAAATTAGATTTTTGATTAACGACAGTGACTACCTTTTGTATGGTATAGCCGAAGATTTTCTCTACCGTTCACCTTATTTATATAGGCTTGACCCGAAAGAATTTTACACACGCTTCGGGGACGAGATATTGATTATTCAAGCCCATCCGTTTCGGAATGGCAACGAAATATTTACCGAGTATATACACGGTGTTGAAGTTTTTAACGGCAACCCAAGGCATGATAATCGTAATGAAACAGCCTTAGAGCTTTGTAAAAAACATGTAAATATGTACCCCTTCTATGGCTCTGACACACATCAAAATGGTGACGAAGGACGAGCGCATATGTTATTTTATGAGAAAACTGCAAACTCCCACGAATTTCGTAATGCTGTGTTACAGCGTAACTATCAAGGAGCTTAGAAAATGGGTGGAAAAAAGCCAATAAAAATCACACTTCTATGTTTATTGATAGGTATAATTATTTTTGGTGCTGTGGTGGGCGCAAGCTATCTCCCACGGCGGGTTCAGCAAGTGTTTTCTGGTGTAGAATTATTGGCAACAGATGAAGGAGAGTTTGAATTTATACGGACACTCGACATCCGTATCAACGGACGTGTGTTCTATGGGATGTTCGCTTCTCGTCCACGTTTTCGGGGATTATTTGAAGTCAGCGGATACTCATTTACATTGGGCAATGAGATAGATATATTTTTTGACGAAGATTTTTCTAAGGGGTCACTGATGTATGTTTTCGCTGAATTTCCCGGTATTGGGGTAGCATCCTTCGGGACAAGGCCAAGAATTGAAACCTTGGGCTGGGTAGATACGGATAGGTATTTCTCATATCTTGTCATTTGGGTACATGAGTGGGAGCCGCACAGTGACGGTGGCTATATTTCCGTAAATACAAATCGGATTATTGTTGCCCCTGCGGTTGATGCCGACTCAGCATTTGAGTTGTTTTCATCTTTTTTTCTATCTTTTTACTGATTCTCTTATTTACTTATTGTCTTTCACAACTTGAATTCTTTTGCAACCATTTTATGGTTGTTTTTTATTGAGAAACGGAGCTAAATCCATTACCCCCTTGACAAATGTTATCTGATATTAAATGGGTGTCCGAAATAAAGGCAATTCGGTAACCGTTAAGTTCGGGGGCAAGGTTTGGGGAGTAAAAAGACACCTCCGCATATTGAATGATACGGTCAAGCGTAAAGGCATGACCAATATGTATCGCGGCAATCGTAGCCCCTATGGCCAAAGCAATTTTTGCCGCTTTTTTTAGCCTTATTTTGCTTTCGGCGCGCATTTTACAAACAATTACCCCAACACACAGGCCAATTAAAGAAGATATAAGCGGATAAAACAAATATGGCACACCCAAAAGCATCGCAATTAGGCGGCCGGATACAATACCGGGAACCACGTTGGCAAGCAGCCCGACGAAAACAGGGTACCACCACTTCTTGCGGGCATTACATATACCCAAAGCAAGACCAGCGATACCCGCAACAGCAGGGATTAGGGCGTTGGTAAACAATCTATATGTTTGACCACCGCCCCGAAATACCCCCGACCATCCCCACAAGAGAATTATTATAAACATAACGAGGGTAATCCCGTAGCAATACCAGGTTATTTTTTTTGCAGAATCAGACCTATACATATTCCGGTATTAGCCTATAGGCGCAGTTGCATTCTTTAGCCATACAGCCTCTTCCTCGGTTAACAGCGGCGCAAGTGTGTCGTACACTTTGCTGTGATAGTTGTTAACAAAGTCCTTCTCTGCCTGGGTTAGCAGTTGCAAATCTATTGCGCGTGTATCATATGGGCAATATGTCAGGGTTTCAAAATTCAAAAATTTACCGTTCTCGTTTTCGCACAATTCTTTTACCGCAATTATATTCTCTATGCGGATGCCGTAGCGGCCTTGCTTGTATATTCCCGGCTCGTTGGATGCCAACATGCCGGGTACTAACTCCACAATGGTGTCGCCTTGGCGGGCGGCTATCCCGTGCGGGCCTTCGTGTACACCTAAACAGTAGCCTATACCGTGACCAGTGCCGTGTCTATAGTTTTGACAGTCTTGCAACACCGGTTGGCGCGCAAGCATATCCAATGCATGACCTGTTGTACCCGCTGGGAAAATTGCAACAGACAGGGCGATATGTCCTTTCAACACAAGGGTATAGTCCTTTTTCATTTCGCCGGTTATGTTACCAATAGCTATCGTGCGTGTGGTATCCGTCGTGCCGTCCAAATATTGGCCGCCGGTATCCAGCAGGTAGAAGTTGTCCGGCTGCAATGCCGCGCCACTGCCTTCGTGCCTATAATGTGCCTGGGCAGCATTTGCACCATAAGCGGAAATTGTGCTAAAGCTGTCGCCAAGGCAATTGGCCTGCTGCTTGCGCAGGTTCGTTAGGGTTGTTGCCACATCATCTTCTGTTAGCACTTTACCTGCCTTAATGGCATCATCCAGCCATTTTAGCAATTTTGTCATTGCAACGCCTTCTTTAATGTAGGCGTTTCTTATATTGGCAAGCTCTATATCCGACTTTACGCCTTTCAAATGCGCGATTATATTCCATGCTTTTTCCGGGATTTGTTGCCCTTGCGGGATAGCTTCTGCCATCAATACATTTATTGTCGCTTTGTTATAGTAAATATTGCCTTCGGGAGGCAACGCTTTTAATTGTTCTACCACAGCCTCGTAACTGTCGATAACAAAGCCCTGAGATTTTAATTTACCCGAAATATCCGCAACTTTTGCGGCATCTACAAAAATACGGGCCTCTGTTTCCGTTATAAGCAGATAGGAATACACCAACGGCATATTGGCAACGTCGTTTCCGCGTATGTTTAACAGCCATACAATTTCGTCCAGCCCTGTGACAAAATATGTTGATACATTGCTTTCTTTCATTTTTTCGCGTACTTTACGCAATTTTTCGGCGGCAGAAACCCCCGCAAATTCCGGCAGATGTTCGAACGCGGGGGCACTTGGCATAGGCGGCCTGCTTGCCCATATTTCGCCTACAAGGTCTTTGCTATATACATATGTGATATTTTTTGTGTCCAGCTTTTCTTTTAATGCGTTAAACTCGCCTATTGCCATGCTGCGCCCATCAAAACCAACTTTACCGCCCTCAGGTAATTTTTTCAGCAAAAAATCGATGTAGCTTGGCACACCCGGTTCGCCCATTTTATATAGGTCTATATTTGTGCCGCTCAATTGTTCTTCTGCTTGTATAAAATACCGCCCGTCTGTCCATAGCCCTGCTTCTGTGGGTGTTACCACCACAAGCCCCGCAGAACCTGTGAAGCCGGACAGCCATTTCCTTGCGCCCCAATAATCTGCAACGTATCCGCTTTTGTGGTCGTCCCCGCTTGGGACTATATATGCATCAATGTCATGCACCTTCATTAAAGAGCGCAGCGCCCCTAGTTTATCCATTAATTTGCCGCCTTTCTTATGTCAACTATATGACTGGTATCTTCGTTATGCTGGCCGCGGTTATCGAAGCTATGAAGAAAATCTTCAAACTCGGTGCTTACTTTTGTTAGCTCGGCTTGCAGTTTTTGTAATTGTTCGGTTAGGGCGGCGTTTTCTTCTTCTAAGCGGCTTACATTTTTAGCAAGATTTTGATTGTCCACGTCCAATGCCGTGTGGCGGTCTTTTATTTTGAAATAATCGTCCGCTATGTTTAACGCAACAAGCACTGTGCGCACACGTTCGTCCACAACCGCAGAAAGGTTTTTTTCCTTTAACTCCCCTATTTTCCTGTCTACATACAGGGACACTTTTTGCATGTGTTCCGGGCTTTCTTCAGAGCTTAGAGAGATAATTTGACCGCCGAGCACAACATCAATTTTGTTTTTCATAATTCGATTCCTTTCAGAAGTTTTGCAGTGCACTGCAAAACCGCGCTTTGCGCGCCCGACTTCTTTCGGGTTCACCTCAGTCGGGCAAAGCCCTCCTTGCGGAAGGCAGAGCTAATTTGATGAAAGAAGCTAAAGTTCGCTTCTTTCACATTTCCATTCCTTTCAATAGCACCCTACCCCTAATATCTTCTGCCAGATGTGGTACAAGGGGCATAGAGCTTGCAACTTTGCCTGTTTTACGCATTTGAGACAGCATTAATGCCAAATCTTCATTATGCATTGCCAGGTCTTTTCTTTCGTCCGGTAAAAGATTACTGTTTTGTGCAATTATCAGTTCATAATCCGCTTTGGCATATCTCCAAGGAACAAACTGTTTCCCAAACTTCAAATATAGCTTGTCTGCCTGGATAAGCCCTTTGTAATCTATGTTCCCAGCATAATGTAGATTACAACCCGAAGCGCAAAACAATTCCAAAAGCCATATAAATGCCGGATTATGGCTGCCCATGGGTGATACCAGCGTACATTTTACATCCCGCAGACGTTCACAGACAGATGCAAATACCAGTGGGTTTTCTATAATAAATACCTCTCCGCCATGGGCTTTAGCCTGCCTAAGTTGTACAACATTTTCCAAAGTAAGTACACGGGCGGCATTTTCATCAAGACCCAGCACCGCCACCTGGCACAGTACACCACATGTCAATAAACCTGCTTTAAGATATAAGCCTATACTTTCTTCGATACTGTAAGGCACGGCCACATTAAAACGATGTGCCAATGCGCGTAAAAACAGTGCGCTATGCTCTCCATTAAAATCAAGTGTGTAGGGCGAGTTTGTAAACCTTGCAGCAAAATCGGATAATTGTATGGGAGAGGCCTCTGCCGGCAAGTGGTTAATAAGTGCCGCCACATTGTCTATCATGTCCAAAACTTTGTCCGGCTCGTTTGCATACTGCTCTACCCACGGTTTATATGTGCGCCGCATATGTGCGGCAACATCACTAACCCAAGATGCCGCCTGGGTGCTTTCGTATTTGGGTAAAATTTTTTTGTATAACATGTCTGTAAAGGCATCTTTGTTTTTGTACAAGGTGCTGCTTGTATCCCGGCCTGCATATTCCGCAAAAAATTCGCTAAGCTTTATTTCAGCGGAAAAAGCCCTAACCAGTTGACGTTCAAAATCGCCCAAGCTAATGCGTATTAATGCCTGGTCAAAATAATCGCGCTCGAAAAACGAAGACAAGGCACGTTCTTCTTCACTTGTTGGGCTTGTAAGGCGCACAGCCCCAAAAGCCCGCCCATGCCGCGCATACATATTAGACATTTCGGTTAACAACCTGCTAAACCCTTTTTCCCGTTTAAAAAACTCAACTGCGCTCTTCAAACCGGGCCTATCGCCTGCCGCACCCATAAAATCGTCCCTTTTGTGTATTCTACAAGTATTGAGCCCCCAACAAAAGTTTGCAGTGCATTGCAAACTTTTCCCACCCCCTTAAAAAGGGGGATTGCGACACCAGCCTTGCAGAAAAATTTAATTGGCGTCGCAATATCATAGACATAAACCTAGGTAAATGTCAATCGTTTTCGTAAAGAAAGAATTGAAATCCCTGGGAAATATCGCCGCGGAACACCATCACATCAACAAATTTGAAAACGACGTGACCATCGTGCTATAATAGACCTCTTACGTTTAGGAATAGGAGACACAAACATGGACTATGTAAGTACCCGCGGTATGAATAAAATAACTGCTTCGGAGGCCATTATTCAAGGACTCGCCCCTGATGGCGGTCTTTATGTGCCTTGCAATTTCCCTGCATTGCAAAATTTTGTGGGAAAGCCCTATGAAGAAATTGCATTCATGGTCTTGAAGCTTTATCTGACCGATTTTTCTGACGAGGAACTAAAAGAATACATCCACTTAGCCTATCATAACCAGCTTCCGGTTAAGCTAAATGGCAACTATCTCGAACTGTTTCACGGCCGGACGCTGTCTTTCAAAGATGTTGGATTACAACTGTATCCCTATTTGCTTACAGCCGCCATGCGTAAAAACAATGTTACCAAAACGGCTGTAGTGCTAACGGCGACCTCCGGCGATACCGGCTCGGCCGCATTAGCAGGCATCGCAAATGTGCCCAATACAAAGGCGATTGTCCTTTACCCTCACAATGGTGTCAGCAATACGCAAAAACTGCAAATGACGACACAAGAAGGCGATAATGTCCATGTATTTGGTATCAACGGCAACTTTGACGATGCGCAGAAAGCGGTCAAAGATATTTTTGCCGATGAACGTTTTACGAACCAAAGCAAATACATGTTTACCCCTGCCAACTCTATGAACCTTGGGCGGTTGCTGCCGCAAATTGTTTATTATTTTTTCAGTTATTCTGAATGGGTGCGCACCGGCAAAATTTGCGAAGGTGACCCTATAAATTTTGTTGTCCCCACCGGTAACTTCGGCAACATTTTGGCGGGGTATTACGCCAGTAAAATGGGGCTGCCTATCAACAAGTTAATATGTGCGACAAACTCAAACAATGTCCTCTACGATTTTATCCGAACCGGAACATACAATAAAAACCGCGCATTCCACACAACCATTTCGCCATCTATGGATATCTTGGTTTCCAGCAATTTGGAACGGTACTTATATGATATCGGTAGCGATGTGATAAACAAAGCATATGAGTCGCTTGAAAAAAACGGCGAATTTTCGGTCTGCGCGCCACTACCTTTGCTGGAAAGCGACTTTGCAACCGACGCGGAAACGTTGCAGTCTATCCAGGAAATTTATGATGCGTCACAATATATTTTGGACCCGCACACAGCCGTTGGACAAGCTGTTTACAAAAAATACAAGGCACGCACCAACGATAAAACCCCCACTCTCATTTTGTCAACGGCCTCGCCTTATAAATTCCCGGAAACAATAGAAGGTCAATTGGGCGCGGTGCTGAACAATCCACCGGAATGCATTAAAACATTGCCAAGCAAGCCCGTTTTGCACAGCAGGGTTATTAGTGATATCAAAGCGGAGATAGGAGATATACTGTGAAAATAAGAGTGCCTGCAACAAGTGCAAACCTAGGCTGCGGCTTCGACTCTGTTGGGTTTGCTGTAAACCTGTATCTGGAATTAGAAATACTTGAACCCAGCACCCATTGGGAAATAGTCCACAATTTGGGCGCAGACATACCGCAAAACCACAAAAATTTAGTCATATCAACTGCCCTTGGAATCGCACCAGAACTGCCGCCGCACAAAATTCGCATGACATCCAATATACCCTTGGCGGGCGGGCTGGGAAGCAGCTCGTCGGCACTGGTTGGCGGCATAGAACTTGCATGCGCAATTGGCGGCATGAATCTTTCAAAAGAAGTAAAGCTGCAATTGGCTTGCGGCATGGAAGGCCACTCCGACAATGTTGCCCCGGCGATACTGGGCGGCCTTGTAGTAGGTACCTACTCTGAAGGCAGGCTGGAATATGTAAAAGCAAGTGTTCCACCTGTAGGGCTTGTTGCGTATGTGCCAAATTACAGGCTTTCGACCACTGCAATGCGCAAAATTCTACCGTTAGAGATGTCTCATGACGAAGCCGTTTGCGCATCCTCAATTAGCAATGTCATGATTGCCAGCCTCATGAACGGTGATTTTGAAAAGGCCGGGCGAATGATTGAAAAAGACAGGTTCCATGAAAAATACCGCATAAAACTCCTTCCAGAGCTTGAAGAGGTACGTGAAATTGCGCACAGACACGGCGCGTATGCAACATATTTGAGCGGGGCCGGGTCAACCATCATGTGTATTACGGCAACCGAAAAAACAGACGCATTAGCCAACGCCCTAGAGAAGAAAGACTGCGCCACGGTATTGAAATTACGAATAGAACCAAATGGAACAGGGCGGCAGCTTTAATGTTATGCTCCCATAAACTTCTTTGTCCATAAGTTGTTGTAGCGGCCTACGCCCAGGTAGACGGCTTGGTTATTAAGAACATTTGCCCTGTGGCCGGGTGACTCCATCCACGCACGCACTACTTGTTCAGGTGTTGTCTGGCCGGAAGCTATGTTTTCGGCTAACATTGTGCCCCACCGTATGCCAGCGTTATCTACCCTGTTTGCTAAGCTTCGCCCATAAGGGCAAACATGGTTAAAGAAGCGGCGTTCTGCCATGTCCACGCTGTGAGCGCGGGCAACATCTGCGAGTTCATTATGCCAGATTAACGGCGGCAAACCGTAATTAGCCCTTTCCAAATTAACAAGCTCAAATACCCGCCGTTCATCCGCGCTGATACTTGGCACCGACGGTGCTACTGGTTGCAAAGTGTTGCCAAGCGAAGCCCCGGGAATCCGTTCATATAACCGCCAAATGGTTGCAATGCTTTGTTCTCTGGTAAATGTACCCTGCGGGTCAAACCTATTATTGCCAATGCCATGCATTATACCGGCGGCATGTACATTTTCAACACTATCCCTTGCCCAGCCGGATATGCTTGAATTGTCGGCAAAGGGGGTTCCTCTGCCGGTTAGCGGGTACCCAATTGCATTTGCAAGGCGCACAAGCATAACAGCGGCTTGCTCACGGGTCAAGATACCATTTGGGTCAAACCTGGTATCATCTACACCATTAACAACGCCTACATATGCGGCTTTTCTAACATCCACGTCATTGGTGTCGGCAAAATTAACACGCCCATAAATTGTGCCGCGGCGGCTTTCGTAAACTGCCACTGCAAGCGACGCAAATTCGGCGCGGGTTATATTTCTGCTATAATTTGATTGCAAGTTAGCAGGTACCAAGCCTGCGGCAATGGCATTGTCCACGGCTTCTTGCGCCCACAAAGACGGAGGGTTTGCATACACACTATATCTGCCTGCAATTGTAAATACAAACATCACCATTATAAAGGCGGCGAACCCCGCTATAATCCTTTTCACCCAAAGGCCTCCTCAGATGTCGATTTGAATTTTTTAATGTTCGTATAGGCACCATACACGATACGGTGACATTTTGTCAAGTATCAAATCGAACTTTGCGGACTTTTGTCGGCCTTATATGTACCAAAAACTACAGGGCGGCTTTGCGGGCCGCCCCTATAATTTTGGTTATAAATCAAGGTGTTACCTTGCTGCTAGTTGATAATACTCCAAGGTGTAGAGTATGGTCTTTCTAACACTCTCCAGTCTCTTGCAGGAATAAGCTCGGTCCATGTTTTATGGATACCATCTGCCTGCATCACATAGCTGTTAGAGTTCGTTGCCTCTTGAATATACAGGTAGAACCATGCGTTGATATCTGCGTTATCTTGCCAGGTTACCATGCCCGGCAGCAAGTCTTCTGCTGTCCTTGGCAAACGGCCCAAGACACGGTTTATAATTGCTGTTGCTTCTGCACGGGTGATAGCCTGGTCGGGTGCAAAGGTGCCGCCCGGGAAACCGGTTATCCAGCCCATACGTGCCGCGGCGCTTATTTCACGCGCTGCCCAGTGGCCTTCTATATCCGGGAACATGTTAGGTCCTTCCATTGGCAGGCCTTCAAAGAAGCGTGTCATGGCTACAGCAAATTCTGCACGGGTGATGGCCCTGTTTGGCTGGAAGCTGCCGTCCGGCATACCGGTAAACACACCGGCATTAGCCATGGTAGATACAGCATTGTTGTGCCAATGACTTTGATTCACGTCAGAGAATGTGTTTTGTTGTGTCCACATTTCTGCCCTGTATTCGTCTGTGATAAGGCGGAAGAAGATGGTCGCAACTTCTGCACGGGTGATGTTATCGTGTGGCCTAATGCTACCATTTGCATCGCCAATCAAATATGCATGATGCACCGCGCTAAAGGGGATAGTTGGAGTGACGGTTGAAGTACTAACCGGCATAGCTGACATACCTGTTCCGGGGCCTGTGCCACCGCCCGGTGGGACCGTTGGGTAATCCGGGGTGCTGCCTGGTATTTCAGTGCTGTTATACCTTATAGCAAACCTGTTTATGAGGCTGGTACCCGGTGCAACGCCGTTGACTACAAAGGTGAATATTATTTCGCTGCCAAGCCCGAAGCCTGCAGGTACATCGCCGAAGAACAGGCCAATGTCTATATAATGCAGGTCGCCAGGTTGAGGCAAGCTAAAGGTAAACGCAGTGCTTGCGCTGATATTTGATGCATGTGTATGCCATGTGTTATCACCGGCCACCCTGTATCTAATGTCATAAGTGATACCTGCGCCATTTGTAAATGCAGGGATGCTGCCGGATTGGAAGTTTAACCCTACGCTTGGCATATCAATGATTTCAAAGTTTGTAACCGGGCCAGCTATGGGGTTGTGGAACCCGCGAAGTGTCCAGTTGATGGTTTCGCCCAGGCTGACTGTCATACGGTCTGGATTTTTAACCAGCCCTACCGTTTGAAGGGTAACGGTGTTGGTGTTGTGGCTATTCACTTGCGCCGTGTTTCTAAAGGTTCTTTCGAATACACCTGTAGGCAGTGGGTCAATGGTTACTTGGAATGAAACTTCCACTGTTTGCCCTGCCGCGATAGACGGAATAGTCCAAGCAAGTGTGCGGCCCGAAATACTTGGCGTGATAGAATTGTTTACAACGCCGCCAATACGTGTGACTGCACTGTTTGCGACCAAAGTCATACCAACTGGAATCATGTCTTGTATCGCAACATTGCTTGCAGATGCATCGCCGCTATTGCGAACAGAAATGGTGTAAGTGATGGTTTCGTGAACAACAACATAACTACCATTTGGATGATTAGCGGATTTGCTAATTACAAGGTTAGGTGCTGGGTCGTCTCCTCCATTATCATCACTGGCAGATAAGGTTATTATCACGGTTCTGCCTGCGTTACCGGCTACAATTGTGTGGGTATTTGAATTAAAACCATCTGCACTGGCTGTAAGCACACTTGAAATAAGGGCTGCAGTAACCGTAAAGCGTCCCGGAGACAAACTGCTTATGCCTGGTACGCCAGATAAACTGGCACCTGTGATTAGGGCACCGCTGATGTCGCGCACTTCTACAATCAAGTCAATTACTTCCAAGATATCAGGTATACCGCTATCGTTCGTGTCGTAGCCCCAGATGGCATAGATGTTTACGTCTTCGTCCACGATGGTGGCTTGGGTCACGCGGGTTGGGAGCGTATCGTCTTTTGCAAGGATACTTGTAACCGGGGTCAAGCTCCAGCCTACGAAACGTACCGCAACTGACACTGTTTCGCCGTCTACTATTCTGTTCACGTTTGCATGGGTTGGTTCCGGCGTCATGATCAGGTTGTGTATGCCGGCAAGCAAACCGGTTTGGTTGTTCGGCAAGCTGGCCGCATCTCCGCCGTTGGCGTTGTAGATGATGTCGAAAGTGTCGTCTAAGATATCCGCGCCGCCGCTATCGTTGGTGTCGTAACCCCAGATAGCGTAGATGTCTACATCTTCGTCCACGATGGTGGCTTGGGTCACGCGCGTTGGAAGCGTATCGTCTTTTGCCAAAATAGTCGTAACCGGGGTCAGGCTCCAGCCTACGAAACGTACCGCGATAGATACCGTTTCGCCGTCTACTATTCTGTTCACGTTTGCGTGGGTTGGTTCCGGCGTCATGGTTAGGTTGTGTGTGCCGGCAAGCAGACCGGTTTGGTTGTTTGGCAGGCTGGCCGCATCTCCGCCGTTCGCGTTGTAGATGATGTCGAAGGTATCGTCTAAGATATCCGCGCCGCCGCTATCGTTGGTGTCGTAACCCCAGATGGCGTAGATGTTTACATCTTCGTCCACAAGGGTCACAGATGTTACTCTGGCTGGCAGCGTATCGTCTTTTGCCAAAATAGTCGTTACCGGGGTCAGGCTCCAGCCTACGAAACGTACCGCGATAGATACCGTTTCACCGTCTACTATTCTGTTCACGTTTGCGTGGGTTGGTTCCGGCGTCATGGTTA
>Ga0131853_10016811_pt1 | contig 13336 bp, 17 predicted proteins | sample TergutLab28metaG_FD_92764 | JGI IMG/M metagenome (GOLD analysis project Ga0131853, IMG submission 92764) | Labiotermes labralis P1 segment gut microbial communities from Petit-Saut dam, French Guiana - Lab288 P1 (version 2) (version 2) | ecosystem: Host-associated > Arthropoda: Insects >...
AAATTTCTCCGTGTGAGGATCGGCGTTGATAATGACTGTGCCAGATTGCGTGACGGAGAGAGGTAACACATCGGAGGGGAAGACTACCAGTAACGATCTCACTTCTTTCAACGTACATAATAGGTGCGTCGTGTCCATGTTTTATTCAAAAATATGTCGTGACCGTTCGTGAGGTATGTACACGAACCGAATTATCGTATACGAGATAGAATATACACGTGATAGGTTCGGGTAACGGCTCGCCGAATTTCAATTCCTCTCTGATAATGCCATTACCAGAGTGTGACGTATGTCTCTCAGAGGTGGTTAGATCGGGTTTCAAGTCCAAGAGTAGAATGAAATAGCTGTTTATGTACATGTCGTGAGTAACCTGGATACCTGAGTTCGAGTGTTGAATGCCCGAACAGTCAAAGAGCGTCCTGCACCCCATGACTGATGTCTCTTCGTTATCGATGCCGTTCACGTTCAGCACGAAAGAACTCAGATCGAAGTGATGGAAATGATAGGGGTTCGTCGTCGCGGAGCCGACAATTTCCGTGTTCTTCACCATGGTAAATTGGAATCGTTTTGTGATGGGTCCCAACACGGTGTTGTCTATGGAAAGAGCTTACGCTACGGTAGAAAACGTGAAAGATTTCAGTTCCACTCTGGTCAGATTGAAGCGTGCGAGAGCGCCCAATGCGAGATCAATATTGTGCGCCAACAGGAGCGAAGGTCTGGGTCTGTCGCGGTTGACCAAAAGTTGGGCATCGAGGAACTTGAAGACCGTCTTTGTTTCCGCATCCTTGTTCATCAGTTAGAAATTCGGGTTTAGCCTTTGTGAGTTTCATCTGCATTCGGACGCCCGGAATTACATATAGCGACACGTTACATATGTCGCTTTAGATCCGACCGTTGAGTTAGACAACTTTGCTCTGCTTGAACTTGTTCCACCGCGTGACGAAAACTTTGTTTTCCGCATCGGCGGCTGTAGGTTCGCAGGGCAATAGGTCACCGTCATCCAGGTACTAGAACGCATTTGTCAGATGCGTGGCTGCGGCTTCACTGCCGTACTTCAATAGGGTCTCGAAATAAGGCCGATAGTTTTAGAGTTCGGTGTACCTGGGATGAAGTCACGACGTTTAGAGCGACGCTACATTGAGTGAAGAGCGATTGCGAGAAATTATTCGTCACCGCAGTGAAATCGGTGTTGTCCAAATTTGCGCCGTCAACCTTGATCAGTTTGCCCCGAATATATAGTTTTATATTTAGGTCGACGCATGTGTCATTATCGGCGTGGATCAGGAGTCCTAGATCGCTCTGTTCCGCGGAGAATATGGGCTTGTACGTTACTTCGGTCATCTCGACGACAGACGTCTGTATAGGTCTAGAGGCAAATATATCGAAACCGGAACTGAGAGACATAGACATGGATGGCGGCGACAGTCAGACTGATGACACTTAGGAGAAGTTACATCTTTTTGTAAGCTTCTGTTTCTTGCCGCCTTTGTCTCCGTTTCGCGACAGCTGCCTTGCGCTTGCGAACTCGCAACTTACCGATCACATTTTGAGCCGTCTTATTCAAACGACGCCAGACTCTAAACCGAGGGTCTTCGTCCGTCGATCTGGCGATGTCTGTCAAGATATCGCCTCCGGTACGTAACGTCTCTCGCACCAAAATCTTGGCACATCTCCAGAGGACCGGTCTAACCACTCGCCATAACCCTGCCAAAAAAAACTGCCGTTCTCGTAACCCGCTGTAGAAAGGGTGGAGCCGCGTAGATGGGTCCTATGCCGTCGTGCTACCCGCGACCGCCTGTTGAAGGTAGTACCGCACAAGAGGATTCATAAGCATAAAATGTACGGCAAGGATGATGACGCCGCTATTTTATATTACCATGACGAAACGTACCGAAAATGTAAGACAACTTTTGAAGCGTCGTGATACTATTGAATTCGTCCGGCTTGCCCGTCAATTGCAATATCTCTGTCCTTATATATTTGAACGTCCGCTTCTCGACGGGCAGATAGTAGATAATATCGAAAACCTGTTGACACGAGAGTTAATGAGAAATAAACGTTTTCATACAATGGACCAGGTCTCTACCCACACACTGAGGCGATATGAGATGGCAATATATCAAGCCTGTAGTATCGCCAACGACTGTCGTGTGTTTAAACGGACCCACACTGTTCGGAGGATAGGAGTATTGGCATACCCCCACTTACCAATTGTCGGAAGAACCCAGTCTTAGGGGTAGGGCCAACTCGGCCGTGTATGCGGCGATCGTATTATCCGGATATAGATTCTTCGAGGTGTTACTGAACAAAATCACGTAAAAGTGTTTCGGATCGACGTGGGACATCTTTCACGATCGATACGTGGATCCAAATATGTAATTCTTTTGAATAACCTCTCCAGCGGACCAGATACACTAAAATGACACGTCTCACTCACTTGTTCAAAATTTTATCCATCTTATAGACTGTACGTCTCGCGACGTGAAACAGGATCATTTATTCCTGATAGAACTGGCCCTCCATAGGCGTCCCGTTTAAAACTTCCAATTAGTAAAGGGGTCGCGGACGCCTCACTATCACCTTCGCGATTCGAAATATCTCCGTGCTAAAATTCTGCTCCGCGCTATTGGCATACTTCATCATCTCCTTGCTGATAAGCACGTAATACCCCACGCGAAACTTGGCTTTCGCGACGCGAACGACACGTCTCCGGTCCTCCGTCCTCTTTCATAACGCGAGGACGTCCGAATCGGTCACTCGCGACTACGCCATTCCCTTCGCCAAGTGAATCGTCTCATTGTAGGCACTGACAAATTTAGGGAGAACGTCAATATACCTGTAGGTATTTTTGTAGGTGAAATATTCATACAGCCCATCGCGAATCGTCCGATGCGCGCGTTCGACGACGCTACATTTAACGTCGGGATTTTTACACACATGGAACTGAATGTCGTCGCGTTTTAATATCATTTGAAAGTGTTTATTTAAGAATTTTTTGTATTTGTCGGTCCGCAACCAGACGGGACGCCTGCGGCGACTAGAGTCCTCGACTAACGATATAAATGCCGAAGCATCGGCTGTACCTTTTTTTGACCATATGTAGAAATTTGGAAAATACGATAATGACGGTTAAAATATATTTGTAATTATCGTTAAATTTGCCGAGAGCTCGGACGTCGACCAGGTCACATTCCCAGACGTCCATCTCGTTATTCACCGTATAGAGGTTGCGCGCGAAACGCTTCCTGATCGATCGGTGAAGCGTCTAATCTTCCTGCTTCTGTAGCTAGTCCCTGATATCGTCGAGCTAATTCTTCTTATTCACCGCCACACCGAGTTTTCACAGGGTCGAAAACGCCGTCGGTCTGGCGGGATCATAGTACATGGTACCGGAGACGTAACGATGTTTCGAAACCTCGTCGCCTGATATGCGGGGAGAGGGGAGCAATAACATCACGATATTTAGATCGTCGCGTTACCTGTATGTCGGCGCTGGGCTGGTAGTCGGTCAAATGAGCGTTGGTCAGCTGCAATTTTTTCTTATAATTTTTCAGATCGTCTGTCGAGTTTTTCCTTCGATCCACACTCTTGTGCGGCAACAGCTCCCACAATCCGGTCGTCCCTCCAAATGTTTTCCCTCAATTGTGATATCGCTATCGGTAACTATGAACACTGTGGAATAGCCTAACTTGAACAAGTCACCGTCTTTTCTTATACCATATCTAGGGTCTAGATTGCGGCGGCTGTTGTAGAGATATGGCAATATGTACTGACTGGCTATAGGGCCGGCATTCTCCCTACGGAACGCCCCTGCATCTCCCTTGACAAAACATCATTATCCTCACCATCATCATCGTCGTCGTCTTCGTCACTGATTTCTCCGAAAGTGAACCTCGGCTTGGGCGGCTCGTATACCGCTGAAGTGGAGTGTATGGCGACAGGTTCCGTCTGCGTCCCGACATCGAAATATCGCGATGACAGTGTCGGCAGTGGGTGTTTCTTTTTCTTCTTCACGACAGTATCAGTACGGGGAGATTCTGGTTCTGGTAATACTTTGTGTACGCGTCTTGCGTGTAATATCGACTTCTCGCATTTTTTTACGAAATTTAACCCATTTCTCGTAGGGAGTTTCGCTTTTTGCGTTTTCGCGTCTTGTTCCTCTTCGTATTTTCCTTCGACGGAGGAGGATGTGGAGACGTCTTTCTGGACTTTTCGCGCCTCGCTGGAAAATCCTTCGGCCGAAACAAGATAATTTTAGGTAACATTAATTCGATGAAGAGGAAACGATTAGGCTGGCCATCGCGGGCAGAACGGCGCTGAGCAGAGGGAGCGGGAATCCGCCCAGTTGATCTATGAGCTTCTACTTGGTAGATAGAGAAACTCGCTTGTCGGGCCCTTGCGAAATTTGACCTTGTGCTTTCGCAATTTTATGCGTGTTACAAACTGTCAACTTGACGTTTCCGTTCAAGACATTAAGTATGCACTCGCTTATGCTATTCACGAGACCTTTGTTAAGTTAGAGATTATGGTCTTACGCAGTTTCGGGTCGGCCGTCTTAAGTACGTGAAGGGCGTGATAATTCGATTTCACTCGCTTCATCACTTATCGGCGAGTAGACGACCGTCTGAACTGTCGGGAATATATCGTTTCGAAAACGCAGGCGATCATCGGTATCGTCTGAGAGATTTACAAGTAGATACCCGTGGGGTCGTTGAGTCCCGTCCAGGTAGGTCTTGTATAGACTAGCACTGCCTTCGGGGTAAATTTTACGGGCCAAAAACATGAACTAATTCTTATCCCTGTCGTTTTTCAATAGGAACAGATATTTCGCGTTTAGAGATATGTCAATAACGACACTGGTGAAAGAGCTTCTGTGTGATCAGAATCACGCTGATGTTTCTGTTATGGATGCCTTTCGTAAACAGGTCACACACTTGTTGGAATAGACGTCGTTCAACAGATCGTCGAGAGTCACGATGCACGGTGTGCCGCGAGTGTTTTCAAAATCTTTCGGGACGCCCTCGTTATAATGTACGTTCCTCTTCGGCATATCTGTCGGCGAGGGAACAGCTGTCTTCTCGCTATAGCACCAAATCATCCCGATGTTGAGGTCCCGTTCCGTACTCAGGGCGTCGAGTTTCTGCAGGAACCGTACGCAGAAAGACGAATTTCCAGTACCGCTAGGTCCACTTATTATGCACGTGAACGGATGATTAAATTTAAGGTCATCACTCACGGATAGGCAGGCTAGAATGGAACACCTCTCCCCACGGTACCCCTCATACTTATACCCGAACGGGACGGATGTGTGGTCGTCTAACCGCCATCTCTTGAAAAATGAAATCCTATAGAATTTGCCTAACGGTTCGGTGACTATTGAGACTAATCCTGCCCTTCCTGTTCCGTCTAATGTTCTTCTCTGTATGGACATTTCCTCCGGTTTAGGGTTCGTCTCCCGAAATCATGTCCTTGATACGTTCAAAATTAACTAATTGTTTGCATTTCAATTTATATTTATGCCCCTCACTTTACATACTGTTTTTTCGCATTTTCCGACCTTCATAACCCTGTACGCGTAGTTTTTGTAAACGCCACTTGCACATTCAGATATAAATTCAGAGGAGCGCACTTCGGATGGCATGTCCCCAGTTTGTCGCCGTTTCAATCAGCGCGGGTTTACACCTAGGCTCAATTTATATCATCGAGTCTGTATCGCTATAGATGGAATTTTCTCGCAGCCTGTCCAGATAGCGATACAGTTGCATCCTCGCCCCTGCGGTGACGTAAGCGCCTATGACCTCATTGCTATAACGAAATCTTGGCAAGTCTTCCTCTGCCCCGCGCTTGCACGATAGCCAGACTACGTCATCGCTTGCAAAAACGAGGTTCGCCACTTCGATACCAGGCGTGGACAAAAAACCATACAGTTCTTTGGGTTCGGTGATTATCTTAGTCAAAGTCCGATAGTTCCGCTCCGTCAACCATCCCCACATCGAGTCTAAGCACAGTTTAGCCAGGCCCCGTTTCGCGGCGTTAAAACTTATAGAGTCCCTATCCAATCTTATGCCTTCGCTCGGCCAGAACGATTCTATATAACGATCCTAGTCTTCGGGGCTTCGAAACCATTCGGGATAAGTGCTAGCTTCGGCTTTCAATTTCAGGAACGTATTAATGTAGTTCACGAAATGTCGCCCCTCGCCTCTTTAGGGTTTGTATTGGGTCACCTGATTCTCGTATACCCCATGGATTTCGAGTATCTTATATCCCTTCTTCAAAGCTAACCTAATTTCTTTCATTACCCAGGAACTCATGAGGACGCGATCCTCATCCTCGGTATGCTACAATCCGCACTGGAGGTGTGAACGCATGTTCTACACAGGCAGAACATGAGTTTATTATTTGACCTGTTTCGAAGGAGGGGATTGTATAACTTGTCTGGCCGAATGATCGAACATCTGATTTGACACTCCATACATAGGCATGCTTCTATGTCCCTACATGAAACGCCCACGTGAATGACTGAATGACCTATGGGGAACTTAAATTACTTGCAAATGTATGGATAGAGACTCGTGACATCGACATATTGAAAGGTTTCATTCTCCCTCGCTTTTCGGTAGAGACACATGGCCTCATTTCGACCGCCGTACAGGGCATCACAGGCACGCAGCGGACTCTGCTGTACTATGGGATGCGTGAGCAGTTCGGGTTTCTGTTTTACAATACCCGACTCGTCAAAATTGCATTCACATTGAAACTTGACCAGATAAACCGATCGCGTTCTCTGCTCCAGGCGCGACATCGTCCGCTCATATCGTTCCACTAGTGTAGCGCCACTCGTGGTGATGACGTCACGGAAAGGTTGACACGTATGACCGTGAAAATAACATCCAAGGAACTCGTATATTTTTCGAGTCTCGTGGCAGTAACTGTCTACACGAAACTGGGGCAATTCGGGTAACTTGTACTTGCGACCGTTGCGACCGTGCATTAACTTTACACCGTCCGTCTCCTCCATATGCAGCAACCACACCATCGCCTTCTTACTGTAGTTTCTTATACACCTGTACCCTCCAGTAGGAATAAGGCCTATAGTATCAGGTTTTAGGAAATGTTTACGCAGGACTTTATTGCATGCCGTTGCGATAGTTGTCGAGTCGAGAAAAACGTCCAGATTCCATATTTGAATGAATTCTCGTCGAAAAACTCGGAATGCCTGCCTTAAGACCGTAACGACATCTTGACAGTATTGTTCGAGAACGCGCCTGTTGTCGAACGGGGGCTCCTGCTTCTCTTACCACACAAGAAACTCACTCTTCTCCCCTTCACCCATTTCTTTCACCCCATAATACGAGATGTCTGGAAGGGGTCCTTAGTAATCTAGGTTTTCCTCGACGTTAAAGTAGTGAGGGTAACACGATTTGGCGACAGTCAGACCGAACGCCTTGGGCAGACTGCGCAGAGGGAAGGGAAGGAAGGACACGCTGTCCAAAAACACCAGGTATTCCCTTTTTATACACATGAAATTTTGACCGTTCATAATCAGGTCCGGTTTCCATTTCAGTAACATCACTCTATTTAGGATGAAGTGAAGTTCGAATGCCTTTCTAATGTGCCTATGGCAGTCGTCGCATGGGATTGGAACCACCGCGAATGCGCACGGCAGACTGACCATGCAATCGCTAAACGTCTTGTCGCACACATGCGCGATGTCGCGTTTACACGCCTTCCTGCATCCTTTAAACACGTACTCTTTGGCCATTGCACAGGTAAGTTTAGCTATGACGTGATAATGTCGTTGGACCTCATCGTAAAGTTTATTGAGTCTTTTAGGGCAGTCTACCTGTCCTTCGAACATTATACCTTCATAGCTTTGACCGCGATAGACAACTATCTCATACTGCCGTAAGCGTTCCTGTAAACTGACCAAAACGGGAATCCCCGCCCCGTTTGAAAGATAGATACCGGTAGTTTCGAGTAGAGTTTGGACTACAGGACTATCTTCCTGCCTTGTCGATACGCCTTATAATCCGAATCATTATCCACCTTCTAAATAGATATTACTAGTGCATGGCTAAACAGTTCTCTTCCGCTTTCACCTCCACTATACTTGTCTTGAGATGAGTCATTACGGAGAGCGGTCTGCCACTTCTCTTGATCGCGCTTTTCGCGAAACCGACGGGCATCCTCACCGAATGCACGGTTACGACCAGCGTGTCCAAAGCATCGAACCTAGAATTCGACTGGGAGATTTTTTCGAAAACGCTCCATATCACGTCCGCAGATAGTTGATCTTTCCGTCTGAAACTTATTTCAATCGGATTGTCATTTGGATTCACCTGATTTTGAATCGTTATTCCCACCTTGTCGCTATCACTTACATCACGTAACACGTGCTCAAATAGGTCGCTCACACTTGCTAGAAAATGAGTTACAGGGTCACTGTTGTCCGAAGGAGGTGTTAAGCTCGCCGTAATCTGCCTTCCTACAGCATTGTAGCGCCTGTACTGTCTTGTATTCCTGTCCAGTATGTCGAATCTGTGAGCCATGTTCTTTCTCTCACTCTCTACAAAAACATATACACCTATTTTGGATATACACACTCCAAATAAAACTCACTTACCTCATTTATATTCAGATTACCTGCAATTCTGACTATGGGGGTCCCCACACTCGGTTGCTACAGTTTATGAGCGACAACTATTTATTGCCGACGGAAGCTGACGTCATTCTTTTATTTGTTTCAGGGTTGCGGACCACACGAGCAACATTAACCCCTCCACGCTACATAGATACTTGAGGTAGGTATTATTTTTAGATACATACGTCATAAAATTATTTCCGCTGTATGAGCATTCACTAATTTCAATTTTTATTTCTCCCCACTTACAGAAAAAAAAGTATGGATCTGGCAAAGAAATTCGAGGATGCCACTGCCAGCGCTTCCTGCGCTTCCGTTAATAACTGCTCATTAATACTTAATAGACCGTATCCCATTGTCCGCGCCAAACGGAAAACAACTAAATTTGGGTCCACAGTTCTGCTGTCCATACGGGACACCGATGAACAATTAGTACAGATATTCCTCCCGAAGCGATACGCTAGTGTCGTGTCCGATGAGGGTATAGGCAAAATTAATTCAAGATCGATCTACCTAAACTTTTTGTATAAGGGCATGTGCGAAAGGACCAAGTCGTACTTGTTGGCGATAGATTCGTAATGCCTTTATCTTATGTATCTTTGCAGATAACCTCTCCGCACAGACGATCTCAAGTGTCATTCAGTCTACTTGAAACCAAGAAATTCTCAGTGCATGAAGCAGGGAACGTCACATGGTTGCCACATTTCACTCCCACTAGGAACGAAACAATCATTTATGCTTTGTGAATTTTGTGTACATTGAATGTTCAAGTTCGTAAATCCAGTGGAAAAATGTATTAATTTAAATCTCGAAACAAGATGAATTCCCGTACTTCAAGTGTGGAGAGACTGAGCTTTCGTTCGCTTACGGGGCAAGGGCTTGGGCTAGATGTACACAGGTGTGACGTGTCTCGGATCCGTTTGTATTGGAACATGAGCGGCATTACAGTTTGCTATATGAATCACATTGGGAGGTACGAAGTAGACTTCTATGTGTCAAATCAGTGACTAAGATTGTTCGATAGTTTTGGCCTGGCTGATGCATGCAGTTGTTGTTACGATTGCACTTTGTATGTAGGAGATCGGATTGGAAAGGTGTGTATTTACACGGACCTCGGGTGTCGGATAATCCTCTGTACTTGAGAACGCACTTGAAATGTGTGGGTTGGGACGATGGTATATGCCAGTACGCGAGACTTTCTTTTTTGGATCGTTTGTGCGATGTGAGTATGACGTCGTGGTGTTTGAATGGTTCAAATTTGACAATTCATAGCAAATGTTTCGTCAAATCAAATATTTAATCGAGGGAAGACGTTTTGGACTTGATCGTACAAACAAGAATTCCAGACTATAAAACTTAAACTACCTGTTACACATGGCATGATCTGGTGGTGGTTTAATTTCAAACAATGTCTTATTCTGTAAATTTGAATGTAATGTCTCACTGTGTTGTGGGGAGCAGTGTGCATCTGCATTGTTTACAGCAAAACCTTGCATTATAATATTCATTTGACTCTACTGGTACAATTAAATCACCAGTATCGAATTTTACGTAAGTTTTCTTTCATAAGAATAGAAAATGTAAAAGAAAGTATTTTACTCTGTAACTGTGAAAAGAATAAATATATGTGTCTGTGTGTACTTTTAGTGTCCTTACATAACCTGAACCTTACATCCAAGACATTGCTCTCTTTCTGTTCCTCAGGCATTGCAGCCATATTTACATATCCAAGTGGAGAGATATCATGTTTGTTCATGCATACGGTTAATAAGATCCTACACTTTATGTAATCGCGTGTGTTTATTTATTTCCATTTTTCCAAGGATAGGATTCTTGTTTTTCTTAAAAAAAGAGATTGGTAAGCGACAGGAATCGAACCTACAAATGTTCAATTATGAGTCCGGAATTTTACCGATTCAGCAAACTCTTTTCAAGAAATACACAGGCATATAAAGTGTACTTTTAAACTAACGTCCTGGTTACCGCGCTGACCGTCATATTGTAAAATGGCCGACTTACACTTAGACCAATTCTGGTACTTATTATACTTTTGTACTCATTACTACCAATCACGTGGTTTTCCTTTAGCGCAGAGGCCATGAAGGTACTTCTACAAGAAGGTACGGGGGCGATTGCAAAATTTTTGACTACAAGACTTACGGGGGCAACCACCCTGATGATGGTAGCTTTTTTCCAGTCGAAAACCAATCTTTTTCGATAATACAATTGTGCACTATTTACACTCTTGCATTCACTGCGACATAGACCACGCTTGCTCCATACTCCACAAGTCACGTAACGGCTTTTGCCCATTTTTTGACTACCAGACTGCACGGAGGCAATCACCCTGATGGTGGCAAAATTTGTCCCCATTGGAAACCGATCCTTTTCACTAATATTATTATGCACTTATTACACTCTTACACTCACTGCGACTTAGAATATTTTTGCTCCATTCTCCACAAGTCACGCGATCTTCATTGAGCGTAGGGAGGGCGATGGAGGTACCACTACCAAACTGTACTGGGGCACATTACCAAAATACACGGCGACAACCACCATGAAGATGGCAGCTAAAAATCTGGTCGAAAGCCGATCCTTTTTAATAATGTGGGCCAAACCCCCCCGGATACTACCACTCTCATATTAAACCTTATCGTGAGCCGAGTAGCTCAGTCGGTATAGCGACTGACTACAGACTGGACAGTCTCGAATCGAAGCCCGGAGGGGACGAGATTTTCCGCCCGTCCAGACCGGCCCTTGGGCCCACCCAACGTCCTTTAAACTGGGTACCGAGTCTTTCCCGGGGGTAAAGTGCGTCCGGGGCGTGCTGCTGACCATTACCCCTTCTAGTGCTGCGGTCATGGAAGAGTAGACCTATAACTCTAACCACGCTCTGGACTAAACCGGGTCTGTAACGGGATTACTTTACCTTTACCTTTAGTAATCCTTATCGGTCCAACTTCGAATTACACTGGCTAGTGAATTACGTTTTATGAGGCGCAATGTCAAGTTCAAGTCAACATGCTATTTTGAAATGTTTTTACGTTATTTTTTTAAACTTCTACCTTTTTTTTTTTTTGTTGAGAAGAGCAAAAAGTTTTTAGAAAATTAATTTGGAAAATATTAATGCAATTTATCGAATTAATTTAAAATTCAAAGTGTTAAAACACAGATTCCTTAGCACAGAACTGAATTTCGTTCTATTACGGAACATGACATAGGCGTACCTATTGTTGAATCATGTTTTTACGCCCGAGAATTTGCAACCCCCGCAACACCTGCGTTTTAATTTAGCAAGCGAATTACGGAAGTCGAAATCAGTATGGCGCCACTGTTGGAACAACATACAATATCGTGTCTTGTCAATATTTCTCCCTGATATAAAAATGTTAAATATTTTATATATGACGAAGGCGCGCTCGGAAAAAAAGGAAGTAAATGTAAATGATGTAAATTTTTTTTGCATTCTGTGTATTCAGACGCGTTATCGTAGGCGCTCATCGGAATTCTAAAACCAAAAGGAAATTAACTAAGAAGGACGCTGGTAGGGGAGAAGATAAGACAAGGAAAGTTCCAACCAGAACCCCGCTCCCCCGAGAATAAAAATTGTGTATATCGTGATTTAACCTTTTAAAGCGTAGCGGTTACTTTACGTACCGCTGTTATGAATCCCTTGTTAATGAATACATTATTGTCATACATGCACGTTATTTGTTTTTTATACACATTGACAATTGTTCAATGATTGACTTGTAACAGTCAATTCATATGTGTATATATATATATATATATATATATATATATATATATATATCTTTCGCAAATAAAAGTGTGTGTGAGGGTGGAGTGCCGTTATTCCCCGCGGGAGAACTTTGCGATTTCTCCGGTAGATGGCAGTGTATGTAAGGAGAAATTTGGTATACACTCGATAACGGCAGTGTGTTGTTGACTGAAACAGAAACGAGATAACAGTTAACGATCTTGCCATGGATTCCTCCAAACAGGCTCGGCGCGCAGTAATCCAATTTTTGTCGGCAGAAGGTGTTAATGGAACCGATATTTACAGTCGAATGAAGAATTTGTATGGGACTGAGATTATGTCACGTACTGCAGTTTTCCGAATGTGTAGTGATTTTCGTCATGGACGTGTGAGTACAGCGGACATGACACGACCAGGTCAAGCACATGTCGTCATCACTCAAGAATCAATTGCTGTAGTGAACTGCTTGTGAGGGAAAATCGTCGAATAACCACCCGGGAGATTGCAGACAGCCTGTTTGTGAGCAAGGGAACTGTTGACACTATTCTTCATGAACATTCGCATTACAGCAAGGTTTGTGCACAGTGGGTCCCAAAACATCTCACTGAGGACCAGAAGTGTCTGCGAATGGGTGTTTGCTTCCAGCATTTACTGCGTTACCGCACAAAGGGAAACAACTTTCTGTCCCGGATTGTGGCTTGCGACGAAACCTGGTGTTATTTCTTCGGTCCGGCAACGAAACAAATGAGTATGGAATGGAGACATTCTGGCTCTCCTCGCCCAAAAAAATCTCGTTCTTCAATTCGAGCAGGGAAAGTGATGCCCACGTGTTTTTTTGACGAGAATTGCCCCTTGATGTTGGAATGGTTGGAAACGGGTGGTACAGTTAATGCAAACAGATTCTGCCATACCTTACGCAAACTGAAAACAGC
>Ga0131853_10016813_pt1 | contig 13335 bp, 5 predicted proteins | sample TergutLab28metaG_FD_92764 | JGI IMG/M metagenome (GOLD analysis project Ga0131853, IMG submission 92764) | Labiotermes labralis P1 segment gut microbial communities from Petit-Saut dam, French Guiana - Lab288 P1 (version 2) (version 2) | ecosystem: Host-associated > Arthropoda: Insects >...
AGACAGGTGGCGGACGCTTGTAAGTGCGGTAATGAACCTTCGGGTTCCGTGAAATGCGGGGAATTTCTTGACTAGCTGCAAACCAGTTAGCTGCTCAAGAAGGACTCTGCACCATGGAGTAAGGAAGACTAGTACGGTAGCCAATACACCACAAACTAGCTACTTTACAGAGTTACGAAGTACAATACTAAGGCAGTGCCTTAAAAAAAAACTTCGCGAATGTTCACTGTCGCGTGCAACCTGTGCCACTGTTAACTCCGTCATTTAATATACTGCCATAGCCATTAACATACACACACACACTAGTGAACAAATTTAAGAGTTACATCACCATGACTCGGTTAAAACGGTCTCGTTTCCGTATGGCATTACTGTACATGTCCAAAACCATGCTCGTTCACCGTCGTCATGGCAACCGTTTCTAACGCTCTCGTTTTAATTCCCGTATTAATTTCTTAACATTTTTACTGGTAGTAACTAAGTTGGGCCATAAATCAATACGATGTTGATAAGGCCTAGCGAAGCGTCGGAACCTGGAGATCGCGTGTAAAGACAGTCGGGTGTCCGGTAACTCTGAAACCTAATAACACAACAAGAAGTACCGTTTCTGACTGTCACGTGACATCAAAAACACGCTCTCACAACATACGACTTAGAAACACGTTTGATGACTATTTTATAGAGAACAGCGACTTGGGCTATAAGAACAGAAATGTCAGTCGTAAAAGTCAAGCAGAGAAAATGAAAGGGAATTCAGATTTTATGAACAGAAGATGTAAGGACGGATATAATTACTAAAAGACTAATAATGTTAACCACCATGAATTGAATATATAAGACAGAACTCCAAAACTTAACAACTTTGTAACAAACCAAACGGTGAGCAGCCCTTTTAAAAGATGGCTTGAAGAGATTCGAGGAATGTCCGATAGACACATACATTTCTTGTTAACGTAATGAGGCTCTGCCTTCTACATAGGTCATACTGCATATATTTTGAACGATAAACTTGTATGTAAAGGGTAAAGGTAAAGTTCACCCTAGAACAAGTCACGAAGGCCCACAGGCGGAGAAGAGTTGTAGCTCTACTCTTTCTTCAATCTCGGCGCTAGACGGGGGTGGGTGGTCTGCGCCACGCCTCGGCCGCTTTACCACCCGGCAATGCTGCAGTACTCATTGTATAGGAGGATGGGTGAGCTAAAGGGTCGGTTTGAGCGGGTGCGGAAAATCTCGCCCCTTACACGAAAGAAAGCGTCTGCATTTGCAAAACTAAGAAAACATGAGTGTGGATAGCCGGTTTCCTAGTCGAGATTGGAACCCAGGATCTACCGACGATCGTATCGATCTGTAGCCGTCACATAGGTCCTTTATGGGATTAATTCAACGGACGGAGGAAGTTAGTAAGTGCGCTACGAAAACCCTGTACCCACAATGTGCCTCTATGGGCCAACTACAACGAGAAGCGTCTTTTAGTTTGCAACACCGTTGCCCTTCTATGTTTGTTTCGCGACGTAATACAAAACAGAATTCATGAAGTTATACAGCAATTCATTGGATTCGACATGTTAATTAGGCACACAAAGGCACTGGGGTTAAGTGGCCGGAGCGTGAAGTTAACCACTCACATCCGTCTAGTGTCCAGGTAAGAGCGCAGAACTGTACGTCTGCTCCCCTGTATGCCTTCATTACGTGCAAACAGAAAACTTCACACATTTTGTTCTGTCTCGCTGGCAAAAGAACGCCAGTAATAAACAGGGTTCCGGCCAAGTTAAATCCACATCTCACTGACCAAGTATGAATGCCGCGGTCCAGTGGTAACCATACTCCTACTTCGTAATCGCAAGCGTGTCGGAACAAACTTCAAGGCCTGCTATTCCGGATGAACACTTGTTTCTGGGTTTCCCCGGTTCCTCCACAATAAATACTGGGATGATAAATCCTATTATGCTACGACCGCTTCCTTCCACACACTTCCCACAACATCACTCAGTATCACCGTACCATTCGACACTGACAGGCTAGTTAAGTAGGCCATAAACACACACACACACACACAACGAAATTTTTCAATGTCCCTTTCAGACTTCCGAATTGCTCTTGCAAGTACTTCGACTTAGACAGGTCTGGCTGCATAGTCTGTTCCGGTCAGGATTTGGACCAGGGGCAGGAATGCAAAAATCCTGGGTGCCAGTTTGACGGGGATTTGTGCACCCCTGACATAGGGCCTCTATTCCTTTGCCGAGCCCAAACTTGGCGAGATTACATTTCAGTTGCAATTGTGCGAGGAACTGGAGGCCTTGATCTAACCTGACACACGCGGAGACTTCTATGCTTCAAGCATGCCATGAACGATGCACTGAAGGGCCCCACCTGGGGGGGGGGGGGAAGGTTATTTCAGACGTACATGCTGAATAGTGGTATGTGGTCACACGGCAGTAGTTTTATATCTCCTTGGCATCGTTACCCCTTTAGCTTAACCGATAAACGAAGTATACCCCCTATATTTTTAATAGCAACAAGCAACAGAAATTACGATTCGTGACCATATTGTACTTGGTTTTGTCATACAAAATGTTGCAAAAAATGAGCACATACGGTATTTTTAAATTATTCTGTATTAAATACTTTATCAGGAAGAAAATAGAAAATTTTAAAATGTAATTCCTCATATCTGTTTATCATCGTAACATTCGATGCTGTTTCTGCTTGACTATCAGACAGCAACGAACTTCGTCACAGCTAATGCAAATCTCAAGTTACGACCGAAACGCAGTCCATTCCTTCCCTGCGTGTTAGTGCTGACAACTAAACACTCGCCTCACAGCGACGTGTAGTAGCGAATTCTATTCAGGTGTTCTGAACCAGCTTCTTGTCAAAAAGCAACCAGTATCAAGCTCTGCTTTCAATGCGTGTTTCTTACGCCTTTGACATCATTTCCACGATTCCTTTCTCACAATCCACGCAATCATGACATCCATAACATGTCCCAGTTTTTGCGGTGTAGTGAAAACGTATCGGGAACATCGCTTCCCCAGTCGATGGATTGGTTGTGGTAGCCCACAAGGACAATTCAGATTCCCAGGCCTCAACCCTTACATTTTTGATAGCGTAGTCGATATAGCGACTCACTACAGGCTGGACGGTCCGGCGATCGAATCCCGGCGGACCGAGATTTTCCGTACCCGTCCAGACCGGCCCTGGGACCCACCTAGCCTCCTATACAGTGGATACCGGGTCTTTCCTGGGGGTAAAGCGGTCGAGGCGCGGCGCTGACCACCAACTTCCATCTAGCGCCGAGGCAGAAGGAAGAGTAGAGCTGGGTCTTCATGGCCTGTTCTAGGGTGAACTTTTACCCCTACATTTTTATCTGATGGGGCAAACGAAAGAATTGGCATAACTGCAAAAAGTGGAAACACGGGAGTAGCCCAAACGAGTAGGAACCTTCAGGCCTATTATCTGATGACGGAAAACATTCAGTTTCCACAACGTTGTGTTGGAAGGAGGGGGAGGGGAGGGAAGACATCGACTCTCCAACATATTCACGTTCACACGTGAACGTGATGCACTGCTCTTGTCGCATTCTGGAGGAGAATCCTCAGGAAATGTGGCAACCTACACCTTCGATTCACGAACGTGCCAGAAAGCGTATTCAGGCCGAGGACAAACATTTTGAACACTAGTTGTAAATTACGTAATAAATGTGTAAATATTGGTCGCGTATTAATATCTTTTTAACAGTACGATAATGAGAAATCGGTAATCTCTGCAAACCGGACATCTGTTTGTATGACACTTATGAATGGGAACGAACTCAGAAATAAGACTGTGCAGTTACGACATCAACTCGTGAGCCATACTGTATGCCACTGATACTAGGATAGGTTACAACACCATCACACACTGTCCTCGGCTGTTGCTGAAGATGAGCACAAAATTACGTATTCGTGACGTCAGAGAATAGGCTGTACGTAAACAAACTGCGTACTTGTCGCCCATGATCGCAACCTTCAGTTTCCTAACGTTAACTTGATGATGGCACCCGCAACCACTTGAATATATTTATTCTCTAAACTTGTTCCAAAACACAGTTTTCACCCCTTATTTCATTATTATTTACGTTTATCTTCATTCCTCGTTTCATCGTCACATTCTGCCTTCTTCCTACTCCTAGCACTATACGCTCCGGCTGTCTTAAACCACCTCTTTCCCAGTCAGCCTCTGTCTTCATTTTCGGCACAACTGAACATACTCAGAGGCGCCGCTTCTCTCTACAGCCATGTCAGTTATTTAATCATTAATCCAATAACAAAGCCCAGCCAGTTTCAACCGACTGATTTGAATCATTTCAATATCTGATTCAGTAAGTTAACTGCTTCGTCGTCACACCCGCACTGCTGAAGTTAACTGTTAGCACTCTACTGGCCACTTATAATGCCATTCCTAGTTATGTAGGTTGTTTCAGTTGCAGCCTAACATGGAACACACCACGGCTCCATTATAACAACTAATAGGTCAATGCTGTGTAGGGAGACAATTTTGACTGCGAGAATCGCATGAAACACGTGAGTAACACAGGGCTATTAGAAATGATTGTCGGGGTTTTAACAGCTTGCCACCTCGTTCTCCAGATGCAACCCCATATGATTTCCCTCTATGGGGTTACGTCAAGGATCAGGTTTATGTTCCTCCTCTTCCCGCAAGTATCCCGGAAATGAAGGTACGAATCAGAACCGCCATTGAAACCATCACCGCTGACATGCTACAAACAGTTTGAAATGAACTCGATTATCGTGTTGATGTTTGTAGAATCACAAGGGGTGCACAAATAGAGCACCTGTAACGAATGAAACAAAAACTTGGAGTGTTGTTCTATTAAATAAAAAAATAAATATACTCCTATCTGAAGTGTATTGTGTAAGACAAGTTGTTAAAACTTCGACAATCATTTCGAATAACCCTGTACATAATGTGGTATAATGCAGAGTTACATATTGTGACAGGTGGTACGTATAGTTACCAGTGGACTTACCAACACTTACTCAAAACTGATTCTATGGGGTATAACTGCATGTTGGTGCAATCTCGTGACAAATAGGCCTACACGAATTTCATTAAACTGGAAACCTGTCTCCAAGCATTAGCCGCATTGAATCGCAGAGAGCAATCGATTCACAAGCTGGATGAGGGACACACCGAATTTTCTCTAGTACTTACCTAGTGGCTTGTCGTTTGCTATTCGTGTCGTCCATGTCAGGGCTTGATGGCGGGTGCAGCGGGCCAGGAGGAGTCCGGGGTTCTCCCGGGGCGGCAGGATCGCCCTCCAGACCGGCCTGGAACACATCGTCATCGAATAATATCATTCTCATGAGTGATGATTTAGTAAATATTGCAATGTTCGGTTTTCTGAGATTCTGCGCTCCGTCCTTGGTTGGTTGTCGCCCAGTGCTTCCAGATAGCATAGTGGCCTTATCTTCAGGGGTCAGTGGCGGAGCGCAATATCCCAGGAGGAGGATACCAACTGCACCACTTCGGAAGCATGAAACTGGTAAAAGACTTTAGAAAAAAGCGGTCGTACATTACATAAACATACCGTCTCATTATTCGCCTGGACAGGGTAAGGAAACCCACATATTTAGCTTAAGCTGTAACTCCGCCGAGGCCGAAAGGCAACATTCTAGAGAGTTACCAGTATATCGAAATGTCAGTTCGAAGTTGTTTGTGATACATAACTATGATGGACCAACCCACATAGAAAACATATACTGTATTAACACTAACATACACCGTTAATTAGAATGGCAAAAGACAGAATTACAAGTCTAATGCGGAAATACGAATATCGCAGTTAAGATACAGTAACAATTAACATACGTACAAGGACAATTCATAATTTGTATTTTTCATCCAAGGTTGTTAGTGCGATAAGACCAGTAAGCGAGGAAAAAGCTGCCTGGAGGAAATCAGATATGCATACACAATTATGATAGTAAAATCACAAGAGAACAAGCTGATACTCTTATTAGTTATTTTCGACACTAATGCCAATGGCAGCGATCGAAACCACAACCCTTTGGATATCACAATACGCTTGAAGACATAGAACAGACAACTCCCGAAACTTCGCGTACATTTAACTATACATCCATCAGTGGATGTAACTGAGAAGTAACGAACCAACCATCGTCACAGGCTTTTTGAGAAACGATGTTACGCCGCGTACATTGCCAGCCACCAACGTTTCGTATGCTCGCAGTGCATTCAACTTCTGCCTAAAGCAGTCAAATGAAACTTGGATCGATCCTCCGAAACGGCGGTATTTACAAATCGATAATGTATAAGACTTGAAATTTCAGCAATACCATTGTGCCAATCTTAAATCTCGCATTTCAGACAATAAACTGCTCTAGCTTCGCAGTTTTTCCGCATTCTGCAGAATGACGCCAGAACGCTATTTCAACGCCCAAAAATAAACCATTACGCAACACCTACATATTTTAAACTACAAGGACGTATATCAGGCTTAGGTCAGTATGTTCCGTTAAATACACGCCATACTGAAAAATAATTCAAACAGCTGCAAACATTAATGGGATATGGGAACCGTAGTCCTGATATTTGTGCGTATTTGTCACGAAGTGCACACAATAAACGCACTGTGGAGATTACCTGTCGTCGTCTGTCTCTCCAGTCATATGTCAAGTCTCTCAAACAACTGAACAAATTTCTTTTAATCTGGTAGTAGTATTCGATTTTTTATGTTTCAGTAAGCAGACCTGTAAAATCTTAGTTCAGGTGAGAGACAGGTCCAAAATTAAAAGCGTGCTAACAACTTTCAGTACAGAGACGCGCCAGCCCGGTCTGTAAAGTGACTGACTGACCCGGCCGGCTGAGATTCTGTCGCTACCAGCAGCAAGAATCTCCTCGCCACCACGTCAGAACCTTCTTTGGGGGCAAACAAAACCCCCTATCCAAAGCGTACCAGCGTCTCCTTCCATGGGGATGTAGCTGCCTCCTCACCTCCCTGCAGTAAAGCTATCACTATAAAGACCTGGACAGGCCCTTACAGCTCCAGGAGGTTGAGGCTCACGGAATTTCTCAACAATCGGCACATGAAGGTTGTAAGCCCTACGCACCGGCCTCCTTTATCCCCGGTACTCATTACTGTTAGAGGCTGAGCCCAGCCCAGGGTCGTAGTGTGGTCAGAAGGATTACGTCAATGAAAAATCCCCATACCCCACTGGGAATCAAACCCGCGACCTTCCGGCTTGTAGCGCAGTACCTTAACCAACTGCACCACCGAGTGCCCCCCCCCCCACCTCCACCTAGCACCAAGATTAAGAATGTGATAAGCTTAACATCCACTACCGGGTACATAATACAGAGTAGGTTGGGGTACGTGGGAGGTTCCGGTTCGAATAACGTGCTAGTTCCTGAGTGCTGGGGAATTTATTTTAGCAACCCCCCCCCCTCTCAACATCGGGTAGACGTTATGTTCCTTAAATTCACAGCGGTTGCCAAGTCCGTAGCCTTATGGGAAAATGTGGGCTAAGGTAACCGTGACAACCGTTCGTCAGTAATTTCTTCAGCAACACATTATCTACACTAAACCTCCGAAACGTCGATGATAATGAATGTACATGAAAATTGAGCATCGGTGGAATAACTGAAGGGGGACAACATTAACACTCATCAAAACTTTCTGGTCGTTGCTTCACACACACAAAAAAAAAAAAACTGTACGTTCTATGTCTGTCTGTCTGCCTACACTGTGTCATATAACCGAAACTACTCGCCTGTTGAAGTATCTAATTACCTAAACAATTTTTACCCGCACACGATACTTCATTCTAAAGGAGATTATTTTTGTTTCTGAGTACATATGCTATGTATATTCATTAATAACACAACATAATTTAAAATGGATCCTTGGATATTCGTTTCTGTACAAGCACCCAAATCCTGACCACCACCACCATCATCAAAACCTATCTATGTCTTTATATGGTTCTTTCTGCCAGTGTATGATCGATTATCATCAATATATAGCCCACATTGGTTGGCCGGGTAGCTCAGTCGGTATAGCGACTGACTATGGGCTGGATGGTCCGGGATCGAATCCCGGCGAGGACGAGATTTTACGCCCGTCCAGACCGGCCCTGGGGCCCACCCAGCCTCCTGTAAAATGGGTACCGGGTCTATCCCGGGGGTAAAGTGTGGCCGAGGCGTGCTGCTGATCACTTACCCCCTTCTAGTGCCGCGGTCATGGTAGAGTAGAGGTATACCTCTACCCACCCTCTGGGGCACAGCGAACCTGTAATGGGATCACTCTACTTTACCTTTATATAAGCCTACATTAAAATAACAATATAACAACAGAATATTCCAGTCTGACAGACTGATTTATTTATACAATTTTACCATTCGTCCCACATTCTAAAGACTACATTCAGTATCTCTAAAGAAACTTTGTACTGCGCTTCTCACTGTCACATTTTAAACCGTTACCACCCCTAATTTATTTTGCTGACACTTTGCAACAGACTCTCTCTGTTCCTCAGTCACCAGAAACATTGCGAACATACACCCTACATAGAAATTTGTTATTCGAATATCATCGTTTCTGACATAGTTTTAAGGTTTTTAAGGTGTGTGTTGCATCCACGACATCCAAACTGTCACCCCGAAGACGGAAATAGAAAGTTAATCCAAAACGTCGAAACAACCCCATTATACTATGACACATAAAAATCAGAAGACTGTCATCTGAATGTTTCAAACAGTTTGTTGGTGCAATTATTTAAATTTTTCTAGACAAACCGAATCAAGAAATAACTAAACCATCCATACTCATGGCAGCCATCTCCTTCCTTCTCATATACAACAGAATCGATCACCCCCCATTCTTCGCGATATAACCAATTTTCCAACAAGCGTTCATAAAACTGAAGAATGTCGTCAAAGGCAGACCGGTCCAATGCTTATTCTGTTACCTGTGTCTCCTTATTTGAAAACTGTTTCAAAGCTATGAACAGCTTGTCTAATACTATTTCAAAATCCCTACGTTTCCTTGCTACGTTCTGTATTTTGTGTCTCTGGCTAGTTCAGAAACTTTTACAAAAAATCTCACAACCATCAAGTGGTACTGAATTAATGTGTAGTCACTAGTGCAGCTGGTTTATATCGGCGACCACGAACATTATGTTCTGTTTAATCACTCCACCATGGCATTTCGCTTTTTTAAATCCAGAACAATTTCTTCCGCTCTATTATTTATATGTCAGACTCGCTGTTTCCTTTTCCTATAATTATTATGTCATTATCTCCAATGAATATTCGAATTCCTTATTTTTGTGCCCTCCCACCCAACTTAAGACTTGATTCTTCGCTCTTGGAATTCTCTCTTATGCTTCCCCGTCCTCTATTAACATTTACATTAATCAGACTTCCTGTACATATTTATTAACGTTTGAATGATATACATTCCTCACAACAGATTGCAGGGGTGCTGATCAGTCCTTAGCCCGACCAGGAAGGAAACAAGCTAATGTTTCTGTCATAATGGCGCGAATTTCCTTCGGATCCTTGCCTTGCAGGAAAAGAAACTTCATGACGGCTCGCGTCTCGATTTTGTTGAAATTGCGCGCGTCCCTGACATGCTTCCGAGCTTCTTTCATTCCTGGTCGGGCTAAGGACTTATCAGCACCCCGGTACTCCTACTTTAAATAATTTTTTTCATCCTGTTGGTATGAAGAATTTTTAATATCAGCAGAAAATGGTCCGAACTACACGTCTTCTATAAATCCCTTATTAAAAGTAAGCTTGTCTAATTGGTAGGAGCTTCACCTCTCGTTCTCTTGTGTTCCTCTCTCAAGCCATTACATCAGTAAAACCTGTCTGAATATTTTAACGAACTTAAAACTAATTAGTTTATTAATCGTTTCCCATTTTCATTTACCATATTCCTTACCACATTCCAACCATTCTTTTTGGTCAAATTTATGAACATAACATAATACAGTTACGAGAACGACTCCGGGACCCACCCAGCTTCCTTTACAAGAGGTACCATGAACTCTATCCACCGGGAGGTAAAGCGGCCGAGAATGAAAGATGCTAACTGAACTAATTTATTGTCATGGTTAAGAATGCATGGAGCTAGGCCGCCAGTCCCTCGTAGTTTTTCACGGGGCAAGGCTTAAGTAGAGAAACAACTTCACTTCCTTATTAATGTATTCCATCATTAAAAGGGGCACCATCCACAACGGACACTCTCACAGTGAAGAAACGTCACAACACGGTTGAGTGATCTGTCGTTAGGAACCAGTAAATGTTATAGTCCTCATATTGCACATGACCCTTAGCCTTTCAGTAACGTTTGCAACCTCCCGAGCGAAAGGTGCAGAAATCTCGGGTGCCTGATTATCGGCCGACTGTACTTCTTACAGTGGTTCCATATTTTCGGCATAATTATTGCTGTTTATTCGTGTATACAAAAATGTGTTATCAGTTCACATGCAACGAGAAGAGAGCGCCAGATCACAGTAGGGTTCACACATAATTCCATAACTGTGAGTCCTTAGTAGGGAACTTGTTTCACATTACCCTTCTGGAGCACAGAATTTGAATGCGGCTCCTAGAATTTTGCAAAAATTTGTGTACCCCAGTCCTCAGATAGGCTATAACAGTATTATCAGGGGAAGTTTTCTGCTGTCGCTCCCTTCCCAATCCATCACTACCATAATAACACTTTGCTACAACGCATCTTTCGAACATTTTCGGCTGTTGCAGACAGCACAACATCCTACTTGCTACCCACTATAAAATAACAAGATGCTATTCTGGTGCGTACATATGTAGGTCAACCATGGTTTACAATGGCCATGGACTAATTACATCCATCCGCATTTCGTTCGGTTTTTGAGGTTGGCTGTAGTGGAGTTAAGTCCCGGCTCATACTACAATCGTTTTTGATGTACATAAATATCCGTGTTGCGTTCAAACTACAATATAATTTTTCCTGATGTCACCAAAGTTTATTTACTGACTTTGTGTCCAGTCACTTTACTAGCTTAACACCTTAATTTGCGATGACTCATTCTGTTTGACAGGCTACTATACCAAAGGACATTAATTCACAAACAAGTCTTCGGTTCGTTTAAGTAGGTGTTTCTTGAAACCGGTGTTTGAAATTAATTCACAATAGAAAGGCCCATTCAGTTTCCATTAAATTGGGCAAGAGAACGATGGGATTTCATTGTTTTGTGTATCGATCTGGTATGATCACCAATTCAAAAGTAAATCAAATAAAAACGTATACCGTTTCTTATCACTAATTTAGTAAGGTGGCCATCGCTTAACCGAAGCAATCGATGGACCACCTGCGCTATTTCAGAGATTGTTGATAGCATATGTGCGTTCAGGTTTGCTGAAGCAGCAAGTACTGATGTGTCATAATGTTCAGCTTTTTTTTTTTTTAGTTTGGTACGTGAAAGGACCACTGAGAAAATGGGACACAAAATGTGTGACCTTTCTGTTCTTACTTTGGGGTCTATGACACAACATTTATCGTCACAGAAAGGAAGGACAGTCTTTTTCTACCTACGAGGTAAAGGTGTGTTCTTTACTGTATAGTGTACTATGTTGGTTTTCTTAGTTAACAGTCTTCATGGAACTTTAAGGCTTCAAGAACAATAATGGCGGACTTGCTACCGATGAACCACCACAGGACTCTGCGAATGGTCCGGTGAACCCCTTCATGGAACCGTGCATTGTCACAGATTGCCAGAAATGACTCACCCGGCTCTTATTTAAATGTTAACGATTCTATGCCTGAGTTGACGTCTAATTCTATAACTATAAGCAACAAGCACGGAGTTTCAAGCGAAAATCTTGTAGTCATGCAAGCCCACTAAAGAATAAATTCTCAGTGCTATTGCAAGATGAAAGTTGTTACATAAGGAAGGTGTAAGCCTGAAAATATGGAGATGGCTCTTGAAGCCCTTACAAACGGCGATATACTGGGTTCAATGGCAGCACCATGTGCCTATTCTCCTCGAAAATATAGCCGACGAAGTACTTAGGTAGGAAAAGTTACTTTGCAGTGGAAAAAAAAAAAAATTCAAGTCAGTGCTGGACGGGAATTGGTTAACCGTTTTGACAATTGCAGCAGTACGTGTTTTGTGTAACCATCGGTGATTTACGAAGCCTGGCATTTACAGTTGGTGAACTAAATAATTTTCCTCGTACACCCGACGAAGACAGATACCGCTGGAAGGAAATGGAACTGTGGGTTAACAAGACGACAACCATAACCAAGTCTGAGGCAGCCACATGCTAAATGATGTCCAGAGCAACGGGTTTCAATAAGGACGTAGTAAGTGAACTATTCAATGTACTTGAAACAAATGTTGAACGCAAATATGAAGTTCATACACCAACAAATGCACTCTTTATTAAACTTGATAAAATTTTAAAATTTACATTAAAAATCACTTCGACTTGCTCCTACATATTTCGGTCTTTAAGCACGGCCATCATCAGCCGAGCTAAAGTTATAATAGATTAAAATTCGGTAAAAAAAAAAAAACTTCGTTATTATGCTTCTTATCAAATTTTAATCTAATATAACTTTAGCTAGGCTCTGATGAAGGACCCCTGATGATGGTCGTGCTTAAAGACCGAAATATGTAGGAGCAAGTCGAATTGATTTTTAATGTAAATTTTAAAACTTTACCAAGTTTAATAAAGAGTGCATTTGTTGGTGTATTAACTTTACTGATATCAAAATGCACGGTACAACGATAAAAAAAAAAAAGTTGAACGTAAAGTTAAAGCTTTTTAGAATTTATGTGTATAACGTGGATTAAACTGCCTTAACATTTTAGGGAAAAATAAAAACAAACTGATAAGAAGAAATGCGACACAGCAGATTTGGTCAATCTGATTGCGAAGAGGGGAACCATTACAACAAGTGCGTGGTGTGCCAGCGCTGTAGTTGGCCACGCACCTGCTATGGTGATACACAAAACGGCAAGCCCATGAGAAGACAAGACGTGGGGCACAGCTAGGGTTTTTTTTTCGCATTCAACTCAACAGTTATGTCAGCAAAATATATATATATTTACAAAATATAACACATTATTGAATATGCAAACGTATATTTCCTATTTTCATTTTTGTTACCGTGCAATATTATCAATTTTACCTTAAAAAACCAACTAATTGCACACTATTTTAATACACTTTGTAAAACACACGCAAAAATGCGTAGGTCTAGTCCATTAAAATTTATATCACTCCTACATGTTTCAATCCTAAAGGATCATCATCAGGGAG
>Ga0131853_10016814_pt1 | contig 13333 bp, 8 predicted proteins | sample TergutLab28metaG_FD_92764 | JGI IMG/M metagenome (GOLD analysis project Ga0131853, IMG submission 92764) | Labiotermes labralis P1 segment gut microbial communities from Petit-Saut dam, French Guiana - Lab288 P1 (version 2) (version 2) | ecosystem: Host-associated > Arthropoda: Insects >...
AAATTCCCCTCCCCCCCCCCCCTTATCTTTTTCCCTTCAATCCCTTCCCCCCCCCCTTCCCATCTTTTTTCCCCCCCGTCCTTCCCTTCTTTAAAAACTCCAAGAGCCCCCCCCCCCCCCCCCCCCCCAATCTCTCTCTCTCTCTCTCTCTCTCTCTCTCTCTCTCTCTCTGTTTTTCACAGCAGTTGATGGGTTAAGAGCATGAAATGTGGACTTGAGCGGAGAAAAGGTACCCAGTGCTAGACCTACTATCCCTGATCATTCTTTCCCTATCCTAAGTATATTTGTAGTTATTTGTGTATGAATGTATGTATGTATACCCTATATGTATGCATGTATGTATATAATTGTGTATTTATTTACTTATTTAATTATTTGTTTATTTGAATTATGGATCATTTTATAATGGTGTCAAGTACACTGTACAGTGACAAATGGTAGAATGATTGGTGAATGATGAATCAGAAGAGAATTGGATGCAAGAGGTCATAACATGACAGTGGTCCAATCCTGACACTTGCCCATACAAAAGTATGTTAAAACATGCAGTGTCCCGGCCAACATTTGAGCCAGGCACTTCCTGAATACAAAACAGAAATGTTACCTCTTGAATCAACATGCTCTGTATATACTTGTAGTAAGTATTAGAATACATTTAGAATCACAAGTATCATCTCATTTGAGAAGTATCAGAGTACCTGAGAATTTATAAAACTTCAGTCTGTGCTCCATCTGCTTCAGCAGCATTGTCTCCTTCCTTAGCATCATCACTTCAGCTTCTAGTTTTCTTAATTTCCTTTCAAGTTCATTGTTAGTAACTGGTAACCCTGGGTATTAAGGAGATTCAGTGCATTAACGTGTAGAGTGGATCCCCACAGCATAAAGTCCATTAACTACTGGGAGACAGAATGGGTGTGGGCCCAACAAGAGATTGATTACACTGTCTGAACATGGTAAACCTTCTTTCTCACAAAGATGTTTCTTATCATTATGTATGACACTGAACTTCTCTCATGTAACATAAATACTGAGTATATATCATAAAGTGAAACATAACAGGAGAAAACAGGATTAATACAAATGAAAGCCACCATGATGGACACAGAACTTGTAGAGCATGACTGACTGCAACACTGTGATTCTCGTGAAAACTTCACTGTCATAAACTTCATGTACTGTTTTCAAGTAATATTACAAAATTATATCTAAATTTTAGCAAACCTGGTAACTTTGGTATCAGCCAAAGGCAAGATAATTTATTGATCAGGTGAATAATCATCAGCTAAAAGATGATCATGTTCATCATCATCAGCATATAGCTTGCAGGGTTTTAGGCTTCATAACCTGTTCTGGTCCCATTAACAGTTGAGAAGACTTTTGGGGGATTATCCTTGGCTTCGTTTCCCACATGATTGATTTTTCATAATTAAGTGGGGCAGTCTGTCTCTGTCCATTCGCCAAACATGTTTTATCCATATATTTCAGTATTTTTTAATTTTCTTTAAACTGGTTTAATTTTAAGTTCTGATAAAATCTCTTCATTGGCTTTGTAATCTTGCCATATGTATTTTGCCCTTCTCATAAATTTCATTTATGCCAATGTTATCCTGCATTTAACCTGTTTTCTAATTACCCAAGTTTTGCATCCATGTAATAAAGTAGGTAATGCAAAAGTGTTGTATATTTTCAGTCTAGTGTGTTTTTGAACTGGACAAGGTTTTAAGTTATATTAATAATTCTCGTTATCTGGAGGACTGTTGATATTTTAACAGTAATATGGACATGCAAACCTAAGTTGAAAGTCCTGCTTTGCTCATGGACATATTGAATGTGTGCCTCATAGGCTTAATGTTTTTAAGATCAGGCAAACAGCATGCAGTGAATTTCAAGCTTGCAGATTTAATCCAACTACTACATTATAATGCCCATCAACTATGACACACAAATACTGGTAGTTGCTTACCTTCTTGTGACTGTTCATCTTCAGACTCAGCACCATTTGATTCCTCCTGCTGGAAATAAAGTAAGCTATGAAATTGTTAATTTTCCATCAAACATTTCTGCCTACAGACAAGCTATCAGGATTAGAAACCAGTGTTTATACTATGTAGTAAACTAGCTCTGTGCATAGAGCCCAGCGGAACAGGTGCATGAAAACTCACATATAACATCAAAATATCAAAGTGCATAACAATCATACCACTTTTCTTTTTAAAATCAGCCTATAAAACTGTGTTCTTCATTATCTAACAATATGCATTAAATACTTGTACTGTATGAAATCTCTTAACACTAAAAGGAATTCCACTCATTAGGTTATTATAACTTTCTGTTGGATATTGGCCATATCCTGAGCCAAAAATGCATTATAAAATCATGTTATAATCAACGAAACATCATGTTCATAAGCTTCACATTGTGGAGGTCTCAAGATAAAATCTTGGGCCACAGATGAAGGTATACTTAGTGAGGTTTTGTGGTTTTCCTCTGTCTCCTCAAATAAATTCCAGGGTACCTCAAAGTACATCTTGTCCACTTCCGTCCACAGCTCTTCCAGTTCATTACTTATTACTCATCCTGTTAACCAGTATTCTACACATATTGTAAGCACCTGACAGTGTTGTTAAATAAAATAATAATCAAACATTGTGCTCAAGCTCACTGCAGTAGCTTTAATATTTTGTACTTATACTTGGAAGGTAATTGGTTTAAATCCCCAGACTTGCCTTACGTGGTATTTTTCTTCATTTTCCTTTAGTAAATGCAAAAATAGCAAATACAAATGAGTTATCTCCATCTATTCACCATTTTCAATTATCTTCACATCTAATGTGATACTACAGTGCCTCAGAATTGAAGAATGTTGTATCACATATTACTGATTGTCAATGAGTTTCAATCTATAATGACGTTGACTGGTTCCACTTAAACAATTTGGCAGTTTATTGTATTTTTAGTACTCCTGTAACGCCACCCTGATGATGATTGCAAAAGCAATCAACACATGTTCGTAATCAGTAATACGCAATACAACATATTTTATATGCGTGCATTTGTCGGTTTTATTATGTAAGTTAAATAACAAAGAACTATCAGTAGTACTGACAGCAAAGGAGTTAACATTACACACTTTAAAACTGACATCTGTTTTCATTTTTCCTTCTACTGCGACACCTGGCTCTTTGTTATGCACGTCAAAGACTTCCACAGAGCCTGTTCCATCTATATCTTTAACAGTGGCATCACTGTCAGTGTCAGAATTTTCCATCTATACAACAAGGGTTAATTATGTGATACAACACTAACTCAAATGCTGAAGAAATCGTATTTCAGTCTGAAAAGTAGTTTATTTGTCTCAGCCCCTTACCTGGGTGACAGACATTCAAGTAACACAAACTGGAATAAAATGTAATTCCATGTTACAAACTTAAGAACATGCTTTGGACACTTTAAAGTACATTTAGAACAACACTTGCTTTTATATTTAAAGTTACTATAGTTGTCCTGAAGACGTAAAAGCTAATATTAATCTTACATATAATGCATGACACCCCAACTTCCTTCTCAAATCGTCCGCCATTACTTACTATATGTCTTCACACCTACGAACACAAATCACCAGCTTCTATCGCGTTCCCGAAACGTAATATATCTTCTATTAGCTTATCCGTGGATGCTACCATGCATGCATATGGTGTACTCCGTGACGTGGTACACAGGCGTTACGAAGAAGTTCATCGCTTTCGAAATGCCATACAGTTGCATATTACACGAATGAATGTAATTTTCTGTACGCCCATAAGAAAAGCACGATCCTCCCTGCCCTGCCTTTTTCGAAACTAACAAATAATCAACAGTATTACACACACGTCTCTCACACAAATTACCCAAACCGGACAAAAAATGTGGACAAGTGCGAAAGAAAATGCATTTACACGCATAATCAAAGTATGTCTTTCATTGCACCGACTGTCGCAAAACTCACAATCAGTATAGTTTTCTGAACATCTGCCGTACCGATATTTATCCACATCGGACGAAAAATGTAGAAAGTACAGGAAATATTTCGTTCACGCCCTCAAATGAAGTATGGTTTTCACTGCACCGATTTTCACGACACAATTTCTCAATGGCATGTGGAAGTTGAATTTCGCCCGTCTCGGTCTAGAAATATAGAAATCACGTGTACAAATCGATTTACTCTCCTAAGTAAAGTAAGACTGTTACTGCACCGATTTTCACGAAACTCGCGCTTGCGGGACAGCTTTTTAAAAAATCCTATACCGGATTTCATGCAAATACGACAAACGGTTTTAGTTTCTGATATTAGGTAACGTACGTGCTATACACACATGGCGTTCTGTTTTATTTCGTGGAGAACACCAAAAATTTGCCAAGAAAATTACGCATAGGCAGAATTGAAGAATGGTTAGATCCAATAGCATAGCTAGGTTTTCTGGTGACCGGGGCGAGTGATCACAATGGTCGCCTGTAACATAAATCCTGAACTACAAAAAACAATTTCTTAAATTGTCCTTTATTTGTTGATGCATGGATTCTCATATGACACTGGTTAAAAGTCTAGAACTGAACTTTGATTTAATGGCTGCAAAACCTTTGATACCATAGCTGAAATTAGTTTTTGCAATTCTTTCATTCTCAACTGACAAAATGACAAGTTTTGTTAGGCTGTCTGTGGCGTTATAGAATGCAAAGAGGATTTGATCAGCCTCATTTTGCTATTGAAACTGGCGACCTCAACAGAATCTGAAGAGCCATGGGCAAGGTCTTATATGCCGTCAGTCTTACTGATGAAGTGTATTTGAGCAGTACCCTTGAAGAAAACCACAGTTTCTCCTAATTAGTTAAAAAGTAAAACCCTTTACCACAACATCATTTTTGGTAATTTTATAGCAATATGTGCCAAACATAAAGTTTCGCCATTAGGCTAATACGAGGTGGTGCTGATAAGACCTTAGCCCGACCTACTTCCCGATGTCGTTGAACGGAATCGATAGTGTCGTTGGAAAAAGGGGTCTGTTCATGTGCCGAACTGCAAGCCTTTTCTTGTTGCAGAGGCTGAAAGGAAGCATGTCAGGCGACGCGCGCGATTTCAACAACATGTAGACGCGAACTGTCATCAAGTATTTTTTCCTGCAAGGCAAGCCGACGAAGGATGTTCACGCCATTCTGACAGAAACATGAAGGGAACATGTATCATCGTAAGCCAGGTCAAAAACTGGGCGGCCCGGTTTAAACGTGGTGACTTTTCCACCTGTGATGCGCCTCGTCCAGGACGACCCAAAACAGTGAACACCCCGGAGATTATTGACCATATTCACGAGCTAATCTTGGAAGACTAAATCAATAGCTGAGCAACTGGGTCTATCTCACGTGAGCGGGTTGGGTCCATCATTCATGAAGATTTGGACATGCGGAAGCTCTCCGCGCAGTGGGTCTCGAAATGCCTGAACGCGGATCAAAAACGTCAACGGTACCAGTCGTCTGAGCAACTTTTGGAACTTTTTCGGCGTTATCCAACATGATTTCCTGTCGCGATTGGTGACTATGGACGAAACCTGGTTGTATCACTATGACCCTGAGACAAAGCAACAATCAATGGAGTGGCGGCATAGCGGTTCACCCCGCCTCCAAACATTCCGAGTGCAAAAATCCGCCGGAAAAGTTCTCGCCTCGATTTTTTTGGGATCAAGACGGCATCCTCCTCATTGATTATCTTCCAAAGGACCAAACTATCAACACGGAGTATTACTCATCTCTGCTGATGCAACTGAAGGACATTTTGAAGGAAAAACGCCGCGAGAAGTTCACCAAGGGGATCTTGTTTTTGCATGACAATGCCCCGGCTCACCCAGTATTTGCAACCCAGAAGAAACTGGCCTAACTGTGCTTCCAGTTTCTTGATCACTCACCCTATTCTCCGGATCTGTTCCTGTCAGACTACCACCTGTTCCCTGGACTGAAAAAATGGAAAGGTCGCCATTTTTCGTCCGACACGGAGGTTATTGCTGCAGCGGAGACCTCGTTGGACTCACAACTTTCTGAATTTTTTTGAGTGGCTGCAAAAGTTAGAGCAACGGGCTAAGAAGTGTATTGAGCTTCGTGGGGTGTATGTTGAATAAATCCCGAGTTTGTTAGCTGTATCTTGTTTCCTTCCTGGTCGGGCTAAGGACTTAGCAGCGCCCCTCTTAACTGTCAGAACTTAAAAGGACTTATAACTGCATTTGCTAAAATGAGGTCTCATTTTTTACAATGATGGTATGTTTCATCCTATAGCAGAGGACAGGTAGGCAAACATTTGTCTGACATGTTTCTTATTAAGAATGGTTTGAAATAAGATGTTTTATCGCCACTGTTTTTCGACTTTGTTTTAGAATATGTCATTAGAAGGGTTCAGGTAAAGCGGGAGGGCTTGAAATTAAATGGTACACATCAGCTTATATTTTATGTTGATGATGTTTATATATTGGACGGAAGCATACCTGCTATAGTGAAAAACGCAGAAGCTATATTCGTCGCTAGTTAAGAGATTGGTCTGCAAGTAAATGCTTAGAAAACTAAGTACGTGGCCATGTCTTGATATCAGAATGTAGGAAAAAATCACATTCCCTTGAAAGGGTGGAACAGTTTAAATATTTGGGAACAACGCTAACAAATCAAAATTCCATTCAGGAAGAAATTACGAGCAGAATGAAGTTGGGGAATGCTTGCTATCATTGGGTGCAGAATCTTATGTCTTCCAGTTGACTAACTAAAAATATAAAGATTAAGATATACAGAACTATAATTTTTCTCGTTTTGTATGGGTATGAAACTTGGTCGCTTACATTGAGGGAGGAACATAGATTGAAGGTGTTCAAGAATAGGGTTCTGAGCAGAACATTTGGGCTTAAGAAGGACGATGTTAACAGAGAGGAGAAAAGTACATATTGAGAAGCTAAATGACCTGTACTCAAAAGTATTATTCAGGTGATCAAATCGGGAATGAGATGGGCGGGACATCTAGCACATATGGCGGTAGGGAGGTGTACACAGAGTTTTGGTGGGGAAACCTGGGGGAAAGACGCCACTTGGGAGACCCAGGTGTATATGGGAGAATAATATTAAAGTGGATCTTTAGGAAGTGGAATGGAAGCATGGACTGGATTGATCTGGCTCAGGATGGAGACAAATGGCAGGCTCTTGTGAATATGGTAATGAACCTTTGGGTTCCAAAAATCTGAGAATTTTGACTAGCTGAGAACCCATTAGCTTCTCAAGGTCTCTTGAGTTAGTTACTTAGATATGTTATGCTCCATATTTTATGCATGTTGCTTTTGTCATGAATTATATTTAGGTTAAAATAAATATGGTTAAATTGATGGAAGGCAGTGTGTTGACATAGTTAAACAGAGCAAGGCAGACTATAACATTACCAAAAATAACGTTGTGTTAATTTATTAACTAATTACGATTAAGACACAATTGGATATCCAACTTTAAATCAGTTTCCCCTGTTGTTGTGAGGGAAGTGATGATGTCCTTTTAGTCTTAATGCAGTTCTCATCCATTTACATCTTTTAAAATTGCTGTGACAGGTCAGCATGCTTATTTCAGAGCTCAGTAAGCTGTTCATGATTTACCAAAAATTCAGTGATGCCAAGAAAAACAAAGCAACTATCTAATGCTTATAAGTGTGAAAAACAATCAGAAATTTCAACTCTGATTTTATCCATAATTGTTTGTATAGCATGGTGCATTGCTCCCCTAGCATTAAATCCAGCATCACGTGTAATTTCACCAGGAAGGAAACCGTGTTTTTAATTTGCCTTCTACCCTATTTATTGTACATATCTTAAACATCAGAACTGGCTGTGGCACAGAGGTCATTTTCCAGTTACTGATTAGATCAGTCAGTGTTCCCAGTTGATTAAGTGCTTGATGGAAGGCTATTCCTCTAGCCTGTGGATATTTCTGAATCAGATCAAAAGAAGAGAAAACTTCTAACCAGGACAGAAGATATATAAATTTGAAATTATCAGCACTACTGAGATTTATAGCTGCAGCCATACATGTACAAAGCATTTCAGTTAGATCACCATGCAGCTATGGCAATCAGTTTTTCAAATTCACACAAAGTGGCATCCAATGCAGCTGCTCTTAAGCTCCATCTATTATCAGAATGGCACTTAACTGTAATGTTGACAAAGTCTTCCCAAAAACTTCATTGGTGAGTTGAGAAAGTAGTCAACAGCACCACAAACAGGACAGTGCCTGGACGCTGACATGTGCAGAATGAAAGACATGGTGACTGTTGTTTGCAAGAAAAACTACCTATGGAATCATATATAAAATTTGCCTTTTAACACTAAAATAAACACCAGACATTTTTGCTTGACTGTCATGTGACTGACCCTTCCAGTCAAGATTCAGTGAAGTTTATTCCAGCTTCTGAGTCATTTCCATTGTGATTATATTCAATGCTTTAACACCCAGTGGACTGAGGTCAATAACAGCTTCCTGAATTTTGGGAGAGTCACCCCGATAGCAGAAGTATCAATTTGCAACATCTCTCCAATGTGTGCACTGTAGACTGTCATATGAAATAAGACACTGTAGTACTTGGTCTTCTGGGAAGATGAAACAACAGTCTGATGAACTCTTCCTCCCAACTGATTAATGAATTTGTTTTGAATGTCTGGAGAAAAGTATGGCAAACAGCCATGTTTTTTAGAAACCGAGTCCAAATGCTGTCTCAAAATCAAATTTGGCCAAATACTTCAACAGTGCCAGAACATTTCCTGGTTCGGGATAACTTAACAGTGACTCACAGTGACCTCAAAGGCACATTCTGTTAAACAAGTCTGAACTCTAGCACTGATTTAGTTCTCTCTGCATTTTAGTGCTCTGGAATTTTACAGTTGCAGATGGTTAATGATTAATCTGACCCACATTCAGACTCTTTCCATGCTAGAAATGCACAGCACAGTGCATGGCCATGTTTTAAAAATCCTGAATGCAGGGGTTTAATTTACACCACGTACAGTCCACTGAAAGTGTGAGATTTATATTTCCAATAACTTTACAGGAGTACACAAAAATTCCTTACAAAATCTATGGAACAGTGAACAAGTATGTTTTTTCAGTGTTATGTGGACACCTGGGAGATGAATGTTCCTGCAGTGATGAAGTTCACACATACTAACATGTACATGAAAAACAAAACAGAACAATTTGAAGACACTTTATTCTTACATGGATACTTTATTGTATAGTTTTCTAGGAAAACAGTGCTAAAGGCAAATATATGCATCCTGAAAAAAATCACTTAAAATTTTTATTTTGGCACCACAATACCCAACCCCCCAGCTTTACCACTGGTTCAACCGATATGCCATAAGCTTTGTAAACATGCTGCTAACAGTTACATACCATATATAAAAACTCAAAAACTGTTTTTGGTTTGTCAACAAATCAATTGACTGTGTCAAGTTACAGATAACAAGCATATGTAGGAAACGTCCTTGTGGTAGGGAGATCAGATGTCCCCTTGTTAAGGGTAACTTTTAATGTCCGGACTCTTGCTTTGTTACATTTATGAAATATCCTCATTCTATCTATTTCATTCTTACATGCTTAAGACCCTCCATAATACATTCTCTTAAAAGTTTTCAAACAACTGTACATTTGTGGCTTGGATAGCCAGTGGGTCATAACACAATTCAGTTGCTATGCAAAAGGTACCATGTTATGCCTACCATTTCAAAAATACCAGCACATGTTTTGTGTGACAGAAAAAGCCTTATGTCATTAGGGCTGCACATTAAAACAATGTTTGTTACTTGTCTTTTAAGTCATAAATGCCATGATGGGCACAGCTAACAGGTCACATGCCTACAGGCCAACACCTGCAAAAATGTTACAGACTGCAACTGCTGCATTTCATTTATGTAGTCACTGCTGCAGTAAAAGAAAAAACATTTTCACAACTCACTCAAGTCCATGATGAATGTCTTTGCCCTTGATTAAAGGTATAATATTTACCTATACACACATGCTGCGTTCTGGTATGTGACTGTGCATCAAAGGTAAAGATAAGCTCTGTGTATGGCACATAATCTAAGGCTGAACCATACATTATGCAAGCCAATGTTTTTAATTTATATTTTATCAATAAACTTTGAACTACAGACATCTGAACATAAAAACACAGACATTTCAATGTAAGAGTTAAAAGCGTACTTTTTAATATCAGTTATACACTGACTTCTTATATCTAAGTGTCATGATTATGATTTTAGGTAACCTTTGAAACACAGTCATCATATTTCAAACAAAGATAATGAATTTCTATACATTTTAAATTTCTGAACCTTGGCCTACATAAATCTTATATGACTTGTTCCACATCCATATTGTGATATATAATTTTGCATTGTATATGCATAACTGCATGTTAATGTATGCAACACCATGTTTATTTGACTGCTGTGACTCCTTGATAATGACCCTTTAAGGGTCAAAAAATGTTGGAGCTATAACACAGACTGTTTGGAGCCTCTCTGTCACAGTGCATTTGTTGATTTCATTCTGTTTATAAGTTTAGAAATGTGTTCACTTTTAAACAACATCATGGCTATTAAATATGAAGTTCCAGTTTTTATCAATTAGATGGGTTGTAAATTCATTAAGTGTCATGATCTATTAGATTGCTTTGTTTCCTGTAATTCTGAAAAGTGGAAGAGGGGGATGAAAATGAAATGCACACAAAATGTTGATCTGGAAACCCCACGGAATATGGTGGTCTTGGAGAAAGAATGGATAAAATTTGAAATCAGAGCATTAAGATATGAACATGAAAAGAAACTCTGTGAGTGCATAATGCAGTAGTATGCACACATTATGTAGGGATAACACAAATCCTATGACAGCACAAAAAAAAACTGGGAAAAGCAAGGTATAGGTACAGGAACTAGCCAAAGGAAAACAAACAAAACAGCAAAGGAATAGGAGCATATATAAGATGATTATGGAAAAGTATATATGATGGAGTAGGGTTTGGCATACAAGTATGGCAATCCACCCTGACAGAAATACCAAAAATGGTAGTAGCAGTGGTGACTATCAGGAATGACTGCAGGTCACAAGGGAAAGTAATGGGATTGAATCCTACCCATCTAAAACTGTCCATTTGAATCGTAAACCAACAGCGGCCTAGCTGGGGTTTTCGGTTTCTGGGTTAATAATAACAATGACCACCCTAAACAGGAATTATGAACTGCTGAAAAATCAGAACTGTTTATTGAATTTCCTAGTTTCATTTGACTCAATATTTCAAAATTTTCAGCTTGTGAAAAATCAGATTTTTTTTCGCTTATAACATTCATTTTCCCATCCTCACATTTTCTGCCACCTGGGGCAATGTCAACACTCCCCCCTCCCACTATGCCCCTGTATACTAACATAACTTCATATGCTGTCCCAAAGTTAGGGTACTGAAGACAACATGCTTGACTTCATACAGACCTTGATGTTTAGTCATTTTATTGAGTGGACATCAAGTTATCATCTTCCTATTCATCAACTGTTTTGTAAATCAATAACTCTTCTGTAAAATTCATACATATCATGGAACATTCTGATATAAATATATTTGCACAAAAAAAAAAACTAACCACTATCACACAATTCATTACTTCAACCACACCCGATAATATATAAGATGTAAGCACAAGCAACCATCAAGCATCATCAGACATGTCTTTGATAGAAACTAATAAACATATCTGAAAAGTGACTGAAATATTACATTCAGTTAGTTAACCACATCTATTATCATTTCCAAGAATCTGTCTTTTTCCTTTGTATACATTCATTAAGAATATATGTTAACCTAATGAATGACCTCACCTTTAGAAACACTCAAGCCCAAGGCACCCAGTAATGACTCGTATGACAATTATATTGATTTCAGTGAGAAAATCCTGACATGTACAAAATGCTAATTCTTGCTATTTTGTTGTTACGCATATTTATCACTGTTTGTCATTGGGCAGAGTTTGTAACAATTATGAACAGGAGTAGATAATGAAAGCAATAACTGGTAGTGAAAGATATGCTTCAACCAGTGCTCCAGCATCCACTTTTGTTACAAAGTTGTCTCTATGCTGTGTAATGACTTGGTAAAGATTCTTGCTCTGTTAAGTGTTTATCACAGCAAAAATGGTCCTGCCAGAAGCTGCATGCAGTGAACTTGTCCACATAGGCAGTAAAACACAATTTCAAAATGTTCACAGAAGACTGTAATGTACACAAGTGGATTCTAATGTCACCAAGTTCCTACCTACAGTATAAGGTCTACAGGGACAGAAATTTCATCAAGCCTTATCATAATTTAATAAAAAATAATACAATACAAATTACAGTACGATCTCCCAGAGTGAAATGTGAGACATGACATGTTTGGACTGTTTTATATGGAAGATCTTAATACATACACACACACACACACATCACATATTTTATCTGCACTGGGAACCGTTTTCTGACACACGAGAGTACATGTTATGGTGGTGTTTCACTGTATACCCAACTGTCTGCACTGACAAAGGATAAGTTCCTGAGACTACTGCAAATAGTAAAATTTGCAAATAAGATAATGGACTCTCTTAAATACTGTACACAGGGTACTTTAACCCAATGTAAAAAGTGATGTTTAAAAATACCTTATCACACAACATGCTCATAATATGGGTTATAAAAAATTTCACATTCACAGAACATAGAAGACTATGCAGTAAGGCAGTGCGCAAAGACGGTATCACAGGCAATCCTTTCACAGGAAATCTGTAATAATGTACTGTTGTGCTGCTCACTTTAAACAAGTAAAATCACAAAAAGCAATTCTATGATGAGTGGGATAAGTAAAGTTGTAACTGTCACATAATCACTTCTCTTTGCACATGATTATAACATGCAAATTACAGTTTAGGACAGACACAAAATGGCCCATGATATTGAAGGGTTGTTCCATAATTAATGTTGCTTAATCACACACAGGAGCATTATTTTATCTACAACTGTCATTAGTCACTTTCTGTTGGCCAGCTTAACTTACAAAACTTTAATATGCATTCAATGTGTGTGTGTGTGTGACTTGACATGTCTGTGAGCCAAAGGTAAACATTTCCAGAACTAAACTAAACTCCACGGCCTTAGTCCGCACGCGAACTATACCGACAGGGCGGCCGCCGCCGGTCGGCGAAGTTAGTGCCAACTTTTGCGGATAGAGGGGTGTCACGTGGTCAGCGCAACGGGTCCCCACAGCCGTTAA
>Ga0131853_10016815_pt1 | contig 13333 bp, 5 predicted proteins | sample TergutLab28metaG_FD_92764 | JGI IMG/M metagenome (GOLD analysis project Ga0131853, IMG submission 92764) | Labiotermes labralis P1 segment gut microbial communities from Petit-Saut dam, French Guiana - Lab288 P1 (version 2) (version 2) | ecosystem: Host-associated > Arthropoda: Insects >...
GGCGGACGCTTGTGAGTGCGGTAATGAACCTTCGGGTTCCGTGAAATGCGGGGAATTTCTTGACTAGCTGCAAACCAGTTGGCTTCTCAAGAAGGACTCTGCACCATGGAGTAAGTAAGTATAAGGTAAAGTGATCCCGTTACAGGTCCGGTGTGGCCCAGAGGGTGGGTAGAGGTATAGCTCTACTCTTCCATGACCGCGGCACTAGAAGATGGTGAGTGGTCAGCAGCACGCCCCGGCCGCACTTTACCCCCGGGAAAGACCCGGTACCCATTTTACAGGAGGTTGGGTGGGCCCCAGGGCCGGTCTGGACGGGTGGAAAATCTCGTCCTCATCGGGATTCGATCCCGGACTGTCCAGCTCATAGTCAGTCGCTATACCGACTGAGCTACCCGGCACACACACACACACACACACACACACACACACATATATATATATATATATATATATATATATATATATATATTATATACGTGAATCATTCTGGACTCCTGAAAATATTTCGACTCGATTTAATGTTGGATGGATATATTTACATCAATTTGAAGCACTTTGCTTGGGGTATGGACGTTTGTCTGTTTGTTAGTGTTGTGTGTTACCAGGTAGAAGTCTCTGCGTCGGGCTGATCACACACCCGGTGGAGTCCTACACATTGTGGTGTGTCTGAGTGTGATCTAGAACCCCAAAGAATAAGGGGGCCATGGCTCGCTCTGGGCCGCCACGCCACAACACAAACAAAAGCAATTGCTTACTGTATGTACCATAAGACTTACACAATATAGGTGTTTCATCAGGATTAGCGGTTGGTTCGTTGCAGTGAAGACGCGGTGTGTTTATCTTATGTATATTGGACCGTGCATCATTGTGATAGTTGAAGAATAAGAGACGAACTTGTTGTCACAAGTTATTACGTTTTATTTCACTTCTTCTATGCTCAACATGTTTCGGACATTAATACATCCATCATCAGGAGCCTTTGACTTTTCTAATGTATCACCATATTGGTTGTGTGTTCTTGTTTCGATGTGTGTTGGACTTTCGGTGTGGCTGGGTTGGGGTGGTATCCGTGTAGCTTGTTGTGCTTCAGCCTGCTACACGGATACCACACCAACCCAGCCACACCGAAACACCAGCACACTTCGAAACAAGAACACACGACCAGTGTGGCGATACAGTATAAATGTCGCAGGCTTCTGATGATGGATGTATTAATGTCCGAAACATGTTGAGCATAGAAGTGAAATAAAACGTAATAACTAGTGGCATGAAGTTGGTCTCTTATTCTTCAGCTGTGTGTTTAATTTGTGGTACGAACTGAAATTTTATATATAATGTATAATCTTTTGTTGGCATTGCTCAGGCGAGTTGTCACCGGCCTCCCACCGCGGAGAGACAGGCTTTATTCCTCGGACCTCCGCTTTCGATTTGTGGTGGACAAAGTGGCACTGGTATACGTTTCTTTCCGAGTACTCAGGCTTTCCCATCAGTATAATTCTCCCATTGCTTCATACTCGTCTTCGCCTGAATATTGTTCTTATCAGAAAGACAAGTGGGGGAAGCTTGAAACAGCAGGGATATTTCGGGCATCTAGATGCAATGGGCAAGAAGTAGTGTCAAATTTGATGTTTGTGTGACCGTGCATCATTGATACAATACACAACTCATCCTGGTCAAATCAGGCAGCATCGTCGGTGCATTATACCGCAAGCTGTAAACACAGTCAAGTGAGCCTGAGGATGGGCGAAATTATCGCCCGAAACATGTTGAGCTGATTGAGATTATTAATAAAATTATTGTTGATGCATCCAGTTGGCTGTTTATATTATAGTCTCAAATTGTTCGTTTTTGTATTAATGTTTCCTTAGATTACGGCTGTTTTAAAGTATAAACTGGAACGATTTAAGATACCTGAAGTTCTAATGGCGTTAAATATGAATATTTCGGTCGTCTGTAATGTGACGCCGTGTATGTTAGGTAGAAACAAAAATAATTAACCTTCCAGCACGGCATTTGTTTGTTGAAATCCACAATCAGCTATATGTTTCTGCAATTTCAATATTACCGTATATTCTCGAATCTAATCCGCACTAGTTTTTTGCCGATTTCTTAAACGAAAGAAATGTTAGTTCGCTTTTCTAATCCGCACCTATGGGAGGACGATGGTGAAGATAAAGATGATAGTGACTGGGTGACGGATAACGATTCAGTTATGAGTGATGACGGCGAGTCTTATGAATAATAAATTATAAATATTATGTAATATATTATATAAATAATACAATACAATAATAAATTATTGTATTGTATTGTTCTTACGGCACGTACAGCGGCTTTATCATTTTTCCAAAATCCAGCTCACGACCGCGATTCTAATCCGCATATGATTTTTTTTGGCCCTCTGAAACTGTAAAAAGGGTGCGGATTAGAATCGAGAATATACGATATTTAATATTATTATTCCAGCTTTTCCTTGGTATCCCAACTGATATTTTCCTTCGTGTATTCCGATTGAGAATTTGTGCGATAAATGGTAAGGATTTGTGAAAGGTCTTGAATCCGTTGCCCTCAGAACGCGACATAACGGCAGTATACGCTTACTTGTGTGTTGTGGTTTATTAATTTATGTTTGTGGCCGTGATAAATAATTCAAGATTCATTCGTGAATTAGATCCCCAGTGATTAGTGCTAACCCTTTGGGCGGACACACTGCGAGGGGTAGAATTTACCGTCTCGACATAGTGAGGTGGGTGTTCCAACATGCGTATGTAATTTAGTTATGTCCCACTGTTGTCTTCCACCTCTGATAATGCCAGAAACACGTCATCTCTTTGCCCGAACACTGCAGTTACATGATGCTGCTCTATCTACAGTTCTCACTTATACAAACCATTAACTGCTGCTCTAACATTACCTTTCTGCATTAGGGAGGTCCGTGGTAACGTGCAAGGTCGGAATTTTGAATTTATTGGGGTAAATAATGCTTAAAAATTTGACTTCTAGCTCGCAGAAAATAACCTGCATGTGCATTACAAATACCTACTTGGTAATACTGTTTGTGAAAAGAAGCATTTATAATTCTGAGAATCATAAATGGTACGCGCAACTGTGTATCTAATATAGTAGCTTTGATGTCGGTACTGAACCACACACTGGTTGCTATCTACGTCACTTTTACCGGTAACAGAGGCCCGGGTTCGATCGCGGGTCAGTCCCTGTGAGATATGTGGCGAAAATAGGAGCACTGTGACAGGTTTTTCTCAGCGTACTTCGGTTTTCTCCTGTCAGTTTCATTTCACCAGTGCTCAGTACTCATCCTTATTTCAATAGCCTACTTATGTTATCAGTTGGGTAGACGCTCAGAGTCGCAGAATCCTCAGACAAAGCAGTTTTTTTCGGATATCGGGTAGCAATGGACAAAATACTTTAACATTGTCACCGGTTTGTTTGTTCTGTGTGAGATCCGCTGTGTTCGGGAAGAAATTTTTTTAAAAATATAATTGAGAGGGAAAAGTTTCATTATGCTGAAGGATCTGAGGCTGAAGAAACAGTTTATCATGGATCATTGCTGTAGGATCTGAGGCTGAAGAAACAGTTGATCATGGATCATTGCTGTAGGATCTGAGGCTGAAGAAACAGTTGATCATGGATCATTGCTGTAGGGTCTGAGGCTGAAGAAACAGTTGATCATGGATCATTGCTGTAGGATCTGACGCTGAAGAAACAGTTGATCATTGATCATTGCTGTAGGGTCTGATGCTGAATAAACAGTTGATCATGGATCATTGCTGTAGGGTCTGATGCTGAAGAAACAGTTGACCATGGATCATTGCTGTAGGGTCTGAGGCTGGAAAAACAGTTGATCATGGATCTTACACCACCATATGGGATAAGGAGAAACCTGTGCTCCGGTAGATTAAATTAACTTGTGGGTTTGTATAAGCGTACAGAAGGGATTGATGAAAGGATCCGTGGAGTAGTGCGTAAATATTATGACAGTCGTATGACGTCACACGGCTAGTTTTGTGTGTGTGTGTGGAGGGGGTGGGTGGGTGGGTGGGTGTGTCTGTATCCCTATACACACATTCTATGGGCCGAATTCAGAATTCTGTGACGTCAAAGAAGTCTGTTCAGACGGTGTCACTGTGCTTCACAGCAGGCTTTGAAGTATGAAATATATACAGCGGTGTACAAAAATCTTTTCATTCACCATAAAACAGCAGCGTCGTTTTGAGAAAGAACATCGGCTAATATTCTGTAGCGAAATGATGTCACCACCGGAAGTGCTACGCAAACCTCAACGGCCCACTGGGGTTGTTGTGCCACTAAATATTTTCAAAGTGGAACCAGCTGAAGGAAATATTCATTAAACGCGCTTAATTCCGAGAATTTCCAGGGAGACATACATACACTGCGCAGACAAAATGCAGGGTTATTTACTGTTAAAGAGGATGTGTTATGGGAGGTGACATACAGAGTAATATCTGTTCTTGGACTCTTTGAAGATCGAATTTATGTCACGCAAATATAAAAATCTGATCACGTACCAAGAGAAAACAGTCCGGATTCTCCATTACAAGGACGTGATGTTTAGGTAAGTAACGACTGTTTATTCTGAGACTCCTTTGAAACATACAAAGAGTGTGTGGGCTAAATGCAGGGTCTATAATCTTAAAGCAGAAAATAAATGTAGCACAGGCGGTCTGTTGAAAGATTTAAGGGCTTGTAAGGTTGTTTGCCTTCGTGTACGAATGTGGTATTCAGGAAATTATTTGTCAGTTGACACGCCGACTCCTGCATTAGGCGTTTCGGGAGGTGTTGAAGCAGACGTTTCCGGATGTGTATAAAGGAGGGACTATAGTACTGTGTTACATATTCTGAGTGTTTGTATCCTTAGTTATCCAACATGCAATGCGCATGGGCCATATTGTCTTCTGTGGCCTGCCGAGCTGTATAACATTTTCCAACATTGTTTCATAAACCGCACGATTTTCGGGGACAAAAAAGTTACTGAACACAAAATGTGTGTTTTGATTTTCTCTACAACTTTTGTCTTAGACATTTCTCATTCTAAGAAAAAATGAGCCAGATATGATAAAAAATGTAAGTTTGTCTTCACGTAAAGTTCCATTTGTTCTTGTCTCATCTTAATGAAATTTCAGTTTTCTCGACAGAGTTTGAAAAATAATCAAATATCTAATTTCGTGAAAATTCGTCCAGTGGGAACCGAGTTGTTCCATTCGAGTTAACAGACGGACAGACAGACATGACGAAGTTAATAGTCCGTTTTCGCATTTTAGCGAACGCTCACAAAAACCAATACCCTTGTTTCTATAAAACTGCTTCATGTAGCGACTCACCTTGATATTTCTTCGTACATTCTTTTTGACCTGTTAACTATTACAGATGAGCCGAGACACGCACCATTTTGTGGAAACTAAGGTATTATTTTTATAATAAGCACAGTTGTGTTTTCGTATTGTACATTAAGTGACGTTTCATTATCCGGTTAATTCGTTCCAAAGACGCGAGTCCTTTGTTGTGTCCTCATTAAGAAGTGAGACGTGCGATGATGTGGAGTGCAAATTTCACTGCCCAATACAGCGATTGTCTTCATAATGAAGTTCTATATTACATGTCTTTATTATCCTATTATAATTTGTGTTTGTATCTGTATTTTATATTTATATTATATTTTATTTTTATATTTTTATTTTAATTTTATATTTATATTTATATTTTATACTTATATTTATATTTTATATTTATATTTTATTTTTATTTTTATATTTATATTTTATTTTTATATTTTAATTTTATATTTATATTTTATTTTTATTTTATATTGTATATTGTATATTTATATTTTTTATTTTTTATTTATATTTTATATTTATATCCTAATATATCAATCAAGAAATATAAACGAGATCTCGTAATTTTAAGGCGTTGCTAATTGTATATTAAAGCCCTTTTATGTTGCAGCCTAAAATGGCTTTAAGAGAGCCGAAACATGTAGCTACTGTGTACTTTTAATTAATCATATTTTATGTAATAAAGTTGCGTTAGACTATAAATTTATATATGTATTAGTGGGGACCGCGGTGGCACAGTGGTTAAGGTGCTGTGCTACAAATCGGAAGGTCACTGATTCGATTCCAGACGGTGTCATTGGAATTTTTCATTGGTATAATCCAGGAACATTTCCTGGGGGTAAAGACGGCCGGTGCGTAAGGCTGACAACCTTACCACCCTCCTGTGCCATTGTCATGAAATCTGGGAACCTTAACCTCCTAGAACTCTCTGGGCCACTCCGGGCCTGTAATGGGACTGATTTACCTTTATATGTATTATTAAGTGATCAGGAATGTGACGTACTTATCAGATCTACATAAAAGTTAGATAACTTTAAAACAGCCAGGGACAGTTACCACAATAAGAGACCCTCAGTACGTTCGTTTCAAGTGATAGTTTAAGTACTGAAAATACTTTCATTGAAGGGAAATAGTCTTGGAACAAAACAGATCGTGTGTTCTCGCAGTGACGTCAGTTTCAAGTTGGGATGGCGATATTGGAATTTGGAAATGGCTATAACAATAATGGGAAAACTCCTTGTGTGGAAAATTTATTGTTATGTGTCGTAGCTGAAATGCGGAGAAGAATATACCCTAAGAAGGCAGTACATTCCGGTTTACCGGGTGGTGGGAGTATGGAGATAATTCTGCTAGCAGTATCAGCCTCGATGTTTGAAGGGTCTGACAGCAGTGTTGCAGTGTTTGACCCTGAGTGTGAGCATATTATGACGTCCTGCAACGTCGGACACTGCTTATACGAGAAACATCTGGGAAGAGTTGAATTTTCATTGGAACGTTTGACTCTGAACGTGCAGACATTACGGCGCTTCGAAACGTCGGGAAAGGCCCATGCATTAAATAGCATGACGTCCCAAAACACGTGAGTATTCATTGGGATTCTTGACCCTGAAGAAGGAGCCAGTACGACTTTCGAAACGCCGGTAACTGCTGTCCGAACGACGTAACTTCACGTGTCGGAATACTCCAGCCTTCAGTATCGGCTTCATACGGCAAAGCGCGCTGTACTGGAGCAACCCAAAGTTCGTGCACGTATCGCACGATGTTGGTATGTAAATACAGTGTCAGAGCCGGAGCTTTCCTTCCATTCGCTCGTATTGTCAAGTAACTGAATACATTTCTTATTTCAGAGAACGTCCCCTGTGCATTGTACTCGAGATACGTTTATAAAATTCTGTTATTGTAGTAATATTATGTTGTATTCCCCAAAGAAATTACAACATAGTTCCCACACAGAACACATTGTAATCTTCCATAGCTATTTAGACGTCGGAATATTACAGTCTTTTTGAATGTGATGCCGTATAGCATGGTAGTAAGCTACCAACGTTTCGGTAGAATGTGCTGCTTGCATCTTTCAGGATTAAAGACTGAACAGCGCATGAAAACATTTCCACATATGCGGGAGAAAGGAAAGAATGGATACAGAGCTTTAGGTAGGATAGGGGAAAAGGGAGGTCATTGTAATGGGTGGTGCTAGAACTTTTTTTACCATGGCGCAGCAGCCCCAGTGGGCCAAGGCGTCCTCATTATCGAGGATTCATTATCACACTGAGACACACTACATTCGGTAGGACTCCTCCGGACGAGTGGTCAACCCGACGCAGAGACCTGTACCTGACAACACACAACACTCACAAGACACAGACATCCATGCCCCGGCGGGATTCGAACTCACAATCCCAGCAAGCGAGCGGCCGCAGACCCACATCTTCGACCGCGCGGCCACTGGGACCGGCGGTGCTAGACATTAGAGCTGTAAAAGTGGGTGATGAAATGTACGCTATATACATATATATTTGACATTCAGCGGACCGTGCACCGTGATATATTCTTATAATAAAAGCTAACGAGATGCACAATTTCTCATAATTTATTTCATAAAGTACTCTACATGTTTCGGACTGGTCCACTGTCCATCATCAGGAGTATCTCTACACTGTACACACGCAATAGGTATTTGTCATGCTAGTTCTGTTGGCTGTCGGGGCGCGCTAGCAGACAACTAACAGAACTAGCATAACAAATACCTATTGCGTATGTACAGTGTAGAGATACTCCTGATGATGAACAGTGGCCCGTCCGAAACATGTAGAGTACTTTATCAAATAAATTATGAGAAATTGTGCATCTCGTTGGCTTTTATTATAAGAATATATATATATATATATATATATATATGAGTAAGCAGTTACTTAATTTCCCGGCTTTATTTCATGTGTGTTGTGGGCAAAGTGTCACCCGCACGGGTTTATCTCCCGTTACGTCAAGTTTCCACTGTCAGTATCGCTCCGCCGTTGCTCCACACATTTAATCCTTCTTCCATCAACGGTATGTAATGTTGCCAATTGACAATATCTTTAAGCCACACATGTGCGTCACTTCCGGCAGATGAAAGAGAGATTTATGTAGTTCCAGTAAACATTATGGCAGGTATGTACGTTTGCGTATTGTCTGCATACAGATTACCTGCCATGAAGAGAGTTGCTTTGAATTGCCGTCGTTTGGAAATGCATACATTTGGAGTGACAGGAAGAGTGGATTAGGTTATTATTTATACAGTGTCACTAGCTACACCAAAAAGATATATATGTATATACACGTATATAATAAATTCCGCCTATTATACAGTAGTTTGAATGCAATGCCTAGCAATAAAACGGAGTAATGAGTCCAGTTCGCTGTGTAATGCAGAAAGCAATTGTCCCACAACCCTGGAACTCATCTCCGTCAGCGAACAAAAGGGAACAAAGGTTCACAATTACGATAATGTAAACCGTTCTGCGAAACAAATATATTACAGGCGAATATCAGAGGTACCTTGCTTCATAACCAGTCAGTTAAGTGTGTGCTGAAAGTAGGTACACACATGAGTTTATATCTTGGTGCTATGGTTTATGACACCGTGTTGTCTGGGCTGTTCTACCCCGAAGTTGGAACCAGCACGGGTCTCCAGAATTTCATTAACTATCTGCATGTAATCGCCGGTCCCATTGGCCGCGCGTTCTAAGGCGTAGGTCTGCGGCCGCTCGCCTGCTGAGATCGTGAGTTCGAATCCCACTGGGGCATGGATGTTTGTCTGTTGTGAGTGTTGTGTGTGTTGTCAGGTAGAGGCCTCTGAGACGAGCTGATCACCCGTCCAGAGGAGTCCTACCGACTGTGATTTGTCGTTGTGTGTGATCTAGAAACCTCAAGAATGAGGAGGCCATGGCCCGCGTTGGGCCGCAGCGCCACAGGAAAAAAAAAAATTGCATGTAATCGTAAGGTTGAAGGTATTTTACTGTCTATAAACATTTCACATGTGACTATGTATGTATGTATATGTGTGTTGTTGTGTGTATATATAAGCCTATATGTGTACGTGTGTGTGTGACCGGACAACAATTTTCAGTTTGACGCTTGGATTCTTTCCTATATTCCCACGCCAGACCGTGTACTTTCCCTAACGCCTGGGTGCAGAAGGGAATTTCTCCAGCTTTACAGCGACCAGGGCTACATCACACTGCTGACGTCATTCTCGTAGCGACGATCACAACTCATCTTCATGGCGTGTTGCTGAACCATTATACAGCCCATTGGTTACTGTATGTACCACCAGGTTTAACATTAACAAATCGTACGTTTCTGTTAGTGCAGTGCGTTTATGTGCTATGTATGGACACCAGAAACGCCAGCAATTGTTTCCCTATACAGCTTTAACTGAACTGACTGGTTTTACAGCAGGGAAGAGGCGTGTTTACTGCGCGGTAAGAACTGAAATTTAAAATGCTCTGTGGTTTAATCTTTGTCTTAAAAGGGTTAATTAATACAATTTAAAATTACTTATGTCAGCAACGTCGTCTGCGTTTCGCTGCTGTCACATTCTGTACGCTCGTTTCTCTTTGTAGTGGACTGTGAATGGTCGTCTTTCTTGGGTTACGTCAGGTGTCATTTGTTGCAACGTCTCTTCATTGTTCAGGATATTGCTAATTCACGTCGAAGATTAATCCTGTTGTCTTTGTCGTGGTACTTTCCCGTTCTTGTCTTGAGTTTTGTTTTCAGAATGTGAGTAGCTTACGTCACTTAACCTTTTAAAGCCTAGCGGTTTCTATACGTACCACCAGGTTTAACATTCCAACAACTCTACATGGTGCTCGCCGTGCGTTGAGTGTTTTGTACGGATCTCAGAACAGACAGCGACCTTTGCTGTGTACATCATTAACTGATTGGTTTTTATAACCGTGGTGGAAAGTGTTTACAGCGTGGTACGGGCTGATTTCTTATATAAAGCAGATTACGTTTCATCTTTAAAAGGTTAAATTCTGAAGTCATTCGACATGTTGGAAGTGCTTTGCCCATGTGGTCACCCACGATTTGTTAGTGGGAGTGATAAGAATAATTTTGCTTGCAGAGAAAAGTGTGTTAAAATACGTTGTCGTTGGATTCAGCCATTAAAGTCCACTTATTACGTTTCGTAAAACTGTCCTTAACATTAGAAAGTTCTACAGTCGGCCCACATAGTGCATTCGGGTTTTGCGTGGTTATGAGAACAATCAGCCATCATTATTTGATACAGTATTAACTGCTTGGTTTTCATAAGATATGTTTACTGGGCGGTACGGACTGATTTATGTGTATATTATTCAGGTTCATATTAGTGTTTAAATGGTTATAAATTATTTTGCAGGCAGTTAGGGTGAAGTATTTTAGGCCGTATTGACCTTCAGTATATACCAGTCCTACGAATACTCTCTGCGTCGATTTTGTAATTAAATTATATCAGATTTTCCAACTAAAGAGGCGCATAATTCATAATTACTACTCGTGTTACATATTCCATCCATCACGCAGTTCTGTGCTTGCATATCCTAATAACAATACATGAAAAGTGCAAACTGTGACAATCTGCACCATGTCACTGTATTCATTACCTGTAGTTTAATTCATCTAAATTTCAAACAGCCGCCTCAGCAATTCGCGTTCTTCGCAGAAATTGAAGCCTTTGTTGTAACTGCTGTGAAAACTATTAAAACAAAGACTCTAATTGTAAACGGAATGCAAGCACGAAGGAATTAACAGGAAACTCTACAGAGAATGTGTTTGTCTTGTTAGAGAGGGAAACTTCTATTGTCCTTGACATAAATGGCAAGCGTACTGTTTATTCTTCAATGTATTCATAATCAAGAAACTTTGAGTCCATCTTGCTCTACAAGGCTGGAATCCAGACCTAAAGTATTGCTTGTTGCAGGTGCGGAAGGTGTAATTATAGTAAGGAACACTCATTAATAAATGCAATTGTTTTATGCGAATTCACTTGCACCCCACCAAAAGTCTCACATTCAAACGGTAATTGTGTACACCACCTGCTAAGAATTATTATACTTCGCGTATTGTGCCCAGAGTGTATTTATGTGTTTCATGCGATTCGAAAAATGAAAAGCTGATTTCCCCGCACATCATGAATGTGGTGGTCAACATAGTGAAATGGAGATGGTGGACGTTTACTGCGAACATGGAACCGGTCTTTAAATACTAGTCACATGAAATTATGCTTAGCGTCGTGACTCTTACCAGAAGGACATTCGGGCGGGGCCTACGGGGAGATCAGTGACCTTTGGGGAAATTACATTTTTCTTATGCTTGAATAGTTTAATGTCTGCGGCCGGTCGCCAGCTGAGATTGTGGGTTCGAATCCCACCGGGGGGGCGTGGATATTTGTCTGTCTGCTGTGAGTGTTGTGTGTTGTCAGGTAGAGGTCTGTGCGATGGGCTGATGGCTCGTCCAGAAGGGCCCTACCGACTGTGGCGCGTCTTTGTGTGTGATCTAGAAATCACATGAATGAGGAGGCCCTGGACCCAATGGGGGGGGGGGGGGTGTTGGGCCAAAGAAAGAAAGAAAGAGTAGTTTAATGTTAGCTTTTTTCGCTTCTGTTTGTGAGAGATGAAGCTATTCCTGTGCTTGCCATGAGGGTATGCAAGACAAGTAGACGTCTATTGTTACTCGTTCCTGAGCGCGGCGCTGCATGGGGGGGGGAGGGGGTGACTGGTCGAATTCACCTACCGGTCTATTTACCGCAGGAAAAAGAACCCCCGGTATCTTTGAATAGACGACTGGGCGGGTCTCACAGTCCATTTACACGCTCTGAAAACGGTAAGATCTCTTTCCTCTCCAGAAAATCTAGCCCCTGGCAGCCCTGTCCATAGCCTGTTAAGTATACACCACCTGTGCTACACTGCTTCTGTGTGGGAGGTCCTGGTGTTGTGCCATGGTCATAGGTTACGTTCTTGGATATATTCTGAGTGAACAACATAAGATCTACTATTACCTTATTTTTCCTATTTATGTCTTCCTCTTGTTATTTCTTTTCTATTTTATTTTATTTTTTGTGGTTTCTTTCGCACATCATCAAAAGGAACGTCTTGGTGTACAGATTAGCATGTCTGCTGTGTAGTGCAGAGACCACAAGTTAACAGAGAGAAAAGCCGATAATGAAACAGATTCAAAAACAGCTGTTGTGAAAATCATGGGTACTTGGCAAAAAAAAAATTACGAGGGTGTGCTGATGAGTCCTTAGCCCGACGTATTTCCCGATGTCGTAGGACGGAATCGATAGTGTCATTGGAAAGAGGGGTCTGTACATGTGCCGAATTGCAAGTCTTTTCTTGTTACAGAGGCTGAAAGGAAGCATGTCAGGCGACGCGCGCATTTCCAACAACATGGCGACGCGAGCTGTAATCAAGTTTTTTTTTTCCTGCAAGGCAAGGCGCCGAAAGTAATTTGCGCCATTCTGACAGAAACATTAGGGGAACATGCATCATTTTATGGCACCGTCAAAAACTGGGTGGCTCGGTTTAAACGTGGTGATTTTTCCACCTGTGATGCGCCTCGTCTTGGACGACCCAAAACAATGACAACCCGGATATTATTGATCAAATTCACCAGCTAATCTTGGAAGACCTCCGGATTTCGGCTAACTCAATAGCTGAGAAACTGGGAATCTCACGTGAACGGGTTGGGTCCATCATTCATGAAGATCAGGACATGCAGAAGCTCTCCGCGAACTGGGTTCCGAAATGCTTGAACGCGGATCCAAAACGTCAACGGTGCCAGTCGTCTGAGCAAATTTTGGAATTTTTTTCGGCGCGATCGAAATGATTTCCTGTCGCGATTGGTGACCATGGACGAAACCTGGTTATATCACTATGACCCGGAGACAAAGCAACAATCAATGGAGTGGCGGCATAGCGGCTCACCCCGCCCCA
>Ga0131853_10016819_pt1 | contig 13332 bp, 9 predicted proteins | sample TergutLab28metaG_FD_92764 | JGI IMG/M metagenome (GOLD analysis project Ga0131853, IMG submission 92764) | Labiotermes labralis P1 segment gut microbial communities from Petit-Saut dam, French Guiana - Lab288 P1 (version 2) (version 2) | ecosystem: Host-associated > Arthropoda: Insects >...
TATTATTATTATTATTATTATTATTATATTGACACCATTTGCGAACTGCACACTATTTCATTCGTAAATCTGATGTAGTTGGTTTACTCTATTGTGTATTGTAGGAGTAATAAAACTACAAACAATCAACAGCAATAAATAATAATAACTTATAATTAGCAATAAACTACACTTATTCAGTCCAACATATCTCACGTTTACACTAATTCAAATGGTTAGCTTTACTTATGTGCTACATGTTTCGGCCTATACTTAGGCCGTCTTCAGGCATGTCAATACCTTAGCATTTTTGGTACTGTAATTTTCGTTATTTAGAAACACACTTTTTCGGTTAAGGCTTAAGCTGTAGTTGGTCTAGATTATACGTAAATCTGGCCCTGATCTCAGGACCCAACCAGCCTCTTTTTCAGTGGATAGCGGGAGTTCTTTCCCTGGCGGTAAAGCGGTCGGGGAGAAGAACTGAATGTTCCCCTTCCTCTCCTATATTAGTTTAGAATGCTTACGGATTGGTCCATCACATACAGCATCTTTGTCAGGGTGTGGTGAATTCAGGTCAGTGACAAGTGACTTGCTATTTACAAGTATTTACTCAAAAAACAGTACGACACTGAACATTGTTACTGCGCATGCTTTCACAAGAAAGGGTGAAAAGGAGTCAGCCAGACGTCTGCCATTGTGTTCGCCACAGTCTTGTCATATCTGGCGGCCGTGTTTCGTTATGAACATCATTAGGTGGGCTGGCACGTAGGGCGAAAGGCGTCTGTTAGCTCCGTCATGTCTGTCTGCATGTACCAAGATCAGCTCCAGCTAGAAGGATTTTAGTGAAATTTTATATTGGGTCTTCCAACAAAATCTGTCGAGAAATTCCAGATTTTGTTCCGACCTGACAAAACTATTGGGCACTTTACATTAAGGACCAAGTTATTTTACAATTTTACAGCAGAAAGAAATATCTTGTAGCTCGACACCAGTGCAAAGGAAACCCATTCTTGTTTTTCCATGGAAAAACACATTGGGTTTTGTATTGTCGATAGCTACCATGTATGCCAACAATGATACAAAATGAAGCCGCTGTTGCTTTCAGTTGCAACAGTGGTTACACGAACGAGTCACACTATGCGTTACACGTACACTCCCCAACTTACTAGTTCTCATGCGGGTCACAAAGGTGACTCCTGGGGGGACATGTGGTGCACACATTTCATACAATTGTCATTGCTCATCAGCCCCTAATGGGCCTAGTCTTCATCGTCGACGACGTTCTGAGATCATACAGAGACACACCACACTAGGTACGACTTCTCTGGACGAGTGATCGGCCGTCGCAGAGACCTCTATAAATACCCACTACAATAACACGAGATAAACATCTATGCCTCCGGCGCGATTCGACCACGCGGTCACTGGAATCGGCAGTGGATGTAAATTAGCAACAATTAAAACGTATCTGAGAGGAGTGACAGGTTTTGATGATTGTAATAAGACTGAACTGACTGAGAATAAAATCAAATGGCGAAATACCAAGGTGACAGAATATCATGGTGCACGATACCGTCATAAATATGCGTTTCAAAATTGCATTACTCCCAATAAAAGTATGTACTTTGTCATTATGAAGCTAAGCCACAAACAAGTCACTCGTTAGAATGACAAAATTCCCTGTGGAATTCTGTGAAGTGTTTACTGTTCAAACACACCGTCAGCATGCTAACCTTCAAGAAATAAACAAGACACTGTTGCTAGAGAGACTAAACAGCTGACAAGTATGAGCGGCGCTTAAACAGATGCTAGAAAGTCGTTAAATTTTGTGTATGTGCTCAAACCTTCAGGCTTCCCCGTTAATCAGGAAATGCCGCAGGACGATGACGTGCTGCGTACTTATTCTAACCACACTATAAATCATAACGTTGCGTGCAGCAGCCCTTTAATTATGTGCTGGAGGTAAGAATCCCAGTAACTCACATACAAACAGATGATTACGTCGCTACAAGTGGCGGCTGCCATGCGTGCTTACCAGTGACTGTACAAATTCGTGAACCACTGTAATGCAACTGCTGGCTCTACATTACGTTCAGTAGGCAGGGTGTGCCTGTCCCATAACGCTTTACAGTACTTAGGAAGGTAAAGGCGAAGCTGTTCCTGCGTAAGCCATAAAGTTATACGGAGGCCATTCATTCACCTCGGCGCTAGGCAGAGGTAAATGACCAGCCTCTTGTCCCAGCCGCTTTACTTCTGCGAAAAAAAGCCCATTTAATAAGAAGCTGGACTGGCTCGAGTGTCGGCCTAGACGTTTTGTGGAAGAGACCTGTCCCGTACCCCAAATGGAAATCACCATTCACTGGTCGTCCATCCCTTAGTCTGGTCACTACACCGACCACACTACCAGCAACTACAGTGGTTTATGCTAGAACGAACGTAATTGGTTCTAGAACCGCGTTCATTATAGCATCTGTTCGTTCTAACATATATTGAAATATATGTATTTAGGGGTAATTCGTTCCAGGTCCTCAGCCTAGAGCAAAGTTACCATCCAACACCACCATTTAAAGAGGGAAAATATAATACAAATTCAAAAATATAAGTGTAAAAATAATATAAAATTAATTTATTTAACTTTTATACACTGTACATGTAAATTTGAAAAGCATAAACCCATCTAACGCACATTAAAAGCATAAACAATCTTTCCTCAGTGAAAACTATAATCGAATTTTCCATAATAAATAATGTACCTCCGCGTTCATTGTAGCATCCTGATTTTGTTGAAAAAACGGTTCGTTGTAGCATCGTTCGCTGTAGCACCTCCAAATGTACACTGTGTGGTCAACAGTTTTCCAAGCCAATTTCATGATTGACAATTATTTACCTCTTCAAAGGATGTTAGTGCTTCTATGTAATTACAAGTATCACCGCCGTCTTCACAAAATACCGCAGTCGGCTCTTACACTGCTACTCACTAAAGCAGTTTATACCTTCAGTTCCTCTTCTTCTCGGATCAGTCCCAATCCCGTCTCCTGAGCCTACATTTTAGGTATGCCATCTGTTCCGTTTCCATGGCATTTTCTGGCTACGCTTTTGTATCAGTTTCTAACGTCCGCCAACAAAGTACGAAAGAATAAACAAGAGAAGGAAAATATAAATTTGTACATGGGCATGCCTCGAAGGTATGAGGGCGCAAAAGTATAGCTGCACTCATCCCAAACTCGGCACTAAATGGGGTGAGTCGTCAGGTACACATGTCGGCTGCTTTACCTCATAGAAAGAGACCCGGTACCCACGGCAGGTCTGGACGCAATGGAAAAAAAAGGGAAAAATTTGCTCATGCCAAGAGATGGTAGCCTAGTTAATGTCTGGGCTAAAACCGTGTAGGTTGGAAGAGTTAAAATGGCTTCTGGATTACAATTGAGTCAGAAGTGACGAGATAACCAAAAGAAAATTACGAGAAGTTCAGTTACAAAAAAACTGTTTATTGCTACTGGAATCAATTCTGCCACAAACACGAAAATAAAATACTATTACGGTGATCAAATCAAGGAGAATGGGAGGGGCGGGACATGTGGCACGTATGAGGATAAGACAAATACATACAGTGTTTTGGTGGGGAAATATGATCGGAAGAAAACGTGGAACACCAGCGCCTAGATGGGAGGGTAACACCAGACCGTCAAAGATTATAATTAACCTGAGTTATACTTAAGGATGTAGTTCGTACCGCTCAGTAAACACACTCATCTCTGTTATAACACCAGTAAGTTAATGCCGCACAAGGAAATCATTGTTATTTCTTGAGAACCATACAAAACATAAATTCATCCTGTGGACAGAATCCCTCTTCCAAATTGAACTATTTCACGGAACCCCACATCTGTTCCTGATTTGGCTATACAGGCAAAGTAAAAAGGGAGGGGGGGGGGGAATGTACAACGTCTTTGTTTGTAGGTAAATGTTCTAACAATAAAACCTCCCTGTTGTTTAGTCAATGAACAAAACAATGTAAGTTATTGTGTCAGTTTCTCAGTGTGGCGGATGAGGCTGTTTCGATGAGCGCATCAACATAATGGGCGATAGTTGAAATCTGAAATCTGCTTCAGCGGGTCCGTCTCATTTCTGTGTTTAGGTTTGTCGCACTGTATTGCGAAAATCCGGATTCACACTAAGTGTTTGGAAACGGAAGCAAAAACTGCTACCGTTTCTGTCCGAAGTACTCCTCATCCGAATGTAACACACGTACTCGTATTTTTAATATTACCTCATTCAGAGCTGAACATTGTCACGGAAATAAATCGATACAAATAATTACGACAACACACAACACCCAAGACTTCATCAGCGTTTTGCCTAACCTTTCGCATGTTTTCGCGGAATCCCAAGGTTCCGAGTTACCCTCTTTAAAAAACGGTGATACAGATCTTAAGGAAACAGAATGGGATGGCGTCGATTGGAAACATCTGGCTCAGGATAGGGCAGTTGTGAACGGTGCGGAGAATTTCTTGCCTATGTGATGAACCATCCACTTCTCAAGCAGGGCTTTGCTGAATGGCGTTAGATACAGTCTGGATACAGAATTGTACACGTACATTCAGTCGATCATTCACCGATACACAGTATCACTGCTCCCAAAGCCAATTTCACACTATCTTATCCATTCACTCAGTCGGCAGATATTTAATGATTTACCCACTCTACGACTAACCCAATCACTGGCTCACACACGCCCACACACACACACACAGAAATCACATGCTTCAGCTCGCTTAAGACTAATAACTTCGAAACCTGGCTTTAGTTTAATGAGTTTTCTTTTCCATGAATCAAACAATTTAACTTGTAAAGCAATTTAAATCCTCTTGCCTTGCCGTTTAGCCTGGCGCTAGGAGTTACTTAGCTCTAACACACAGAAGGGAACAATGAGGAGCGCTCAATTGGGAGAATTTGACTTTAAATAGGTTTATAGTTGGACCTTTCCAACTCTCATTACGCGTGGACGGTTTGTAACCGTGGGGAGTACGATTTGCGTCCTGCGGTCAAGAAATTGTATCAGATGCGTCCCAAGGTCTCCGCTTCACGTGTATCAGTTGCGTCCCGATTTGTGAACCCCAGATATGACAAGTTGCGTCCCGCGGTTAGTGAGGAATTGTATCAGTTGCATCGAAAGATATGGGTGTACAAAATGTCCAACAATTGGAAGGTTCTTACACAGTTTTATTGGACTTTACTTTATACACAATTACATGCACACACACAAAATTGTTGAATGATATCGACAATGCACTGTTCTTATATCATATTACTGTCTAATGTCTAAGCCTTATGGGGAAAAGAAATCTTTTCGGGGGAGATGACAGGCACATTATGTTCCTAATATCGCCCATTTCAAGTTATTGTTATGATCTGATTAAAACGCTGTCTCTGGAAAGAGTTTTAATGCAGTAAGACTCAGAGTACCAAGCACCTGACCCGTGAACTGTGCTCATGCAATTCTTATCCATTCTGCAGAATCGCCTGTGTGATATTTCATTATCATACTGTCGTTTCATATCCAGAAGTTATTCAATTGGTTCTCCAAATATGTTTGATAATTGGCAGCAAATTTTTATGTGAACAGTTATTTTCACTCGTGATACGGAAAAAGACCTTCGAAATATCAGGTTGAACAGATACCAATAATGACAGCAGGAAGAACACAAACGTTAAATCTGAAATTAATGAACTAAGCACAAATAAAAGATGCCAGCTTCTTGAAAATATTGCGCCTATAAATGAGACATCAGAACAGAACTCGAATGGATATTGTAATATAGATTTTGTATTTACTTTGGATCAAACAAATGCTTCCCTTATTTGAGGCATCAAGGTAATTTTTAGTATCATTGATTTATATTTATTTTTAAAATGTATACCTTCCGACCTCAGATCTCTTAGCTCACTGTGGTTTGACATGCGTAGTATCTGTTATCTTTTGTGCAATAACATGCACAGTGACAGAAGTGATAAGTGGCATCGTAAATGCAAGCAATAAGGAATTACAGGTGTGTGTTTGGTAGAAATTTATACGACACTGATGAAACAAGTTCGATTCTTGAAATCAGGTTAACCCTATACTGTCCATTTTTTAAGGAGATTAAGTCCTCTTTTTTGAATGCAGCTGATTTTTTAAATCTTCGTGTAGTGACACTTCTCATTTTGATGCAGGTCTCATTGTGCATTTTTTGCAATGAAGATACAAGAACAAACATATTATGATGTTCACTGTAAATAGTGCATTGAAGTGGGCATGGAATAACTTACGTGCTTTTGTGGTCCTCAATGATGATGCAGTACATTCGGACCAAACAGGAAGAGGAAAAGTGGAGTCTGCATCAATATAATTTTCTAGCAGGTAGTCGCAAAACTGTTCCCCTCGTTTGTCGTTCGGAAGAGCGGATAAAAATCCCGAAGCAAAGCAGTCGCAGACTTCCGCCGGTGGTAAAAGCGACAGTCCGAATATTTTCTTCAAGAACTAACTTACCTCAGAGTCTTTCTTTCCATACTGCTTGCCGAGTCTCAACTATTGTATTTTCCGCCACCAGCTCTGTCCTAAATGAAATCGACATGCTTTAACTTCACAGCCTGGCCACACTGTTGTCACTGCGTTGTGAGTGGCGGTTTCGAAGTCAGCGTCAACAATTTTCGGAAAAACATTCAGACCAAATTTTTCAACCCCTGATACCGAGTGTCTGAATACATCCTCATAGGACGTTGGATGTATATTGGCCGGTAAGAAAAATGCCAGTTGCACACAGTGAGTCCATGAATTGTAAATAGTTGGTGGAAAAATTTCGGTGCTGATTTGAATGTCTCGTCAACGCAAAGCCCATCAATGGAGCTAAAAACTGTAAGTTGTTTTTGCAAGAAAACATTACAATAGATTTTTCCAACTCATTAACAAGCTAGCTCTGTCGAAATTGTTAACACCAGTACAGCAATTAATGCTTCAAGAGTTTCTTCAGTGTCTGTAGGTAGAGGAAGCAGTTGAGAGGAGCGTGCTTTATGCATGTTCCTGCTAATGTTCCTTATGTCTTTATAAGTGACAGTATCCAAGTACTGGCTTCGTAGTTCTTTGTGTTTCAGTTTGCGCGGTCTTGCACACAAGTCCTCCATTGCTTTCATTTTGACGGAATTATTTAATATCTGTCGGTTTAAACAGGCTTCACTGTCGGCATCATGGTTGTGCGTCACTTCCCCCCCCCCCACATTTACATTTTGTGTCAATACAACGTCATCTTTCAATTTTATTAACAAATATTTTTTAGAAACGGAACTTGGGGAAGCCCTGAATGACAAAGAGATCTACCTGAATAGTGACCGCGGGACGCAACTAGTATTCTGACCCAAAACAGCCCGGGACGCAACTGAAACACAGCCGTTATCTGAAATGTGACCGCGGGACGCAACTAGTAAACCCCGGTAACCGTGGAGGGTGGCCGTGCGCACTTGGGTACTTTATAAACGTCTTCTTTGTGGCTACAGGTTATTTACCGATACGTCATGATCTTAAACAAGGGAGATACAAGGAAATTTGCACTACTTTAACAACAAACATCTTGATATAATTCGTCGTCCCCTCCATGTGTCTATTTCTCTTATGTTTTCTCTTCTTCGTAATTCCTTGTGTCTCTAACTTTTCAAAGCCTAGCGACTCCACGCCCTTTTTTTAACTAAGAGCATAGACCAAAGAGATTATTTCCCTTTGGCATGGCGACAACGCCACCTGACGCTGTCTGTGTAGCTTATGGCTTTCAATCTTCAATTGCCGCATGGAAATTTTGTGTATTTAACATTTTCACAGCAAGACATATACTTCAAGACGGCAGTCCTAATTATATATTTATCTTTCGCTATAATGAAAACAAGGAAGTAAACTTCAAAAGAATGGAACTTCATGCAGTGAGAAACTGTGAATTCAAAGCTGGTAAAAAATATGCCGTTTCGCTAAAAATTCCACAGTAATGAAAGATATGTTTACAATTTGGTTTTTGCATTTGGAAATGAAAAGTTATGAACTGCTGTACCTCAGCGTACAAAGGTATGCATGATGAAGGTTGTTGGTCTTATATTTTATGTAGAAAAGTTGCACGAAAAGAAAAAATCAAACACATATAGTTTGGAAAACTCGCGTTGTTGTTTAAAACGTCTCCCCCAGGACAGGGCTTTAGACAAGGAATACCCGCACTCGCGGTTAGAACATCTGCTGTGTTAGGCGAAATTCGTGCTTCGAAGAAGTAAAACTGAAGATTTCTTTGTCAAATCAGCTACCCGCAGTCTATCTGTCCGATTTTGCGCAGCTGCACTCATATTCTTTCCCCTTCCACATTTCTCACTCATCACTTGCTATAATTCAAGGTTTCTTATGTTCAAATGTTCGCATCGGGTTATACAATCTTGCGGCCAAGAGCTTAATAAAATGCCATCATTGTCAGTATGTGTTTCACATGGGTTGCTGTGAAAATATACACGCTTGCAAGCAGTTTTACGCTATTCTGCCTCCACCAGAGAAAATGGTCACTAATACGCCTTCGTAAAGAGAAAGAGGACTTTCAAAGAAGAGAGGTAAAACCAAGAGAAGCAGCCGGTGAATACGGAAGACCATTCATCACGTTAGCACTGTACTGAATTAACAAGAAGACTTGAGTCGTCGTTTTTAAAAGAAATAAAAAATCGTTCTGGTTTTTTTTCAGACCTGATCTCAGCGGTAAAGGCAGATGAATAAGTACAGAGGTAAATAAACAATCAGAGGAAATTTTATTACAGCTTGTGACAAAATAATCACACAGCAGTTTTATTTCCAAGCAGTCGCTCTGCTCTTGAGTGAATTTAGGTCACCAGATCAAAACATTACGCATTTCATCAGAACAGAATGTCTTTTAGAGTGCACTAGCGCATTTTTTTTTTCACTGATGTTTCACCAAATCATGTGCAAAAACTTCCACGAGGACAATTTCGTCATTGCTGACTCTTTGGTTACCCCAGTGGGATACTTCTTTAATCCCAGATGACGTTACAGATAATGGCCGTCAAAAGAAACACTATCACCTCTTCTCCTGCTTCCTTTAAATGCTGACGACCTACACCTGTTCGAAAGTTTCATCTCACTCATATTTTAATCACAGTTCATCAGCATGAACCTCGACAGTTTGATTGTTTCCACAAGTGTTGAAGCCCATACAGAAATGTTTGATTTTCAGTATCATTCAGCTCTATTTTGACTAACGGTTCATAACGTTCGGATGTTGCTCATTTTATAGGATATATTCAGTATGTTTCGAATAAGTTGGTTCGTTATCTGAAGTCCACTTTTTGGAAATGTCGAATACAATAAAATGAGTAAATGATTAAAAAGTTTTCTTGATTTCAAACATTCGCCGTGTTCTGAATGTTGTATTCTTTCTTTTGGGTGATTTCCCGGCATCTGGCCGACGTTTCGGAACACTCTGTCTGCTCCACATTCAGAGGCGGTGTGAGCAACTTACACCGCCTACGAAGATGGAACAGAGTGTTCCGAAACGTCGGCACATAAAATTCAGACCCGGGAAATCACCCAAAAGAAAGAATATAACATTAAAAATGTTGTAGGATACGACGGACGGCTGTTCTTAAACACAAGAACGAAATACATAAAGTGAATGTTAGTGGGCCCTGCTATGTGACCGATCATTCGCAGGTTCCAACCTCTACGCTACTGGACGGATCTCGACGGCATTTGCTAACAGGGTTCCTACACATAAAGTTGTCTGGTTATTTTAATTTCGGTTCATAGAACAACGTTGAAAGTAACTCTATGGAGAAAAGTTCTTTTCTAAAACATAACAGCCGCACAGAGGGCTGCAATTAACTAATTTCTCGCTCCAGGCAAAAATGCAAAATTGTGTCTCCCCTTCCACCGCCACCTGCATTTTAGTGTAGATATTTTGTGCGCAAGTCGAGCAAAAGGATTTCTTGCAGCGGGCTCCAATCTGTTACCGACTGCGCTCTGATTTCCTCAGCTAGTAATTTCACGGTATATGGTAAATTGAAACAAAGGATGGATTAAATAATCTCACTAGAAATATGAATGAAATTAATTACGTTAAGACCCAAAGGTTGAGCTGGTTTGGCCATGTACACCGAATGACAAATGATAGGATGGGCAATAAATTGTATGCATGGCAACCGATATCGACATGATTAAGCGGAAGACCAAAAATTAGATGGGAAAATGAAGATTTATGAATTATGACAGTAAATAATTGGACAAAATTTATCCAGGATGATGTTAAATGAAGGAAGTAGCAGAGGTCAGAACTTTCAAACACTGAAGTTGTATGGCCTGACGAAAACGAAGAAGAAGAAGAAGAAGAAGAAGAAGAAGAAGAAGAAGAAGAAGAAGAAGAAGAAGAAGAAGAAGAAGAAGTAGTAATCTGCACTGTGCGCTGCCTAAATGGAACTTAATACGCAAAACGTTTCAAGGTATTTGTAAGTTATTTTCGTGTATGGTACTGCTGCACCAGAAGCCTTTGTCTGGATTTATGGCGCCTCTTCTTGCAAGAAATGTAGTCAGGCCATGCATAATAAAGGAACGGTCTGTTCCAATAGTTCTGCAGATTAAGCACAGAGACCTCCTTCACTCTCCGACAAGCAGCGTGGGAAACGAGACGGTGACTAGGCTTAGTGTACGTACGTACAGTACATAGCACGACACGACGGGAATTGGCTTGTCATTGTTACAGTACCGTCAGTGGCGCAGCTAGGTTTCTGGCGCCCCGGTCGACTTATCATAATGGCCGCACCTACCACAAATTACGAATTAAAAAAAAAGACTATCGTTTCCTGAATTCGCTTTTATTTGTTTCAATTGTTTGTAATTTGTTGAGCGCAGAAAATAATTTGTTATTTAAATTACTAATTTTTCCGCTCACTTTGCCGCTCCCTGAACCCTGCCTCACGGGATTATGGCCGCACCCCCCCCCCCCTGCCAGCTATACCACTATGTATAAGGTAAAGTTATTGCCGTGCACGCAATGAGGGCGTATGTGGCAATGGTACTGTAGCGCCACTCTTTATCAACCTCGGCAGTAGACGGTCGTGAGTGAGGTCAGACAGCATAATGGATATTTACGACTGCGTGCATTACCATTGGCAGTAAATTATCTGATAAACTTTTTAATATGTTCCATGTTTCATGCATTAATCGGATGTATAGATTTTTAAAGTGCATTTGTTGGTCCTTTTTAAAAATGTTTTCTACATATAATAAGCATTCGCGCCCTTACTGCCAGGTCCTCTGATTACAGTCGCAGGTAATGTTTTTAGTCAGGCATTACGCAGTCGCTACTGCAGGTTCCATTAGCGAGACAGACCAAGTGCCACACCCAGACAAAGAATGGGCTATGATCCGATAATATATATCAATTAAACTGAGACGTCTGGTGTAGGAGCAACGCTTGTATTTTGCAGCTGCGTCTGTCGCACCTCGGACATTTTATCATCCTTGAATAATTCGTGGTTTTCATCTGTACCCCCACATATGATGGTACTGAATTAGCTATATACCTTCCTTCCAAATATGTTGTATTCCATTTATCCTTCACCAATTATGCTGCAATTCGAGGCTATATTCTGCGGTATTGACAGAATTATGTAATAAACCACCGAAAGTCTCCTACGTTCTGTATACGTACTGGACAGTTTAACTTCATCAGTGCTCTAAAAGTTGAAAGAGGAAGCACCCGATCGCACTCTGTAAAGAAGTCACTTTGGGAGAAGATAAGAACCCATCATAAGACAAAACACTGAATAAATGAGCGCTCTAAAATCAACTTACTTTGAAAAAAAAAGATTTGTGCATGACACACATAGACCTTCAGTCACAAGATGGTATACACACATGTATTTGTTTTTAATTTTTCTCGTGAAGCACATTTACATTAACAAGCCTACACAAACACCAGTTTAAGTGCGGTGTAATACCTGCGTCACAATTCTATCGGATTCTGAAGAGGGCAAGTCACATTTGACAACTTTCATAATGCAACGTCCGCTTTTAAAACAAAATGAAAGCATTGTATTCGGACACAGAATGGCTCCCTTCCTCAGACAAAGGAGTTGACTCCTATACCCAGGATGTAGCACATTTACTTTTGTGTTAAACAGTGCTTATAGGCGAAGTATGGACGCTGAAGGATTCCAGATATCTTCGTTGCTTCTGATCTTAGCAACATCAAATTTTTAACTGAAATACGTAATTAAAAGTAAAATTCAACGGGGTAAGCAAATTGCAAAGAAGGGATCGGAAATTTTAATAAGACGAATACAATTCTTTGTGTGGATACGCGGAAGCATGCCGGCGATGTCAATTTTACTTGTTCTGTGTACCCGTTATGATATTACAAGACGTTCCTGGTCTTATTCTTACGGTCCAACCGTAATGAGTACGGCGACTCAATACGTTTAGGTTCTGGGGAAGCGGTGTTCAGTAGATTGTACTCTTCAAGGACTGCCACTGGTCTCCACACGGTGAAGATGGTCTTTCCTTTAAGTGCTTGTTACTGCGTAATTGGGCCGGGACATTACCTTGCGGCCAGTTTTCCACTCAAATATAAAAACAGCGCATGCAAATAAATTGAATATCATCTCGTATTCCATATTCAAGGAAGGAAAGGTTTTCAAAGCAAAGTGCTTAGAAGAAACAATATTAGGAGCTAAAGGATATGAAGCAACAGAGGAAACGAAAAACTTGCAGAGCCAAACGAGGAACAAGCTTCGACATGTTTAAGAGGTGTAGTAATTAAATACAGTGAAAGGAAATTAATGAGCACAAAATCTGTTAGTTGAAACACAAAGAGAAGTCCTGGACAAAGGAGATGATTATCGGTGGATATTATTAAAAAGAAGTGTCATGGTGTGCGATCGCGATGACGCGAATTCGTCCGCTTCAGGGTATAATTTGAAGACATTTTTGCAACGTACATTTTGATATTTCACAACAATTTGCAGATATGTTTGCAATCTCTGGGGGTATTTTAAAACTGCAACAATATAATTGTTGTAAAATGTAAGTTTATGTGGTTGCTGGTACAGATGGCAAAATTTAATGCACTGAAATTCGATATATATAGAATAAAGGAACGAACGAAAGCAGAACTGCAGCTCTTGCAATGCCGTTGGTACAGAATGCAAAGTCCTCTGCAGCCTGATTTATTGCTCTACACAGGAAGAACCTTCAAAGCACTGCTGATATACAGTACCAGCTGATGTACAGTACCAACTGATGTACAGTACCAGCTGATGTACAGTACCAGCTGATGTACAGTACCA
>Ga0131853_10016820_pt1 | contig 13332 bp, 6 predicted proteins | sample TergutLab28metaG_FD_92764 | JGI IMG/M metagenome (GOLD analysis project Ga0131853, IMG submission 92764) | Labiotermes labralis P1 segment gut microbial communities from Petit-Saut dam, French Guiana - Lab288 P1 (version 2) (version 2) | ecosystem: Host-associated > Arthropoda: Insects >...
GAGAAGTGTGTGGAGTCCCAAGGGAACTACTTTGAGGGTGATTAGGTGTCCAACGCTCCAAGTAAGCCAGTTTCTTTTTCCCGGCCAAAGGTCGGATACTTTTCTAACAGACCTCGTAAATATGCAGAGTTGAATTCTTGAGTAACAATTATATTAAACTTTTTGGGGGGTAAAATTCACAGAAGCATTTTGTTATACTTTTCAGCTATGTCTGGGAACATCTTGACATGGGTTATATGCAAGGAATGTGTGACTTGGTTGCACCACTTCTTGTAATATTTGATGATGAAGGTACAACTTACTCATGTTTTTGCCGTCTCATGGAAAGGATGAGTTCCAATTTCCCTAATGGTGGAGCTATGGATACTCATTTTGCTAATATGAGGTATGTACTTTAAACAGACTGTAAGGTTTGGTATATGGTGCATGTGTCAGTAATTTATCTCTACTGTAACAGACTTAGTGAAGTTATGTCAGCAGCAGAACAAGGTAAATTATTTTATGAACAAGATACATCAGGAGCTCAGTTTGTCTGTCTGTTATTATGATTATTATAGAAATAGCAGTTGAAAACTAATAGTAAATTTGCAATGGCAATAAAGTATTACTGCAGTAGCTTATAGCATAATTTTTTCTGTAATTACTGTACTGTTGCAGACAGACTGAGTAGTGAGCAGAACAGTATTCTGAAAGACTCTGTTAATATGTAGAACAGTAGGACTGACCATTAATAAAACAATTGACATATAATACAGTGGGCAGTGATCCAGAGACAGGTTGCAACATTGCCAAATGGGTACCACTGAGTACGACATTGTCATTTGTTCTCAGTTTATAATGTACTCACATGCCATTACACATATACTTTACAGATATCTGACTTTGAAACCTCACCAAGCAACTGTTGGAAATCACGTCCTCAAATACATGGGAAGACCAGAAAAATACCTAAGGACATCATATCATTAATGTTATTTACTTTTTTATGTATAAGTACAATTGGCGAATGTAATCTTCATTATCTTAATTTGAATTCTTTCAGCACTGTATGTAATGTGTACCACCATTGTCTTCCTTCTGCCTGATTAACCATGGTTCATGAAAACCATGTCTTTGGTTTATTGTAGTAACACCAGGTATTTTAATTTGCAGGGTTTGAATTTACAAAATTGCATTTCAATTGACTGCCACCAATACTTCACAGAACATGGCCTATTGACACGCTAATGTGGAACATAAAACACAAAACATCTGGCTGGATGCCTGCACCAGCTAAACTTGATTTAACGCTGTCTTATTTAAAAAAAAAAAACACATATCAATCCATGTCCCTGAGCAACCAAGCTGATCTGCAAACTTATGTGACACTTACCATAGTGTATGACTTTTAAATGTAACAAACAGGTAAGGAAGATCTTGTTCCTAAGAACTGTGCCAGTGGGTGGTGAGTGGGCATGGATTTAAATCTTCATGTACTCCATATATTGCCATTACATGGATGGGAGTGGTTGGTCACAATTTTCAAATGGTGTACCCCTAAATTCCACATTTTGTTGGATAGAGGAGGCTGAGTGGGCCCAAGAGCTGGTATCAACTTGCTATATGTGCCTAAATCAACGTCTGATCATCCAGTCTAGACCATCATTTTACTGGAAGAGCTATTCTAGCTCATAAGAACAACAAAACATGTGACCAATGTACATTCAGGCTTTAGTGTGTCTTGATAATGGCAAACAAGACTGGGGAATAACAGCGTGCAGTGATAGCATGGGCCAGTGCTTGTAGGAAGAGAGGAATGGGAATCATCGCAAGTAAGAGTAAAACAGTGCATATTGCAGAAGGAATACAGAGAAGATTAAACATCCAATGGGAGGGTGAAAGAATGGAAAAAGTGGCAAAGATGGAATGCTTAGTTGCAATAATAAGTGCAAATGGGAAAATTGATACAGAAATTAATAATAGAGTGCAAAAAGCAAACCAAGTTTACTGCCAAATCAAACAATAGCAGACAAGAAGGAAATCAACAATAACACCAAAATGAGAATTTATAAAATGGTTTATCACCCAACACTACAATATGGCTCAGAAAGCTAACAATGTTAACAAGACGTAAAAGTAAGGTTACAGGTGTAGAGGTGAGGTACCTAAGAAAATGCAGGGGGAAAACCAGAAGAGATAGAATTGGAAATAGCCAAATCAGAGGAAAATTAAATGAAAGGCCAATTACTAAAATGGTCGACAGGAAGAAAGTAAGATGGTTTGGGCACCTAATTGGGATGGACAGCAACAGGAACCCTAGGCAAGTATGGGAAAGAATTGAGTAAATGAGGGGAAAAGGAAGACCAAGGATAGGATGGGATGAACATATCCAGAAGCTGACGAGGAAAACAGGGAAGACCTTGCAGGAGGTGACTAGGATGAGCAAAGGACAGGAAAGCACTCAGTATCTAGCTGATGCAACCTGACACCTGAAAGGGCACAAGGGATTAGAAGAAGAGGAAGAAGAAGAAGACCAAGCATTTAGGCAGTGACATGAGTAGATATTGGAGAAGAGAATGTGGTACTGTGCATCTAAGTATGGAGGATTAGGGTACAGAAGTTAATGGTGCAAACATGAAAATGAAGCTATGTTTTTCATGCAATTATTTAATTACAGGTCTCTGATTCAAATACTGGACTCTGAAATGTTTGAACTAATGCATCAGAATGGTGACTACACACATTTCTACTTTTGTTACCGCTGGTTTTTACTGGACTTCAAACGTGGTGAGTAATATCCTTCTGTTTGTAGTGTTCTCATTCAGCATTATGTGAGAGATGTGAAATAATATTTCAAGACGTGCATATTGTGATGCTGCCTATCCTGGTAGTGGCTACTGATGAGGGAAGAAAAAAATGGAATAAGACACTTGGGATATTTATACACAAATCAATTATCAAGGAAAAGAAAAGTTGTTTGCTTTATTTACTTAGTGTAATGTGACATTTCTTAACTTCCAAGTCATTAGCCTGTTGTGATGAACTCTGATATGAGAGGGGCTGTTATTAAAACATATAGATAAAATGTTAATATTACTAAAACACATAAATAAAATATTAATATTACTGTATTTATATCAAGTTAGACATTAGCTAACCCCATGTAGTATGGCCCTTCCTGAGAAGTTAATGACACTCAGCTAGTCGGGAAATTCCATACCTTTTGTGGAGTTTCCAAGGTGCATTGCTGTTTTTACAAGAGCTTGCCAGGTTGAATGAAGTGCACACCCTTCTGCCATCAGTTTAGACAATAACATGTTTAAGTGATGTTAATGATGGGATTTTGAGAAGAATAGAGCCCAAAAATTATTGTTAATATTCAGTCCAAAAATTAGCAACTGTTCATATTACAGCTACTTTTCCAAGTACTAAAGACCAAGGTTATGCTTGTGTATGTCCTTGTCTGCAGAATAGTTTTGATTCTTGTTTTAGGTGCGTATGAAATGTGGTCTCTCACTTTTTGGGCTGAGTGTTCAATAACAAGTTGCTCAGGGAAGTATTTGGACCTAAAAACAATTGAAGATGTTACATAATGAGGAATTGTCTGGTTCATACATGTCACCTAGTAGTGACACCTAGCCTGTTATGATGGGCTGGGCCAGGGGTGCACTATTTTTCCAAAAATGTGGCAGCCTCCTCAAAATCTATGTGAGCAGAAGGGTGACAAGAAGCAAATTTCGTACTGAGGGCCAATGAGTAATTAGGTGCCATCATAAAACATTTAGTCACCATGGTGGCCACTTTTCAGGTGAGACATCCCCGTTGTGTTCAATAATCAATAGAATATATATAAACTGTACAGTCTAACACAACCTTCTATTGAGTAATTACAATTAAAAAAATTATTAAATCATTTATAACAGCAACATGTTTCAGCTCCTGTTATAGAGCCATCTTCAGACTGAGCCCTAAAAAAGTGTTATAATAAAACTAGCAATGCTTTATAGATTACGAGATCTTGTATTACATGTTATTAATATATATTATGAGTTAAAAATAAACGTAATTCCTCAGCTTCCAAATTTACACAAAATAAAGCGTCTGCCTTAAGAACAGAAGACGAGATCAAATATGTATATACCAAAAAAACAACAAATGAATCAACAACTTGTGCACTTACACTTGACCTTAGCCAACTCATGAAATAACTTAGGCCTTATATCCAACACACAACTGAAGAAAAACTGAGAAGAGGAAAAATTACATTTATTTTTAATTCATAATGTATATTAATAACAGGTAATATGAGATCTCATACTCTATAAAACATTGTTAATTGTATACAACACTTTTTTAGGGTGCAGCCTGAAGATGGCTCTATAAGAGGAGCAGAAACATGTTGCTGTTATAAATGATTTACTTATCTTTTAATTGTAATTACTCGATAAAAAGTTGTGTTAGACTGTACAATTTATATATATATACTTCGGTGGCCAAGTGCTCAGCATTTGTGCACCCCTGGGCTGGCCATATGTCTAAGACAGATGAAGCAAGGAAAGTGTTTCAGATGTTGATGGGTGAAGCTCTTTGAAAACTAAGAAGGGGGTAGAGGAGAACATTAAAATGGAACTCTAGGGATAGATATTAAGTGGATAGAACTGGCTGAGAATCATGCCTAATTCTGCTATTTGGGTGTACTGTTCCAGACTCAATTTTTGGTTAGTTATGAAGCTAGGCTGTTAACAATAAAGATAACTATTAAATCCTTAACGAAGTGGTACAGTTTGAATGCTTTGGTATGACAACAACCAGTAATTTGTGAAGAAGTAAAGAGCAGACTAAATTTAGGGTATGCTTGTTACAATCCCCTTCAAGAGTCCTTTGTCTTCTCATCTGTTATGTAGAAGCCTCAAATTAATTTCACATGTTGTTTTGTAAGAGTGTGAAATATGGCCTGTCAAAGAAAGATGACATATGTAGAGGGCTAGAGATTGAGGTGCTGAGGAGGGTACTGGAACCCAAAGTGGAGAAAGGAGCAGATAGATGGAAAATTGGGAGCTTCATACTTTGAACGCTATACAAAGCATTATGTTGATCAAATCAAAGAGGATGAGGTGGTTAGGCATGCGTGAATTGTACACATGGGAGAGATGAGATATGAACAGAAAATTTTTGCTGGGAAACCTGAGGAGAAGGAAGTAAACACAGATGAGAGGATAATGTTGAAATGGATCTTACAGCAATAAGGTGGGAGGGTATGAACTGCTTTACTATGACTGAAAATAGGAACCAGTGCCAGTCTGTTGCAAAGATGGTAATGGGTCTTTAGCATTCAGAAAGAGCACAAAATTTCTTGAGTTGCTAACCAACTATGAACACCTTGTGAAAGAACCTGCTATACAGAGTGAAGTTACATTGGCGTTTTAATCTGAGGACTATAATAACAGATTCCAGTAATTTGTTCGCTAGGTGTCAAACATGTCTGAAAGTTGAAGATCATTTCCAACACATGTTGTCACATACAGTAATTTACATTATGTACTACAGGGTGTTAATGTTTCTTGTATGAGCAAGTTTGTAGATTTCTGTAAGCAGGTTCTGCTTGCAGCTGGACACTATGTACCTGTATTTATGTAAGGAGTGTTAATGGTTGGTTACAGCCTGCATGTTTTCATACCTAAGGTAGCTTATGTTTTCCATATATTTTAGTGTTTGATTTGAATGTTTTACTTTTTTTCTTGCAATATCATGACTGATATTTTTGGAATTTGAGATAATTTAAAAACAAAGACAAGTCACATCACAAAATATGGAACTAGAGTGTTTTCCCTTCGTGCAGATATGTTATGTTTTAGCTGGGTTTACTTGGTTCAGAGTTGGTGTATGAAGATGTGTTCAGCGTCTGGGAAACAATATGGGCAGCCAAGCACATAGCCTCAAGCCACTTTGTCCTGTTTATAGCCCTGGCACTGGTTGAGTCTTACAGAGACATAATTCTCAGCAACAGCATGGATTTCACTGACATTATCAAGTTCTTCAATGGTTTGTATCAAATTTTATGTCCGTTATTATTATCTTCTTGTCTTATAACACCAGTGCAGTGAGGGTATTCACTGTTATGGCACTGAAATTTTAATGGTTGTTATTGGTTTGCCATCATGTTTATAATACTAGATCTTCCTGAAAACATTTTGATTAGCTATTGACAAAGAAGTCAGTGCCACTTGTTAACATTGCAGACATCAACTGTTAAAATATAGATAAACTGATATTAAAAGAACACAAGGTTGTGTTGACAGTAGTTTTTTTTTTTTATGAATTAACAGTAAATTCTTGCCAATAACTTGGTACATTTTAAGGTGCTGAACAATTAGAACATACTTGCTCTCATACCAATTTGTTCTGCTAACACACACGCTTTGTAACAAGTTCTGTACAAATTTCAGATTATAAGTTATTTATCGGTTATTATCATTCAGAATATTTTGTGGGACAATAGTACTGATATTTTCTGTTTTACCGCAGAATAAAACTAAAAGGGATGGAAGTTTTTCATATATTTAGCACTACTTCCGGATCCTATAATGAGGTACGCTGCTGTTCTTCACAGCTTCGGAAGTTAGCACCGGTGATACGTTTCTATTTTTTGTGACTTAAATTTTTTTTTAGAAAAAGTACCAAGATTGGGTGATACAAAATTGTACAGTATTCATGCAGCATTTTAGAAGAATCAGTGTCATACTATTTATAACATGGATCTCCATAATTCAATGGCACAGATACATGGGAGCTCAAAAACATTAATTTGTACTTCATGCCACTATGAATTATATTGTTAAGGGAGAATGTTTGATGTAGCCTATAACCTTCCCTGATAACATGACACTTTTTCAGAGATGGCTGAAAGGCACGATGCTAAAGCTATTCTTTCACTCGCCCGAGATTTGGTGCTGCAGCTTCAGACCCTCATCGAAAACAAATAAATCTTGTGATGGTAATTAATATTTTTAGTCAGATGATTGAGAGACTATATTTTTGTGAAGAAAGAGAATGTTGTACTTATAATATTAATATATTAGATTGTTGCAAATGAATGTATTATAAATACAGTGGAACTTGGATTTTGTTTTCCTTGAATCTGCATTTTCCTTGATTCCACATGCATTTTTATTGGTCCCACCAGAACATGCACAAGAAAAATATTTTATTTACCTGGAATATATGTTTGTATTTGCCACACAATTCTTTGATTATGTATTCAATTTGAGCACAAATTGGAATGTTGCTGGGGTTTTTAAGTGCTTTATTTCCCAAACGCAAGGAAAGGGTGTTTTCTTAAATACTGTCTTTAACAATGGATTGGTCATACTTATCCAAATCAGTGCATATTGCTGAATCATCAAATATATATCAGAAAGACAGAACATAGTATTTGTAGTGGTTACAGGCCATTCATTAATTACACTGGAAGTGATTTACTGTATTTCATTTCAAGACTCACAAGAATTTTCAATTCTTTGATTTTACATCATTCTTTATTTTACTTTCATTTTAAATGGTTCTTGAATAAATGTAAAATCCAGGTTTCTCTGTGCCTCTTTGCTGGTACAAACTTAAACATTTACCCATTCTCAGTATTAAAACATGAATCAATGAAGAAGTATTGAGACTGTTACCACAGAACTAAGAATGACCCCAGTGCTATGTTTATTATGATCCTAATCCAATGTAGAATGAATTCAGTGTTTATGACATAATTTAGATCAAATCAGTTGCCTGTTGTACCTATAATTTTATTGTACTGCAGATACCTCTGATCTAACACTCAGACTGTGATCTGGTTATATAATGTATGTTTAAATCAATACTGACATAAAACTGATACTTATAATATTTCAACTGAGCAGCAGATTGTATGCATACACACAAAATTTATTGCACTGCCCAAAGTAACTGAGCAGGATGGAATTTACATATAAGTAAAATCATACTGGCAGCTTGGGAATGTAAATGTTATGTTTATACATACATTTTACATTTAAACAAGTGGGTCATAAACTAAACAGTGGCATGAAATTTGTGATGTAAACAACACACATAAATGAACATGTATTAATGTCTCTAAAGATGTAATGAATTTTAACCATTACAGTACTGTCAGCAATGTGTATTATGATTGGTGTCATGAAGACCAAAATGGTGAAACACAAAAGACTACTCTTTTAATGATGATATTCCTTGAAGAAGACTGATTTTTTAAATTACTTTCCAAATATTAATATCAGTACTGTAATATTATCTTCTGAACAGTTCATTTATTGGAAGGGTGAAACAAGGATTTAAAACAAAGTAGGTAGAAAGCTCAGAGAAAAAAATGTGTCATTTTTTTAATACACAAGCGTTTGTTTTTATGTTGAAGAAAGTCACAAACAGTGATGCTTTTTTACTGTGCATTTTACAAGAAAATAACTGTCCTTTATTTTATTTCCAGAATTCTTTCTTGATAAGTTATTCTGTTACATATTTGGAGAGAATGCTTTAAAACTCCAGTCCAGAGTCATTGTGAGTTTTGTACCATATTTCCCCAGGCTTGTGAAAGGGTTTAAATTTCAAATTGGAACACTAAGGGTGGAATTGAGCACTTTAAAATTTACAAGATGTGTATCAACGGAGAAACCTTTTTCTATAATATGTGTCAGGTTCTAATCCATATTCATTTACAAACCAGCAGAACCATATTTAAGTTAGAGGTTTTGAGCATACCTTCATGGACCTTGCTGCAAACTAAAATATCCGAGATAAAAAGTTAGCGGTATTTTTTCCAACCAAATTTGGCTATTATGTGTAAAATTGAGTTCGGTGACAAGGTTACTAAAACACACAGATCAAGAGTGTAGCGGTTTTGATTTGTGAATCTGGGCATTCATCCTTAGCATTTTCTTACTTCCTATTAACATTTCTAACATCATGTTTAATCACCTAAGTTATATGAACAATAAGTGTGAGTACATGTTAGGAATGACATGATTCTCATGCCATGAGCCATGTAGTATGAACATATAAAAGGGTGACACTTCAGAAGCCCTATTTGCTTCCATTTCCAGGTGACATGGATTTAATAAGCTCTGACAAACCATTGGAGTTTCACGCATTTAGTTAGTGTTTGTATGGCAGCCACGAGAGTAGCAGAACCACTGGTGGTGGAACTGTGAGATTCTAAAGGAGCAATAGGTTAGGACAATCGGGGAAGTACGTGAAAACTGCCCGCATTTTTGCAGTAAAAGGGCTGGAATATCAACATGAAAAATCTCCCTCTTATTGGATGCTGGTGACTGCTGTAATATCTGTTGTGGTCACATGCACTTATACTGTACGTCACTTGCTTAACTTCTATTGGTTTCTGTTCCTAATTAATGTTACATGCCTAGATTTCCAGGGGAATTTTTTTTCCCTTCTGCTCCTCTTCCATCTTCATCTACTTCTTTTACTTCGTCTTCTCTTCCTCCTTCTCGTCCCAGCTTATTATTATTCTTCACTCTCTATGGTACTCATCCTGTTTTCAGGCCATGGTCTCCACTATCTTCTTCCTCCAATCTTCTCTCTTCGTTGTTGCTATTTTCTAGTTCTGTGTCCATGGTATTGATCCAAACAGCATCCTCCCATCTACATCTAGGCTTTCCCATGGTTCTTTTTCCTCTGAAACATTCTTCCATTACTGCTTTGGGGATATGAGTCATCCATCCTCATTGTGTGGCCAGCCCACTGTATCATATTATTACTGCAGCACATTATTTTGTGTATCATGTTACCTGTAACTTATTTTTGTGCAAAATTTACATGTTTACACTGGAGCTTGACCCATGTCTAATATCTGAGGGGGTAAAAAATTGAGCTGCTCTCTTGCTCATGGCTGCGCTGTGTATAAACATAACACTGGAACACATTAATACAAATTGTACAAATGAGTAGCTTCCTTTACTGTACTGTGTGGAGTGAAACATTCATTTGCATCACTACTTGCATACTGACAGTGCAGAGTACAAGGCACAACCACATGCTAAACAAGGTGTTCTGACAGTGCTCCATGATACAGTCATAACGTAACCTTCATCACCACTTAACTTATCTATTTGCAGAAGAATTTAAATTCCATATGGCTTGACTTTATGAATATGGATATGCTGGATCAGAGGTTCTGCTTATAATCAAAGAATTATGTAGCTGGAAATGTTTTACATTTTATAAAATGATACAGGCATATCAGTACTTTGATTTATATCTGAAACAACATATACCAACCTCAGAAATTATTCTGATTCATGTTTAATAATTACTCTGTATGTAAGAATAATATTCTATGAAATTGGTGTAGTTATGTAATGTTAAAATTGTCTCTGTGCCTTACTTTTAAACAAGTCTCACCTGGCACATCATATTTTGAAATGCCAGTACATTGTTTAGGGAACCTGAATGAGTATTTTCATTTTCTTGATGTTTTCTGTTCATGTGTGGTGATGGGATAAAGGGAAGAACATAGTCTTCCTTAATTATTATTTTCTCGCATATGTGAAGCTCATGTTTGAAACCATAATTGCTTTGTATATAGTACAGAGTGCACATGCCAAGTATGTTACTAAATGTCACATCATTATACATAAAAAGCTGAATGAATGTTAGTTGAAAGTTGGTATGAGTGTTGTTGTCATCTCATCTCCTTGACCCATTGTGTTTACCTAATTTCACACATATTTTTGTTACTATGATAATGATCTAGTCATGACAATCATTCTTAAGTGGGATGTTCAATTCTATTCTGTACTGACAATGATGTTACATTCACTATAGTAAACACTCTTTCTGTTCATGAATTGTCTGGTAATAAGATAAGTACAAATGTAATGAAAAGTACTGGGTATTGGAAGTGTTGCACATACGCAGCTTGGAAACAGTTATCACACAGGCACGTTATGTATACTTGTACACTTAACCTTTATCTTCCTAAGAAACCCCATGCTGGTCTCTAAAATGTACTGGCAAAAGGCCTAGCATGCATGTCCTGGTCTCTGTGTGTTTACTTGGTAACAATTTAAATGTCCACACTAAGCCAGAAAAGCTCAGGCCATCAAGAGATGCAACTGGCATTTAAATCCATCTCTTATAAGTTAATATAAATATTCAGGCACATTTTATTATGTGATGTTCAGCATGGATAAAATACTTGTAGTTTTATAAATGTCAGATTATTTTTCAGCAGTTTCATATGTCTTTCTACAACTAATGACAAGTGAATGTTCAGTTCCTTAAAATCCTGTGGTGTGCAAACCAGCAAATTAAGACAGCATGTGAAACTGTGTGCCATTTCATTCAGCATTTGTATTTTAACAGTCTACCTATGCATAAACAATTGTAGGAAATTGTTGGTTTACACAAAGTAAATTTATGGAACACAGAACATTTGGTATAGTTATGGCAAAAGTAGTAAAACATGTTGTACATTGGAGTTTACTCACAATACCACAGGAGAATTTTTAAATAAAGACATATATTATATTGCATGACTGTATCTCCTAAAAGGAATGCTATATTTCCATAATTCTTGCACCATTTTGAAGCCCATAGACTACCATTTGTTGTCAGGTTTCAACATACGCAACTTGAACGACACAGACTCAACACTTCTCTGCAAGAAGTCAAGAGAAATAGTGGCTTAAACTATCTGAAATTTGTTGTGTCAGTGTCTGAAGTGCTTGTGGTTTTGGTCGATAGACATTTGCAGAATGATTTTCAACACATTCATATTGCCTTCTTGCCTGCGAGCATTATCTCTGATAATTCCATGCAGTAATCACAATCCTAAAGGAAGAGCACTTATCAACAAACTGCAGTTCGTGTTGAAATCTGACACTGTGTTAGTTCATGGGCTTTAAAAGTGGTGCAAGAATTTTAGCAACATTGACTTCAATTAAAGAGATGCAACTATTCAACCTATGTACTTACTTTATAGTCACCTGTATATATAGTACAACTTCCCACCTGATTATGACCCTTTAAGTTTTACATGATTGTTTCCTTACTGCATACTTGTAATACACAATACAGAATACTGCAGAAATAGATGTCAGAGAAGTGAAAAACAAGTTGGCTAAATCCATGATATTTATAACCACTGTCAAGTAAAGTAAAATTACTTCCTTGAGGAAGATTCTATGTGACTGTTTTGTGTTGGTTTACAGTAAAGTAAACTGTGTTGCATTTTGTTAAAATATGCACAGCATTTCGTGGAAAGGTGTAGTTGTGTAGATATAAGGAAATTTATTCCTGCAGAATATCTAACAAATATCATGTACATATTCTAACGGGTTCTACTGCAATGTACCTTCCACCCTCTCCTCATACTACTAATCAGTGTTGCATTATTGTGAATGTTAATCTGGATTTGTTGTAATGGAATGTTCCAATGTTTTTTGTTAACCAACTGCCTAACACAGGTACGTAAAATTATATTTTACAAACCATCATATCAAAAAGAGAATGGAGCACATATTTTTTGGGCAAAAATATTGATGTATAAAATGTTTATGGCAGCATGCTGTTTTCTTTCCCATTGTATGTTTACAAGTCTCATAGAGGCACAAATGTTCCTTTAAAGCTTGGTGGGTGTTATTACAGTATTCTTGAAGATGTAAATGAATATAAAATGTTTTGTAAATAATAAATTCAGGATTCCCCATTGCACAGTTATTGCTTGCACTTTACAAACTTAATTCATATTCTTAGAAAGGTAAACAACTCATTGTAATAATGAATTATGTATTTATTACATTTTGATGCCAAAACAGTGTTATTAATAGACCTCTCATTTTCCGCAAGAAATTGGGATGATTTAGCTGTAAGAGGAGAAAGAAAGTTCTCCATTGACAAACACACACAAAGATACAATTCCAACAGTGAATTGTAAGAATAAAATTTAGTGTACTTTCATTCCATGTATATTTTAATTGTAATTTTGATGCATTTTGACATGTATCTAGAATCAAGGCCTACATGTGAGATTTGAAGTTCTCACATTAGTGACTGTGAAGATGTGATACCATGTAGGCTGGTATGTCCTAATATTTCAAAGGAAACTAATGCCTCCAGTATAAGGGTAGATAAACCATTCATACACTTTGATGATGGAGGTATCTCTACCAGACTGCATGGCCTTACATTCCAGAAGATGGTAATGTTCAAGTTTGCATGACACTATGTCATCCATTTGTGTGTGAACTTTGACCAAAGTTTTTTTTTTTTTTTGGGGGGGGGGGGGGGGGGTTTTTTTTTAGGGGATGGGGGGGGGGTTGTACTAGGTAA
>Ga0131853_10016822_pt1 | contig 13331 bp, 9 predicted proteins | sample TergutLab28metaG_FD_92764 | JGI IMG/M metagenome (GOLD analysis project Ga0131853, IMG submission 92764) | Labiotermes labralis P1 segment gut microbial communities from Petit-Saut dam, French Guiana - Lab288 P1 (version 2) (version 2) | ecosystem: Host-associated > Arthropoda: Insects >...
ACGAGTCCATTTAAATCGGCGGGGGCGTCAGTTCAGTCGACTACTGGCAGCCGAGGTGTGCGCATCAGCGGTAGTAATGCTGGATACACCGTGTTCCGAGGTAGTGTGAAGGGTACTGGCTACCCACTCCATTTGCCAGTTTCCCCTTCACTTCCCCTCCCGTGCGTCACCGTGTGCCATCACATGTCAACTGGACTCTAACTTGTCTGACTGCCCTAAATGTAATTATACTGTTCAGAAGTAGGCGGTAAGCCGTCTGCCTCCCACCGCAGAGGTCCAGGTTCGACCCTGAGACGTCCATTTAGGTTTTGGAGTGAAACTGGAAAAGGATTTGTCTCCGAGTACTTCGTTCCCCACTCCCTCCCTCCCTCCCTTCCGAAAGTGTTCCACCAGTGCTCCATGCGTATTATTAACGCGTCTCCGTGATCTGGCACTCACACTGCGATGTCTTGCTACCTACAGGAATACAACAATCCCGACCACCTGCCGCTGCGCACTACTGCCCTGACGCAAGTCGACGGTGATATACGCACCAGAGCACACAAGCTGTGCTGTGAGTACCTGCGCGGCGCCTGGAAGGGAACCACTGCGCAGGATTTCGTTATCAGGAAAATCAGGTACGTTTGTGCACCACGTGTTATCACGGACTTATTCTTCTGAAGAACAATAGTTGCACAAAAGTTTTGCGGCCTTCGTCATTATCCTATGACAGTTTAAGGATATCGAAATTTGGGCGCCGTTGGGGCCCCAAAAGTGCTGGTTGTACAGTCGAATTCGGTTATAACGTCACGAAAGATAATTTTATGGCGTTATGAACGAGTGTCGTTATAACCGAGGAGTATAATTGTATGGTTGACAGTGACTAATTGGTACCTCAGAACAACTGACTATAGGCGAGGCGTCGTATAAACCGATGTCGTTATAACCAGGTTCGGCTGTATTTAAGATTGTAAAAAGTTGTCCCTGCCTACGTCATCAATGCATACAAGTGGAATAGAAGTACTGCTACATTCATTCTTAACCTCGGCGCTATATGGAGGCGAGGGGTCATAACGCCCCTGTCGCTTTTCTCCCGGGAACGAACCCCGGTACCCTTTTAATGGGAGGTTGGGTTGACCCCAGAGTCAATCTTGACGGTTTGGAGAACAGAAAGAGCGCTTGGCCCAGCAGTCGATATCACAGTCACTGTGCTGTCTCCATTATCCCTGATCTTATTTCAGGTTATGAGTGAAAAAATATTTTACATGGAAATTGTTACACTGTTGTGTCTGCTGTTCAGTTACAAACTACGTGTAGGTAGACCTCCAAATTTGTTTTTTCGTTTTTCCTGGCAGTGTAAACATAAAGTCTAGTTGGTGAAGTGTACTTTGCCTGTGTAAACAAGATTATATAATGTATTATATTCCGTCTATACACAACATTATATAATTTTGCTACTACACAACGGGATGGCCTCTGTCAAATTCACGTGTAAACAAGGCTAATAAATCTTCAAGGTTTATAATGTTAAATATTTTTGTATCAAGTTATCTTTGGTGTCATATCCCGTCACTACATGTTGTGGCTAGTAAATAAAGATCGTCAAATCCACTGCAGACTTGGAAATTGCTGTTTACTGGACCCCCCCCCCCCAAAAAAAAAGTGTACTCGCGATATAAATCGGCCATCAAAAATACAAGCAGATCTCGTATTATGCGATTTCTTTTTGCCCGATTTCGCTTTAACGCAACCAAAAAATTTACATCGATCTTCGAATGTACGCGATAATTTTCGGCTTAACCCGATCGGCATACACGATATGTGGCCTCATTCGTCTGCTGTAGTCTAGCACAAAGGGACGTCGCCTCACGTCATCAGTCACGTGGTTATACCTATGAACTTTGGTCACCCATATGGTTTGGTTACGATGGTGATGTAATCACGCGGCTCATTTAGTTTCCACTTCAGTAGCGTTGGCTGTTCTTATAAGTGTGCATGAGAAATGTAAATCTGCATAATTTAGTGCAATCCAAGTGAAAAATCAGCGAAAGACAATCGGTACTGAAGAGAGATTGTAGACATAATAGGCCGACTTGAAAAAGGTGAATGAATTGTTGACATGTCCCGTAGGGTTAGATTCGCTCATAGTAGCGTACATACAATTTTTGATAGTGCTTATGGAATGAATGAAAGTTCTAAGTGTTTAGATGACATTAAATGCCAAAGATCTGAAACAGGAACTGTTTGTGTAGCAAGACTACCACAGCCCTAACAGTATGAACCGTGCCAAAAACTATGGTGATTCTTTTATATTCCTATTGCATTAGAAGTATAGTAATGTATATATACTGTATTAACAGTACATATATATTCTATAGGGCCGTATGCCCACTAGTGGTACAGTTATACACTATATAGCATGAGGTTGTCAATACCCAAAATCTCAGGAAATACATTGTTGCAAACAGGAATTTTGTGTTTGTTTTGCGCGATGTTTTTCAGGAATGTAACCCTGGCACAAAACGAGGCCTGCGTGTATGTATTTATGTATGTATATCGCACTGGCAGTGTGAGCAAGGTTCTGTGCTACTTCCTGCTGCTTGCATGTCGGCTCCTGTTGCAAGGGAAGTCAGACACATGTATTACTATAATTGTTGGATAACCATGTTGCAGTGGTGGCTTGAGTAACCTGCTGTACTACTGTGCTCTGCCTTCTGGTTGTCCTCCAGTACAAGGGGAGCCACCACGGGTTCTGCTGCGATTGTATGGGCAGCTGCACGGTGAGCGAGCCCTGGAAGGAATTGTTACGGAGGCTGTCATTTTCACAATGCTGTCAGAGAGCCAGCGAGGGCCCCGTTTGCTTGGGGTGTTCCCAGGAGGACGCCTGGAGGAGTACATACCTGTCAGTTCAGAACTATCAGTTATTCAGCTGGTTAAGAAATTCCTTGCCCTTGTAACACCCAGATTGGTTGATTAGTATTTTGGTTGAAGCCCTTATGGTCCCTATGCACCTAGGCCTTAATTAACCTGCCCTTTGTGCCCCATAATCTAATACCAGTCCAGGGGTGCCCTGTAAAAGGTAAAGGTAAAGCAGTCCCGTTATAGGCCCAGAGGGTTTCAGGGAGTTAAGGTTCCCAGATATTATGACAACGGCACAGGATGGTGGTAAGGTTGTCAGCCTTACGCACCGGCCACCTTTACCCCCAGGAAATACTCCTGGTACTCATTTCTGTTAGAGGCTGAGTCAACCCCAGCGCCATAGTGCGATCGAAAGGATTTCATGTCTATGAAAAATTCCAATGACACCAGCTGGGATCGAACCAGCGACCTTCTGATTTGTAGCACAGCACCTTAACCACTGTGTTTTACCGCGGTCCCCTCAGGCGTGCCCTGTACCTTTACCAAAGTTCCAGATGGCCCCCAGACTTAAACTCTTAATGTCCTTTGGTTCCAAGAAAAAGGAATCCAAATGTAGATGTCTGATTGAAGTCAGAGCTTCACACTCACAGAGAATGTGGGCTGAAGTTTCATTCTCTGTTCCACACCTCCTACATAAGGGGCTACTGGTTAGCCCCATTAAGTGAAGATGTCTTCGAAGGGTATCATACAACACCCAGAAGTTAATTATCAATTGTGAGCCCATTCAGTATCGTGACTCATTTCTTCACACATACTTTTGTGGACAACTTTAACATTTGGCATTTCTGCTGGTCTGTACCTGGGTCACCAAAGCTGTCTCTTGCCTTGAGATCTTTACAAGCAAGAAATTTCACACATTTCTTGTTTCCCCGGTGCATGCCGTATGCCCCATCCAAATTTGCTGTAACTGACTGTATGTAGTGGTATCCGTCTTGAGAAACTAATAAGAAAATCCACTCATTTTATGGAACCTGTTTAATCACCCAAAAAATGCTAGCTCCTCTCTTTTATAGCAGTCTGCCTTTTCTATTAATGTTTCTCTGACAACCCATAATGTCCTCACACACTCTCAGTCTGGGAAAGATATTTTTCCAGGTATTTCACGTTTAATCTCCTTAGTATGACAGACCAGTTTTGGCACTGTAAAAATGCATAAACTCATGCTTTTTTCATACTGGTGTCTTGGCCTTCAGGTTTAAAAAGGAAAAGGGTAGATGAAATATTTATTGTGAAATGGCTGCACACTTATACATTCTGCAAATTCAGCCTTTCATCCTTTTCAAGACTTTCCATTCATGCATTGTTATATGTCTTATCACTGGATTAGAGTATAGTGAATGTACTTGCAGAAGTAAATATTGATTTTGTACAAGTAGAGAATGACAGATGTTTGTCTGTTGGAATTTTTCAGCTTATCTTTCAATTTAAATGTCAGTGTTGAAGATCCTTCCAGTTTAATTACTTCTGTAATGAGCTCGAATAGCTCAGCCAGTATAAGAACTGGGCTACAGGTTGGATGACTGTGGTTTGATTCCAGTTGATGTAGGAATTTTTCTCTTCACCACCACTATGTCCAGACCAGGTCTGGGGTCCACCCAGCCTTTTGTCTGATGGGTATCAGGTGCTCCTCCCCTCTAGTGAATTTGCTAGGAAATAAAACTGATACTAAATTTTTGAAGACAATATTGGTGGCAGTTACGTGCATCTTTAATTAGTCAGAATGATTTGTACATTATTGGGGTACTTTAGTAATTTAGTACTCCTGTTCATTACATACCTTATATCTTATGCATGCACAAGTATCACAGTCATTATTTCACTTAATATTGTATTATCTGTATATTATTACTTGTTGCTTACAACAACTTTATATGTCATGCAAAAGAAACATAATTTCTAATATTGAACTACAGAAAGTATCAAAACGTCATAGCAGTCTGCATAACAAGTGTCATAGACACAAAATGACATAACATAATTCCACATATTTTTGTAAACTACTCTTTGAATATGGATATAAAAAATAAGTGTCAACAAGGTACAAAATATGTACTGTGCCATATGGCTGTCTTGCTCCAAAGGTCATAGTGGCTGTATTAATTACTGAAAGCACTTCTTATTATATTTACAGAAGTCAATATTTAAGGTTCAGCTAATTTGTTTTATTTTTCTGACATTTTTTATCAATAATTACAATCTTATTTAATCATTGTATTTGCTACCCGCAAGAAGTTTGTAAGACAGTGTTTATTAACAACATACACAGTTATGCACTCTTAAGTTTGGAGTGTCTCTGTTCTTTGCACAGTTAATTTGCTATGTCCTTTAGAACTGTTAAGTTCAAAAGAGCAGGACAAATAAAAAGAAAGAGAATTCCTAGCGTTCATATCTCACATTTACACATTAGGGGCCTTGTGCATTGCCACTCAGCTCAACCCAACTCTGCACTGTCAACGCACAGTTTCTTGTTCAGGGACAGATGAATGCTTTCAAATTTCTAATCTCTGACCCCTTTCTTTCATCTTTTATCTTACAGTGGACCTATTGTAAAATCACATTTTCCCTCTCTCATGCTTTTAAGCCTATTTTTTTTGCTTGTTTTCCAAACATCTGTGACAATGGTAAGTGGGTTTTTTTGTCATCGAAGCTTCTCACATTCTCATCCTGCAGATGGGGGAGATGGCTCCCTGGTGTAGAGGGTAGCAATGGGTGTAGTGATTAAGTAGTTGTGAGCAGCTGACAAGGGTAGCATCTTGCTAGGGGGGTGAGTGAGTGGCCAACAGCTCCTGGCCACAGATAATTAGCATGTTATAAAATGTTATGCAGAACATCTGGCTTAAACCAATTATTTGGAATGACATAACTAGAAATGAATGTGGGATTTTGCAATTGGAACTTAAAGGCATTATATAGGTTAGGGTCACTGAAAGCAGTTGCAAGACAAGTATAAGTGTATGAGGCCTTCTGACCAAATGTTTTTCACATCCATGCTACCTGTTTCACCCAATTTGGTAAATTAATGAGTTTTATAGCATTCATTTTAGCTTGTTATTGTGACAGGCTCGCCCGTTGCAGACAAGGGAACTGAGTGACCCCGTGCTGAGCCAGTTGGTAGCACAGAAACTCGCCCAGATACACATGATGGACGTACCAATCAACAAGGAGCCACGGTGGCTGTGGGACACAATGCACAGGTACAGGTTGCACATACATCAGTTGTTTGGGGTTCTTGAATTAATAACAAAGCATTCACACTTTGCAACTCATTTAACGTCTGTATCTCATATTAATGACCTTACTATTCTATGTGTTCTTCAGAAGTTAAATGGTGAGTTGTTTAATCTGTGTTCTGACAGACGGTGAGTTGAGGCTTACATTTCATGACCAATTGGCTGTTTCAAAACATCTGTACACAGCTACCAACATATGCTGAGTAACAGCCTTCAGAGAAAAGGCTCAGCTACATTGTGGAACAAGCCGGAAATCTCATGTTTACTGTCTTATATTTACCAAGCACTTGGTTCACATGTCAAGGGTTTTGGTAGGGAAACCTGAGGGAAAGAGACCACTTGGTCGACCCAGGCATAGATGGGAGGATAATATTAAGATGGATCATCAGGAAGTGGGATGTGCGGGCATGGACTTGATTGAGCTGGCTGAGGACAGGGATAGTTGGCAGGCACTTGTAAATGCAGTGATGAACCTTCGGATTCCATAAAATGCGGGGAATTTTCTTGACTAGCTGAGAACTGGTTAGCTTCTCAAGAAAGACTCTGATCCATGGAATAAGTAAGTAAGTAATAATGAAAGTATGAGTGACTGTAGAAACAAGAGAACCTAAAAAACGGAACTGCTTTGTGTGTTTCAGGTGGCTTGGCAGTGTCCAAGAATATATGAGCAAGAAACACAGTAACCCTGTGGCAAAGGAACGTGCCCAAAAGCTGATGAGTTATAGCCTCAGACTTGAACTTGAGTGGCTTAGGTGAGTTATGCATATGCAAAAAGATGCTTAGACCAAAAATTTGGAATGAAAATGACAGTCAATGTTTTACCTTTACAGATAGTTTCATAGACATTAATTACATTTAAGGCTTGAAGGTTTCTTTGTAACTATAAGTGATATAATATTTTTGGGCAGCCAGCCCCGTCAATTCAGAAAAAGCAGTGGTGCTGTTCTGAATGTATGTGGCTGGCAGCCTGAGAAGGATTTATAATGATAAATTACAGTTTTGTTTTCATGTATTAGTATACACTTATCATCAGATACATTGTTTTGTTATCATAATTAATCTCAGAACTGCAGGTTCAGCTAGGGGTTATAAGCACTTACTTAGTCCTACAACTAACCTAAAGTTGTAGCAATAAGAATTTTGAAATATAACATGCTGTAGTTGTCCACAGTCCTCTTTGGCAGGAATGCAGAGGGCCCCCCCCCCCCATATTGGACATTTTAAATCTTAATTGTTCAAAGTGAGACATTCCCTCAGTGATCACTCATCTTATTGACATATTGAAAACCTTGAACAAATACAGAAAATAAGGTCTACAAGCTATTATATCATACACATCTACCTTCATGAACTCACAGGATCTAGGAGACAAAACTGTAAGTATTGTGGTGTACCAGATGCTATTAAAATTACTGTAGTTCAGGAAGTATCACACTTGATAATTACATTTGATGTTGATCTACAGACCTTGAAGCGTATTTTCGAAAAATATTAAACTTTACAGTGGAACAGTAATTTCCTGTGAATTTTTTTGCCTGTGAACATCCATGGGTGGTTATGCTGCAAAATTACGCTGCATTCAAAGACATAAAGAACTGATTTGTTTTATTGCAAAAATGTACGGAATTATAGCTAAGGATTCAATTGCAAATATATGAGGGATGATTGGAAAACACAAGACAGCAAACTTACAAGTAAGTTCTGGTTTACAGGGAGTTCCTTGTGAGTGTCAAGTCCCCTGTCGTGTTCTGCCACAATGACCTGCAGGAGGGAAATATTTTACTGAGGCTGGATAATCAGGAATCTCAAGTCTCACAGCCTGAACTCGTTGTCATTGACTTCGAGTTCTGCTCGTATAACTACAGGGGTTTTGACTTTGCTAACCACATGTGTGAATGGCTGTATGACTACAGCAACGAACACCCCCCTTATTTTTGGGTGCATCATGACAACTATCCATCACCAAAGCAGGAGGTATGTACAGACTGTGCGAATAACATGTAGGCATAACAACTGCATCACTGCATGTGACATTTTTATAATTAGAAATGGAGTATATGAGATGTAGGAGTTGGGAGGTATGAGTGATGGTACTGAAATCAGAGCATCATATTTATAGAAATATAAGAAGGGAATTTTTATGTGAATGACAGAGTTTGCCCATAGTAACACTTCAAGTTCAGTGCCATGTTGATGCTTTCATGAGCACTGAAGATTGTGAGAAAGGGTCATCTTTTATATGGGTGAATATAGCGTGACTTATATAAAGCAACATTGGTAAAGTGAGGAATTTGTCATAAATATACATACTTCGCATTCATAGAATTCTCTTCAGTATTTGATTGTCAGTGTTTAAATAAATACCTAAAACGTACACATAATGGCTGATGCTGCCGAAATATGAAAACAGGGTATTTGAAATGTCTTTCTTTAGCTCACAGCCACACATTACATCAAACAAACATATTGCTTATTTCAAGTCACAATTTTATAAGTCAAGTGAATTGATGATGACTAGCAAAGTTTTCAGATAAAATAATGGCACTATATTTTTACAGTGTACTGGATATTTTATTTTTACAGCCATTAATTTGTTATTTATATCTCCATATTAAACTGTCTTAATGTAGCATACCAAATAAATACTGTATTTACCCAAATGCCAGTCTAGGTTTTTTTCGTAAATTTGGCACTTAAACATGTGGGGTCGTCTTAAATTCGCATACGAAGCACCGAACTGGACTGTCCCAAACCGGATGTATCTGAACCGGACCATGTGGAACCAAACCGAGGTCTGCATCTCCAAATCATGTGAGATCTGTGCTCTTCTGAGATACTACACAGCTTAGAATTGTAATTCTTCACCGACATTTTGGGACATCCTATCAGTCCCAGCTTCAAGGGTCAAGAAATCCAAAAGAGAGAACACAGCATGACAGAATTAACTGACACAGTCTTCCTTTCTGGGACTTGATCCATCTCCTAATTTCTTAAAGACATACAACATTGCAGAAGCTGGCTCTGTTTCCGTTTTCAATCAAAGAAACACCAACCTGGTGGACCCCTTAGACCAAATTATTCTCAATTAGTGGGCACCACAGAAACAGTAACTTGTTAAGATATGTGCCTGAGATGTAATCCAAGGGCAGTAGCAGGAAAATGGCTATTGAAAAATTAAAAATTAGCAAGTCTCAAAAATAAAACCTGGACCAGCCCACAAAATAAAAGCCATAGAAAGCGCCATGAACCCAGACTGATCAGACCATGGACACAACACAAAAATTCATAACACATTTATATAAATTCTTAACACCACTATCACCGTCTGTGGAGAAATTTTTGAAACTAAATGGGTTCAAGTGAGCTTATAAACCAAGAAATAGAAAAGTATTATTTAGTTAATGAGGATCATAACATCATGGCAGCACATCTCACCAGAAGTGACATGAAGTGTTTCAAAGTGCTGTATATCCAGTGCACTGGATGAGACTGATATGTTGTGGAATGGCAGTGAGGAGGGTGGGAATTTTAGGACCGAGTGTGAGGGAGATGAAGACACTGACTGTGGAGACAGTGACACTGATGGGTAAAGACAGGTATAATCTGACATGCCTTGTGTATTAAGTGTGTGCAATTAATAGTAAAATATTTTTTTTTAGCAAATACTTTATTTTTGGGAGACTGGATTTTGATAAATACATTTTCCCTTGACAGAAGTGTTTTTCTGGGGAGTCATCTTAGATTGGAGTTGTCTTGCAGTCCGGTAAATACAATATATATGTATATATAAGGTTTATATGCCATTTGTAAAATTTTTTTTAAAAATAAAATCATGTTTAAATTGGTGCAGCTACTTCAGAATGTGTTGCCAAAAATATGTTTTATACCAGTAAATAACTAAGTGTTTTAACAATTAATCATCAGGAACACTTCATGGAGTGCTACAGAGAGGCACTGCAGAGGGAAAAACACTTGCAAACTACCACCCAAGAAGAGATGGATCAGTTACTGAAGGAGCTTCGAGCATTCACACTAGCATCACACTTCTTCTGGGGCTTATGGAGCGTTTGTTCTGCCAGCATCTCCACAATTCCCTTTGATTACTGGGTGAGTACTGCATTATCAGTTAATCATTGATTTGTAGTAATGGATGTTTTGAAGCCATTTATGTCCTAACCTCACCTTAGCTCCCTCTCTAGCAATTTCTCCACCCTTGGTGCTGCACAATTACTTGTCTGTGCCATCATATCCAAAACTCTTCTGTTTCCACACAGACACAGTTTCTCATAAAAATGAACAAATTTGGACTCGGTAACCTACAAGAGCCATGTCTCTATGGTACTCTGAGCAATAGAAAATCTTCGTTTATTCCACATTGGCCATGCAAAGCCACAAATAATACAGAGAAATCGTGTCAAAATTTTTTGGAAAAATTAAACAAACTAGGCATATTCAGTAGGAAAACATCTTAAAATTGTAAGCTTCAAAATGTGCAGTTATTTTCTAATTCTGTATTGAACTTGACATTCACATTACTAGGATATTATTCCATATACACTGTGCATTAAATGGTTGACAGCCAAGAAAAAGTTCATGCCTTGTACTGAGTACCAAGGAGTGATAACAGTTTACACAATTATTTGTGTTTTACAAACAGTATTTTTTTTTTTGTATGAAATGCTACATGTTTTGACCCATTACTGTTTGGTATTTAATCTGCAAAATGCTTATGGTATGTCCTCAGTTAAGATCAAATTGTGTATGTTAGTAGCTACAATGGAATTTGTATTGCCAAATTTGCTCTCTGTCTGAAATGTAAAACCTAAAAATATCCTCCACATTGAACAGCAATAACATAACCCACTAAGCTGGTCTGGTAACGAAAAGTGGACAGAACTCTGAGCAAGCAGAAAACTGTCCATTCACATTTGTGACAGATTTCTAGGTACTGAAGTACACAACCATCATCAAATATTTCTGGTTTTCTTAAAAGCTGGATGTAAAATAATTATCTTATATCAAAGAAAAAAGTGTTAAATTAATGAAAGTGCTTTGAAAAGAAGAACAAAAGATGCAGACTGACAATTCAAAAATTATGTACCAGTGCATGTACGGATTACCTGAAATCCAGCTTTTGTTTGGATCTTATGGCTTTAAAGTGGTAAAAATACAATTTATTTTCTGAAACATTCCACTTCCCATGTTTAGCAATATCTTATAAAGCTAGACCACTAAGTAAAACTCGTGAATTTAAATAGTATGCTAAAAGTTAACACTTGTATATTCCAAGATTTACACATAAAATTGATCGTTTTTTATTGACTGACTGGTCTGCTGAATGTAGTTTTTAAATTTACTGTATTATTTGTTGAATGTTTAATTTTTCAGTAATTGTTATAAGGAAATTATTGAAGGCATTGGCCACATCTGTTGGATCCTTTAATTTTTCATCATTCACAAGTAAGGTGGGAACCTGTTCTACTAAATGTACTTTCCCTGTCTCTTTATTTATAATGTTCCACGTCGTTCTTATTTTCTTATTAGATTTTGCTATAAGTCTACTGTAGTTTTGTTTCTTAGCTCTGTTTAGAACATTTCTTAGGATGTCACAATATTCAATGTAACGCACATTTGCTTTTGGATCATTGCTGTTGTTAGTGAAGTTGTATAGACTTCTGTCGTGTTTAAAAGATATTTTTATTCCTTGTGTAATCCAGTCATTCTTGTCTTTCATACTTTTGTATTGAACTGGAAAACTAGTGTGGACATTGTTTAAGAAACTGCATAAAGATAGGTTAAATGTGTGGTTAGGATCTGTATCTGTATCTGTATAAACAGATTCCCAGTTTTCTTTTTTTAGTAGGGCCTGAAAGTTCATGACAAGTTCATGACTGTTTAAATGTCTATTAATCTGGTTCTCTGCTTTAAAGGAAATTCGTTCATCATTGCATGTATATTTTTGAATGTGAGAATTTGAGCATCGTGGTCTGATGGGCCATTTATTGTGAGAGGTATAGAAGATACTTTATTCTACTGTTATCGACAAATATATTATCAATGGCAGTACTTGAGTCATTTTGAATTCTTGTTGCAAAATTAACTGTGTGTGACAGCTGGTTATTGTTAATAATGAGGTTAGTTCCTCCCCCCCTCCCAGCTTGAAATGAGATAATCTGTGTTTATGTTGTCACCTATTAAAAATTCCACCTTAGGTCTATACAGATGTTCCAAAGCATCATCAAGATTCTTTATAAATTGGTTAAAATCTCCTGTAAGCGTTCTGTATAAGCTTAATATAGTTAATTTAGACGACTTAATGTCTAGTACAGTAGCACAAATTTCCAAATCCTTTTCTTTAGAGTTACGTGAAATACTAATTTCTCTGAAATACGTGTGTGTGTGTGTGTGTGTGTGTGTGTGTGCGTGTGTGCGCGCGCGCGCGCACGCACGAGAGAGTGAGAGAGAGAGCTTGAACAGTCTCGTTAAGTGGCGTGCTCGTGTGGGCACACCAACGAATATGCAGTTGTCATACAATGTGGGGAATTCCTAGAATAGGTAAAGGACTAGCTTCTCACTAAGGACTCTGCTCCTTGGAGCTTGTTGTGGATTAGTCTCTTTATTTAATTGCGAGATATCACGTAATTGCACTCCTACATATCTATCTGACATTTGCAAAGGAAATGTTGAAGCCCTAAAGGAAAAATATATACCACAACCCAATTTCCTGTTTCAGGAATATGGTACAGTGAGATTTGAGGCATACTTTCAACACAAAGCATCTCTTCTTGGTACATCAGAAGACTCTCCAGGCCCAAACAACATAACTGAGCTACTGAAGTCTCTGTGAGTTAATGTGGCACATCAAGGCTCCAATTGACAGGCATGTCAGATGATGTAAAAACATTGGTATCTGCAAGACAGCTGTAAACATAGGCTGTGACCTGCATGTCTGGGAGATATGTGCAGAATCTCTGTCTTCTGGTTGTGCAACAGAATATTCTGTTTAATGGTTTATGGTGAGGGATGATATGAGTAGCTGTGATAAATCTGATATTGAAAATAAGTCACTGGTGCATAGGAAGAGTGAGTGAGTGAGTGAGTGAGTGAGTGAGTGAGTGAGTGAGTGAGTGAGTGAGTGAGTGAGTGAGTGAGTGAGTGAGTGAGTGAGTGAGTGAGTGAGTGAGTGAGTGAGTGAGTGAGTGA
>Ga0131853_10016824_pt1 | contig 13331 bp, 11 predicted proteins | sample TergutLab28metaG_FD_92764 | JGI IMG/M metagenome (GOLD analysis project Ga0131853, IMG submission 92764) | Labiotermes labralis P1 segment gut microbial communities from Petit-Saut dam, French Guiana - Lab288 P1 (version 2) (version 2) | ecosystem: Host-associated > Arthropoda: Insects >...
CCCCCCCCCCAGAAATTAATACACGTGTAAGTTTCATGAAATGTCTACATGGCGTTTTTATGTAACACACATCCACATGGAGAAGATGAAAGCATTAATTTCCTTTATCTGAAACTTTACAGACTGGAACAGTTCATTCAGTTTTCATAACTTAAAAGAAAAAATGAAAATAATGGAAAGAGATTTCCTTCCACAATTGGCATCCCATTACTGATGGAGGGAATAATGAGGCATTAGGACACCTGCTTGCAATTAATAGGCACAGGTCTCAAGGACCCAGAACTACAAAGTTCATAATGATTATGAATTACACACCAATAATATGGTGTTCAGTCATACATAACAATGATCTACTGACTTACATGCAATAGTCAGCATACCTTTGATTTCACAATTCTGCACTTCTCTGTTAAGTAGTCACACTTTACATATAAGAGTAATGAAGAAATTAATCATACACTGAATTGTAACAAGACTACAACACTGTAGACAGACTTCACAAAGGCGTTCTTTGCTTTCAACATATCATACATTTTCATTACACATATATACTTCAATACAAATTTTACTAATACCCCTAAAAGAAGTCCGGCCTTCCCTACATAAATTTTCATAAAACCCAAAATAATCAATGTCACCATGCACCAATCTCTTGGAATTTAACCCAAATTGATAATAAAAGTATAAACCACAGACAGCAATTAATTTACACCCATAAGTAAAGTATGGCTTTTACTACATCTATTTTCACGAAACTCGCAAAAGTTAAATAAATTTTAGGGGTACCACCAATACCGAATTTTGTCCAAATATTAAAAAAAAAAAAAAAGGATAAAATTTCACTTACGTCCTGAGGTAAAGTATTCCTTTCATGGCACTGATTTTACCACAACTTACAACCCCTCAAGAGTATTATCCAGAGATCACCTACACCAAATTTTACCCACATCAAGCCACAGATGTGAAAATAAGGCAAAATTTAATTTTTGCTCTTAAGTAAAGTCTGCCTTTCAAAGCACTATTTTTCACAAACTCAGAACTGCTCACCAGTATTATATGAGGATCTTCAACACTGAACCACATGAAAATCGGTCAAGAAATATGGAAACTATAGGTAGAAAATCATTTATGCCTTCAGTAAAGTATAAGTGTCACTGGCCCAATTTTCATGAAATTCAAACTTGCTCAACAACTCGTAAAGTACTCCTTAATGAATTTCACGAAAATCCAGTAAACAGTTTGGTCATTGATGCAAGGTCACAGATGGACAGACAAGATGTGGTCTCCACATGAAGCGTTCTTTTCTTACTTTGTAAAGAACACCTACATGCAGACAATGTAACCACATTTTTAGAGTGGATTTACACCACAAAGTGTTCAGAAAACAGCGGTATACATCTAAGGGCAAAAGAAACGTCAGACACACGAACAAATGTTGAGGTGACCAATTTTTAGCCAATTTTAAGTAAGACATACCAGGTTTTATGGCCTAAGCTATGATACGACACAATAGTCTGCAAATATATTGTGAAAATGTGCACCACAGACATGCTTACATTAGGATTACTGATGTATGGACACCTTTATACCCCAAAGACAGTTTATCATCATTTCTGATAACTAACAGCCATACAGTGCAGTACCAAAGTTTTAACCAGTTAAATTTGTGTGCAATAAATATTACTGTTTTTAATGATATAAGGCAGTGTGTATATGTACAACATATGGGGTTAAAAATTACAAAGAACTGTGAAAGTACTGTTGTAATGAGAACTCTGTGTCATGGTCATCATCAAACACATACACACACACACACACACACACACACACACACACACACACACACTGTCATTAACAGTGTGAAAACAGCCCCTCAGTTGCACTAGCCATAAAAATGTATGGTTTAAAATTAAATAAGAATAAACTTGAATCATATAAATTTCTGACAATAGTTTCACTAAGTTTTCTCAATTATATTTATTAGGACTTTTCCAATGTCACAACAAACAACACTACATAACATTTTGGAAACTGTTTCTGTAATTTGCTTCACCTTAAGGGGTACAAAGGCAATTTCCAGAACACTGTGTGGTGTTGTGCGTTGTGACAGTGGAAAAAGTTCCAATAAACACAACTCACAAGAATGAACTTCCTCCCAGTCACAGTAACAATTTGGCATAGAAACATAAAAATTTAAGCAGGCACAAGAAAAGAAAAACTGGAGACATAAGTATCACACCTCTACCTATAATTTTCATCACATAAACTAACAACTCCAAAATTAGGAAAGAAAATGCCACAAAAGTTGCACTAACAGTCACATCTCATAAACTCAAATATTTCTATCTGAAACCACTTCAACAACTAAACTATACCAATCCATAACTCTCAATCCATTTGCAGGCAATATGATGAGGGTCCTCAAGATATTTACATGTGTGCTGCTCATCCTGTCCCTGGCTGGGAGTGGTTCCTCTCCTGACACGAAGCAGATTAACCGACAGACCTACCTGAGTCCAGTCTGTGTGAGCTGCCTTCCTCTCTACACTCACGTGTCTTTATTCTCAGCATTGTAGTTCATTATTTTCTTGCTGGGTCACAAGAGCCAGGGGTTCAGCCCAGACCCGCCCACTGCATGAAGTCAGGCACCTCACGTACAGGAACATGCCTCGCCAGTGCCTTCACACGCAGGTTACGATCTTTGGTAAGAAGTACCACTTCTCGATACAAGCGGCGTGGTTCACCTATGTTCAATATCATGACTAGCTTACCCACTGTATGTATCAGATTTTTGGACATGTGTATGAAAAAATTTATCACTTGGGTGAAGATATGTATTAAACCTTTAATACCCAGGATTTCAGTCACTGTAAGTACAAAATGTAATTTAGCATGTATGCTTCCAGCTACATTAACAGTGTTCTGAAAAAATTACTAAATTTTTGACACACTGCAGCACCTGACAAAATACAGTACAATATAATTAAAGCTCCTTGGTGTACGTAACTTACCACAACAATAGCAAATAAAGGTTGTTTAAATGTACCAGTTCTGATAATGAATTTAAATGATGGAACATGTGGTTAAAACCTCAATGCAATGCAAACTTATTGTTAGGATTGTCTTCTGGGATTTAACACTGAGCAGTCTGGTATGGAGGTAAAAACCTTTTAGGAAAACCTGTTGCCTCCATCTTCAGATAAAAGAGCAGCAGGTTCCTCCAAATCATTAACACCTATCTACCGAGCCACGTGGTACCATATTACCAGCAGACCCTAATTTTAATGCTCACTGCTCACTCACTCAATTACTCTGCTCCACTAACACTAACAACAGATTATTAAAGGTGGAAAATACTTCAAACTGTGGCCAGAGAAACTACTACAATTCTTACTCCTACTTAAACTACTACATTCTAGGCTTCATCATTCTTTCTTAGATAAATATCAGAACTAGGATCACTAGACTGAGAGGGGTAAAATGACATATTAAATTAGTGTATATAAACTGATGTTACCTGGTTTGCTTTGGTCCTTTCCTGATGATCGACAAAGGCTCAGACTGGTAGTGAGGATTTTATCATCATTCCTTTCATCCTGCAAAGACATTCTGCTTGAAGTACCAAATTTCCAATATCTGTTGAAAAGTATAAGAAATACTTTTCACTTTGGGCATTAAACCTTCCAGCTCAGTACATAAAAAGATTACCTGTTCTGAATCCTCCTCCATTGCAAATGCAGGTGTGTGGATTATAGTACCACGGGAAGTGACACAACGCACACCAGGACTCCGAGATCTGAGGAAGACAAGAGCCAATTTGGCAGCTTCAGCGACTTTGGCAGCATGTTCTGGATCCACAGGTGGTAGAGGAATATAATCTCTGTCTTTCCCTCTACGAGCAAGGCCCTCTAGTTCTTTCAGAACTGCAATGAATAGATGGGCATTTATGACTACCAACACTAGCAGTAGGGAAGGTAAATGTAATTCAAGATGACAGCATTTAGGGTGTGATACCATGCACTCTGTTGGATAAGTATGAACATTTCAGAGCAGGGGTGGGCAACGGGATTTTGAGGCAAGCCATACATATGACAAATGATCCACGAAATATACCACACTAAGTAAAAAAGCCTTGTTATAGTACAGTAAATTACCTCATAGAAGAAGAAATCTGGAAATGGCTTGAATAAACTTCAATCTAACATAGTCGTGGGTAGAACATAAACAAATCATGCATTTTCAATTACAAGAAAATATCAGTGCAAAATTCAGCAATCTTCTTCCCTGGCTACAAGAACATCAAACCTGTGTTTAATGTATGTCCAAATATGAAATTTGTACACAAGGATTGTGTTCTTTTCTAAGATGTGCTATCACATGTCATTTCAGGATGATAAACTAAGTGGCCCTAACAATGTTCTGACATAACAAGTTTGCACTTCAGCCATGCTGTTATTATTGTTTGTTGGAAATTGAAAATTATGATGTTGGGGGCAGCATCCATTTCAACACTCCATACCACCCTCTGATCCACTCCTGTGCATTACAGTCTTTCAGGGACACTTGATGTCACTTCAATGAATGCGCACGTTGTGCATCTGAACTGGAAAGACAGCTTAGTTCGATGATTATTACAATTATAATGGTGATGACAAACAGGATGACGATGATGATCATATGTTTAAAATACTCTTTTCTAGTATAGAAATGCTGATGTTCTGTTCAGTACTAACTGATCCGAATTCACGTCATTCAGCAGTTTAAACAAATGCACAGAATCTTCATAACACCGAAGAAGAGTAAAGACAAGCTGATATAATAGGCAGTGCTGTTATGTAGCATTAATGGCAAAATTCCACACCATAATAACACATGAAACACTGGCTCAACTGCTGTTTATTGGCGCCATCTTGTAGTGCTTTGCATTTTTAAGTGGAGAGGGGAGAAATAAACAGTATCCTTGATTTAAAACTTTTGCCATGTTCTGAATGCTGTATGCTTTCTTCTGGGCAATTCCCTGGCATCTGAATTTAACATTTCAGAACACACTGTCTGTTCCATCTTCATAGGTGGGTAGGTATGAAGAATGACTGGGGTTGAGAATTTATACAGGAAAAGGTGTGGCTCAAAAACAGATGCCGGGGAATTACCCAGAAGAAAGCATGCAACAAACAATATCCTGCTTGCTTGACAATTCTTACAGTGATAGATAGACGTCTAGTATTTGATACTCCTGGGAGTGTAATTCATAGTGTTTTAAGTCGACATTTTGTCACATCTCTTGATGCATTAATTTTCCTCCCCTCTGCCATACTGTTACTACAGCGTTACTACACGAGTACTAAACCACGTAGATGTACCTTGTTTTCATCTCTGCAAGAAGATACATACCCAACTGTGATTTTATTTTGTAACTGAGGCTATCCTCTACGGAAAACTGTTCATACCAAGTTTCGTGAAAATCAAGCATTGGGTTCAAACCCTGAAATTGAGGGTGACACCCAAAAAGGCTATCTCATAAGTACATTTTTTCCCTCGTCCAATTTTCGAGTAAGTAGTGGATATGTAGGAACTAGACAGGCAATTTATGTATAACGTAACATTGAGGTACGTTCATGCAACCATTGCTGCAGTGGATAAGCAATAACTATTACATATTCCGAGTGTGTGTTCACAGCCTTAAGTATCCAGCATGCAATATGCACGCACCATATTGCCATCTGTGGCCTGCCAGGCTCTACAGTATTTTTCTACATTATCTCATAACCGGCAAGATTAAAAAAAAAAAAAAGAAGTTACTGAACACAAAATGTGTATTTTGATTTTCTCTGCAACTTTTGTCTGAAACATTTCTCATTCTAAGAAGAATTCTGCCAGATACGATCATAAATGCATACTGGTCTTCATGTAAGTGCCCGTTACTCTTGTCAGCTTTCAATCAAACTTGAATGTTCTCGCCACATTTTCGAAAAATACTCAAACATAAATTTTTAACGAAAATCCATTCCAGCGGGAGCCAAGATGTTCCATGAGGAAGATGGACGGACGTGAAACAAACAGTCGTATTTTCGTAATTTTGCGAACGCATCTGACAGCGGAACAAGATCTGTTAGGAACCAAATTAACGGCTCGTACCAACAAATCGCACATGAAAAGTACCACAAAACAGTGATCATAAACGCAATTTTCAAATCCTCGATTTCTCCGCTTCTTCATGGAACACCTTTTCACATCAAGCGGAACACCAGCGTTCCGCGGAATATAGTCTGGGAAACGCTGCTGTACTCGTAGATGGTACACAGACAAATCACTGCGTTACACGGTTAGAAGACGTACACTACAGTTTTATGTACTAATTTCTTTGTTTTAATCTTAACACACTGATAAGGATTCAAATCCGAAACGACGGCATTCTTGCATGGTACTTTTGTGTATTCTATCCATAAAAGATCTACATTTCCAGCCGTTACGTCATCAGCAGCGTCCGTTCTACCACTAAATAGTTTACATACATAACTGTTATGACAAGCTGCAACGCGAATAGGAAAACTCTCTCAACGCTAACAACTAACTCTAGTCCTTGTTAAGAGGCTGACGGTCCCTCTGTTACAGAACCCGAAGGTTCATTACAGCGTTCACAACAGCCAGCCTGCATCCTACCACTTTGTTCGACATACTTTTAACAAACCTTAGTTAAAAAAAGGTAAAGTGATCCCGTTACAGGTCCGGTGTGGCCCAGAGGGTGGGTAGAGGTATAGGCTCTACTCTTCCATGACCGGGGCACCAGAAGGGGGTGAGTGGTCAGCAGCACGCCCCGGCCGCACTCTACCCCCGGGAAAGACCCAGTACCCATTGTACAGGAGGCTGAGTGGGCCCCAGGGCCGGTCTGGACGGGCGGAAAATCTCGTCCCCGGGATTCGATCCCGGACCGTCCAGCCCGTAGTCAGTCGCTATACCGACTGAGCTAACCGGCCCATTTAACAAACCTTAGTACAATCCCATCTTCACCGAAAGTTTCCAAGTGGTCTCTCCTCATCAGGATGACCGACCAAAACTTAGTACAGGCCTATACATTTCCCACGGTTCCTATGCGTACTAAAGCCCCAGTTATATTCTCTTAGATTTGATCACCCTAATGATACCTATATAGCCAATCATTAAGCAAATTTCTCCAGCCTTCTGTCATTTCCTATCTCTCTCTTGGTACCACATTCTCTTCACGGATTTCTCAAACATTCTCAGTCCATTCAACAACGAAATGATTACAATTAAACTTCCAATCTATGACATTCCCTAGGAACAGAGACAAAGTTTCACACCCCTTGCAAAACATGTGATATTACAGTTTCGTATATTTTTATCTTTCGACAGTAGACGCGAAGACTGAACTGTGTGTTATCGACAAGATGCTCAACGGTACACACACAAGAGGGGTCATTTTCGAACTGTTGGACTAGCAGAAAGCACACGTCGCATGTCACCATCATGTGGCTGAAGACAGATGAGTTCACTTCCTACAGCTTACCGCGAGACGCGTATACTGGCGCCGTCGCGGGGAGTGGAGAGAGAGTGCGCTTCCTGCAGTAGCAACAACGCCAGGAGCAAATGTCAACGTCCTCCTGATAAACCTGCTGCTCCTTTTATTGAATGTTATGTCAGGTATCCGGTACAATCAATCTGTGGCTGCTTAGACCATCTGCGACATCATTCCTCTCCTATTTAATGCTTTGTGGTAGACTGCTGAAACCAAGCTACTTACTGACGTAATGACAATCGATGTTAATCGATCACAATTTAACCGACCACAGCGAACGAGGTATACAAGCTGCGATGGTAGCAGTAACCGTACCTAAATAGATATTTCAGCAGTTTCGTTATCTCAAGCAAGTCAGATCCAATCTGAAACAACGCCGATTTTACCTACTCAAAGACAATGGTAGTGTTTCAATGTTTACCTCACTGCAAGACGAACAATGTAGCCAGGGATTCACGTGGCGCGTATGGGAGAGAAAGAAATTGTATACAGAATTATAGTCGAAAAATCATATGGGAACATACAAGTTGGTAGCCCTGTGCAATAAATGGGAGAATAATATTTCTGCATTTCCTCATGGTTCATTCATGAGCACCAGCTACTGCGAAAGATAGGATTAATGCAAGGACGTGAACGGACGCGGTGGTTGCCTGATTTGTGACACTATCCCACACTTCCTTTCAAGACTGAGCAAACTTACGAAAAACCTCAGCCAAGACTTTAACTCGGCACCTCCTGAACATGAAAGCAGCAGTGTTGCCTTTTCAACTGAGACATGCCTACGAAATGTAAGTTCTACAAACAGAATATGACATCATGGACTGGATTTGTCTGGCTCAGGACTGTGTCCAGTGGCGCAATCTTGTTCCGTAAATGGCAATGAATGTCCTGAACAGCTCAGCAACTATTAACTCCTCAACGAAAACTGTTATGTAGTTAGTTCTAAAGGATCACACACTGTCGACCGTAAATTTGTATTCTGGTATTCTTAGATGACACTGTTAAGTCTGGAAGGTAGGTACCAAGGTCTCAAGAAACCCATAAGATGGCTATCAGGCACGGTCAACGTGTAGATCGCGGCCAAAATGTTACACGCGACAAAACGTTATTTTGCCCGCGAAGACATTCGAAATGAGGAAAGTCTTTTAACCCTTTACCTGGCAAAGAAAAGACCAGAACGCTGACGCAATTTGGAAAACTTATGAGCTGTTTATTTGCTGAGACATACACTGCCTTACTAACTCATTTCGAAAACATGTACTAAAAAGAGCGACACCCCAGCCCAAGGTTTTGAATTGCGTTCTTTTACAAAACTTTCCTATTATCATTGGTTTATTTCTTATTGTACGTGATGTATACAAAATATACATAGGCAATATTATACATATGACTATATGCACTCTTATTCACTCATTCTGCATATTGGATTTCAAGCTGTTCGCATACAGATCAAATTTTGCCGACGGTGCCCGCACCACATGAGAGGATAAGCAGAACAGATTTAGGCAGACAGCAGTTATGTGGCATCCACCTACCACACTACGCGGTGTACTAACCCAGACGTACAAAGTACGAATTTTCATTATCATAAAAAATTCAAATATTACGAAGGTCCCTACCTTATCGGGTAAATATATTTTGTCACTCAACAGACCGTTTCGCGTGACGTAAGCAGTGCAGCGATCGCCGCTACTCCAGTTGGCCGTGAGTGGGGGTCCACGAATTTCAGTTCAACATACTGCAGTATATGTTAGCTGTTCACTCACCAACTTTGCAGGTGTTTGAAATGCTTTCATTTGGATCGCGGACACACGTCACATCTAACAAACATTTTTAAGGATTCTGGTGGCAAAATTTAGAGCACTAAATATCAATGATTTTTGCAATGTCTGCAGTGCGAGGTCTCTTCATGTATTAACATGCCCCACCAGTAAAAATCGATAGCACGGGTTCACATCGGGCGAACGAAGCCACAATCCCCTGATTGATGCTGTCCCCAAAAACGCTCTGTAAACGCATAGAATTGCATGTGATGTGAGCTGCTACAGTGTCTTTCTAAAAAAAAAATTCTTCCGTAATCGGGCACGTGTTCACGAATGATGTCAATGCGTGTATGGGTGCCAAATGAATGGTCGCACACATAAAAAACTGCCCAATAATCCTCGCTGCACTCATCACACCAGACACCAACTTTAACATCGCACACTTCGTGGATCAACAACGTATATCCTGTAGAACAGTACCTGTTATTCGGAGAGTTCAGGTATGCACTGAGATTAAACCTACGTTCGTCACCAAAGAGAATGAGTGTGGAGTCTAGTTCTCTATCAAGCAACCCATGAAGAGACCAGTGCACAAACTTCAGTCTTGCTTTACGATCTGTGCCGCCTCGTTTATGAACCATAACCGTTTATCCACAGTGGATGCAAGTGCAGTTCTGTTGCAATTCGCGATGATGACACAGATACGCGAGTCAAACCAAATTTTTTTTCTTGTATACGTCTCCTATCTAGAACCAATTTCGTCTCGTTTTTTCTCAGCGAGCTTGTGTTTTCTGTGTGCCCTTTTCCTGTCTAGAATGAACCCTGTTGCTCGAGATCTTTACGCGTATTTGTAAATCGCGCTCTCACGTTTCAACAGCCACAGGAGAAAACGTCCGTCTGAATTTACGACGACAATTATTGATTGATCCACATTTAGCAAAAAACAAAGCCCTTCCAGTGGCAGTGCCACTGCGACTTATAGCGTGCGCGTAGGGAGACTCGCAGAGTCCACGTAGTTGTATCAGACAATGCAGGCTACAGGAAGTTATAAACGACGTTTGTCAGATAAACTTAAGGACCCTGCATATACTAGTTGCAATTCTGTCTACATAAAGACATGCTTCTAAACTTTAACGTTTACATTCATACAATCGGTACAGTAGGTACTAAGTACTTAAACGCTTCCCACAATCGTTACATTTATATTACCGGTGGTCCGATTCCTGGAAGGGGCAGAGATTAATATCTCTTCTACGAAGCGCCCAGACTGGATCTAGGGACCACCCAGCCTCCTATTCAAAGGGTGCCGGAGTGCTTGTCCCTAGGGTAAAGGAGCCACCACTCATCCCATCCACCTCCGAAGTTAAGGAGTAAAGTTACAACGCCCCCACGCTAATTTATGGCATGCAAAGGAACTACTCTACAAGTACCAAAATCAAGTACATACACCCCAATTCATTATAATATCTACGAAGAGGCTTACATATAGCTCACACACACACACACACACACACACACACATATATATATATATATATATATATATATATATCGGGTGTCCCATAAGTCTGATCTCACACAGAAAAGCACCAGTAAAACACATATTCAAAGTGATGCTCGTCTTTTTGCTCGCACAGGTTCACAAAATACTGCACACTGCATCACACACATTCCGAAGTCTGTGGTGTGATGTCTGTAGTAGCCACGCGGATACTCTCTCAAGGTCGTCAGTGGTGCGTGAGTCAGTATGGTACACAAGTGACTGCAGATCACCCCACAGGAAGAGCTCTAGGGGCATCGGCTAGGCAACAGGCATCTAAAGGCCAATTCCCACCCGTTTTAGCAGTGTGCATCTCATTTGTACCAACCACTATTAGTTATGCTACCCGGAAAAAACCAGATATAATGTTCCTTGTGAGACCGCACTTACGGAACTAACTACATGGAGCCGAGACCTTTGCGAGAAAATTTCGGTCCTCGTTAAGCAAGCTAGCATGGCGTGTCCTCCGATACGTAAGGAGGAACGGCCTCCAATGGTTGCGAATATACTGAATAACCAGTCGCATACATCTGAAAAGGGGCGGTCCTCCGGCTTGAGTGTTGGGGGAGGTGCTAACAACTCCTCGCCGTAAAAACATAGGATGCTACGAGACATCTCACAAAGCCTCGAACTTGTGGACACCTCTATATAGTAGTACATATATATATATATATGTATATATATATATACATATACACACACACACACGAGTTTTAATTCCTTATGTACAAAACACAGACATTAGTGGTGCAGAGTACAGACCATATAAGGTAGTATCACCAGCGGATATTCACAGGACACCAACGTGTATTATACTTCCGTGCAATACGTCCCGCTGAAGACAAATCACAAACATGCTACTTACCAACCAAAGGAACCATGAGTGTATAGTAGTGTTGTTGTGCCGGGCCAGCCTGAGCAATGATTTGTAACTGACTCAGATAGTCGATGAAGCAGTTCGTATCCGGGACCAGACTCTGCGGTTTGACCTCAATCTCCACACTCACAACTGAGTCCCGAAGAATCGCCTGTAACAGAAGAATACAGCCGTTCAGATACCACATCCGGAGAAGATGAACACATTCCAGGCAGGAAGAAAATCTTAGTCAAGCCTGACACTCTGAAATTCGGACGGCGGTTAACCATGAAAGTTAGGCAGGGTCTTAGCAATGCACAACATGCGGCCCGCAATCTAACTTCAGGAACTGAAACAAAATGATATGCAATTCGGTGAATATTTTATCTGCATTCATATGAAAATACGATTCGGTAATAAGATTTCACCCTAGAACAGGCCATCTAAGCCCAGAGGAAGAGAAGAGTTATAGCTCCACTCTTTCTCTAACCCCGGCGCTGAATGTGGTTGCCGCTTCTGACATCCAATCGTATGAGCCTGGCTCGCATCTCAGCCCGAACAGTAACTACTCTTACTGAATTTCTGTCAGTCCTTCTAGGAAAATGCTGGGACAGTTCCGGCCAGAACGTCTTCATTTCACACCCTATCCACTTCTTTAATCACTATCACAATCATTCGACGCTACATAAATTCAGTGACAGCGTTGTTAGACTACAAATACAAAACTCTAAGGTATATAGGCACATTCGGTGGAATCGGCTTCCCCCCCCCCCTCCTTCATGATATAAAAACATAATTCCTATCTGCAGAGTTTGCGTAAAGTACCCTATCCCCAGAGGACTGGGTGAAACTGAGATAACGCAGGGCGGTATCATGGTAACAGTCGCCTGGGATATGGCGTCGACTAACTTCGCAGACAGGTGCCAACATTTCAGAGGACCCTGCTGCCTAATCTTAGCACGGAGTCGCCAAACTCGTCCAAAACATCAGTACCTACCTTCCGAATTGCACGCAACCATATCCCACAGCACACAGAAGTACATTTGCAAAGAGAACGACGTTTATAACTCAACAGATTTTCACAGCAGCGAGCATTTAGTTTTGAAAGTGGGCAGTCTTGTAGGTGGTTACCACCTTCTACGTCAAAGACGGACGCAGCTGGTTCCTCTAAAACGCTGGTAACAACCTACCAGACTGTACAGTATCACAATCCAGAAATCCACAAACTAAAAGGCAAGTTCCGATACATTTCAAACACAAACACGCTCATGTATCCCACACAAACAGAACTCAACAATCACACCATCACCAAAATTCCAATTTTTGATACAAGAATCATACAAAGACAAAAACGAACACAAACCCTGAAAAACACTCATTGAACAAGCAACAAAATCCACTACGAACACCACATCAACAGCCGCTGTCATGTACGTAAAGTGAACAACCACAACTTCGTTATGTTTTACAATAACCTGAGAATGTTTGATGTTTTCCATCCCGAAGTGTTATAACATATAAATACAACACGTCAGTCGATAACACAACACTTATTTATATACAAGAATAGTATATTTTGTCAGGGCGACATGTTTCGACTTATAAAGACATCCTCAGGCCCTCCAAGAAGACAGATCC
>Ga0131853_10016825_pt1 | contig 13330 bp, 8 predicted proteins | sample TergutLab28metaG_FD_92764 | JGI IMG/M metagenome (GOLD analysis project Ga0131853, IMG submission 92764) | Labiotermes labralis P1 segment gut microbial communities from Petit-Saut dam, French Guiana - Lab288 P1 (version 2) (version 2) | ecosystem: Host-associated > Arthropoda: Insects >...
GGACGCTTGTGAGTGCGGTAATGAACCTTCGGGTTCCGTGAAATGCGGGGAATTTCTTGACTAGCTGCAAAACAGTTAGCTTCTCAAGAAGGACTCTGCACCATGGAGTAAGTAAGTAAGTAAAAGAATTTTCATGGTTCGTAGGAAAATGATAGAAAACCTGCTCTAATTTCTCACAAACACTGTTTTCGGAATCATCACTTTTCTCCTCACTTGATGCATGCATGTTCAAAACAATGGTATTACACCAGCGACCTCTGAGAACACACACACACACTCTCAGATTCCTCGCAGACGTTCTTCCACATATTATTAAATTTACGAAGCATGCCGTTGTAGTTTACTTGAGTCCTCCCGCAGTTGTAAACTCAAGTTATTTGGAACAGAGTATACCAAGAAACGCCAGTGCCTTCCGGCAGCACAGAACACAAACGCGGGCGTGTGCCATAATTTCAATATGAGACGTGTGCAGTTAGTATGTCTGTTGAATATTTGTATTATTAAGTTAGCATCCAGTATTTTATTGAAATCGGTGTTGGGTCTTTTGGCTGTTAATTTGTGAAATTGAAGTAATTTATAGTTTGCGATAATTGTTATAGCTAGAAGCCACTCTAATATAAATTACTGCACAGATGACATTGACGAGAAACTGTGCTGCGTAGGTACGTGAAATAATTCATTGTTAATTAACCTTGTTCTCAGGCTATAAATTCCCCGAATATAAATGTATGGTTCGGACAGGTATTCCGCTAAACTTGTAATTTAAATTAAATGGTTTTATGCACGAAATCGGCATACTGTTTCTGTGTCAGAAGTTTCCATAGTTGTTTTCTTCCCACATTGTGTTAATAGAAGTGGTACACTACGCTGGTGATTCTAGTATCGTGTCTTGTTAAGGTCGTGTTCCTGTTTCATAATTGATACGTCCAAATTTTAGATACGTTACCTGAGATTAGCTGTAATGACTGAGGTTTTCCTTGATTTTTCTCAACCCCTTGAGGCAGTTTCTAGGCATATTCACACAGTGGCAGTAGAACCCGAATGGTCGTCATCGGTAACGTCGAAGCCTGCCGTTAATACACGTTTTAAAGCAAGTTCCACCCACCTCTCTTCATCAGCATTCTGTCGTAATATCTGTCTGTATTAATGTTTTCCATCTCGTTTCTGATATTTCTAAGCTAATTTTTACGAGGGGTTTATTCGCTAACATAATACGAGGCCTGTGTTGTACATCCATTGTCTCATCCGTCGTGTTCATAAGCCCGGCTCATCGCAGGGTTCTAGAGTTTGCTGTTTTACAGGAATAGGTTACGTGTATGAATCACAATATTGCTCCTTACTCTATACCCCAAATTGTTCACGAACTTATCTTGTTTTCAAAAACTGTAACTTCAAATGGTCCAAGTAGACACCACTTTACACACCTATGTAAAGTCATTGTTATGTAAAAGGTAAAGAAATTCCTGTTCAGGCCTGGACAGTCCCTGAGGGCTCCAGGAGATTGAGGTTCCCAGATTTCAAGACTGTCGGCACATAAAGGTGGTATAGAATTGTCAGCCCTGCGCACCGGCCGCCTTTATCCCCCAGGAAATATTTCTGGTACTCATTTCTGTTAGAGGCCTAGTCGACCCCAGTGCCATAATACGGCCGGAAGGATTATGTCATTGAAAACTGCCAGTGACACCATTCGTTGTTATGTCCTTCCCATAAAGTACAATATACATGTCCGTGTTGTTTTCGTCTCATACACGTCTAAATACTAGGTACATATTTTGTTAAAGATATTAACATATTGAACTGGGGTCCCTGCATTCAGTGGCGCTCCCATCACGGAATTTCGCACTACAGCTGTATTATTATTATTATTCATGGCAGAAGATGAAGAAAGAAAGGAAGCCCGTGGGCGGAGTGGTCTTTAATTACATGTTGGTCGTACTAAGTTTCGTTAAGATTCGTCAGTCGGTTCAGAAGTTCAACAGCGACAGCAGATTTACCCGAGCGCTCCATCGACTCTATTGTCGTTGTTCAGGTGTGAAGACTCAACGGGCAGAGTAACATGAAGCTGTGGTGACAGACACGTGACAGATCACGCGGAAGTTTTTGTGCCGTTTGGTTATCTTTCCTTGTGAGATATGTCGTATGACCAGAAGTTTTCTTTGCGGCGTATTCCACAAATTGCTTGTCAGTGTTATTCTGTACGACGCGCAGAAGTTTTATGTTCCACATTGAAATTTGAATTTGAATCTGTCGCTCCGTAAACGCAGTAAACAAAACAAAGTACGGGTACGTGATGGATGTGTTAAGTCTGAGTGCCGCCGATTGGATCTTAGATCTGGTTCGTTTCCGTCTTCCCTCTCGGTAGCAATAGAGGAGAGAGATTCTTTCGTTTGCTTGAAGTAAATAATACAAAGAGGTAATCCAGGGTTCCGAACCATTCTTTGAGTAGGAAGAATGCCACCTTTGGAGGGCATGGCGACGTATCTTTCCATTGCGCGCATCATTCTGTCTCCAGTCTGTCTGTGTGTCTGTCTGTACAGAGGCTGCAGAGACATGCTACCTGTAGCCTATTCTTGTGGTGTATCGGCACAAAATACCAAATGTAAGCTTGAAGGTTGTTCGACCGTGCATCTTCCACATGAAATAAAGTGAACTGTCAGCTTGATGCAACGAGGTAATTTTATTGATGTATTCTTAGCTCGACATGTTTCGGGTACATACGCACATCATCAGCAGCATTAGATGTTCAGTTGCAGCATATGGTTTTCTGCACCGAGTTTTTGGATGGGTGGTGGTCTTGAGAGCTGCTGCGTAGGTCGTGTGTACGGTGCGGATGGTGCCGTGCGAAGGCACCATCCGCACCGTACACACGACCTACGCAGCACCTCTCAAGACTACCACCCATCCAAAAACTCGGTGCAGAAAACCATATGCTGCAACTGAACATCTAATGCTCTTGATGGTTGGTGGGCGTATGTACCCGAAACATGTCGAGCTAAGAATACATCAATAAAATTACTTCGTTGCATCAAGTTGGCATTTCGCTTTATTTCATAGCAAATGTAAGATATCTTTTAGGACGAAGGCACAGTTCGAGTTGTTCCCCGAACTATTTAAAGGCGCTTTGTCGACTGTAGAGTTTACACATCATTGAATGAGAAATCACAGGACTGTGAGGGGTAAAATTGGCTGAAGTTTGAAAGTTGTCACGGGGTAATTTTCCCTTTACTAGGTAACCGTAAGAATGCTTAAATGTTCGGTAACTTGCGGTTTGACTCTCAGTTGGCCGTTACGTTTTCATTGCTTTCAAAACAGCGATTGTCTTCTTGTACGAACCAGATTTAATTTATGCACTGGAGATGCGGCGTGCTTTGTTGAGCTGGTGTGCTTACACGAACTGCTCGTGAACAGACTTAAGCCGTGAAACTGCAGTCAGAATTACAAGTGCCTTGATCCTGATTCGAACCGATCACCTCTGAAATGCTGACGGAAAGTTTAGGAAGATAACACACAATCGAAATTTGGTGTAGTTTATTCCAAGTTTATTCATGTATTAATATTCTGTCACCAGCAAGAACAACGGCTTCACGAAAGGTCGGAAGTTGAGAGTGAAAATTAAGTATGAAAGTTACGGAAGTAAATAGAGCCGAGATGTGAAGCCGGCATCTCCCGATTACCAAACAGGAGCAGTGGCGTACCCAGGAATTTTGTTCGGGGGGGGGGGGGTTCAACAAATTCAGTTGAGGACAGAGGACAGAGAACGGGAATCTGGGGGCGGTAGCCCCCAACCCCCTAGTCAAGGGTTCTGGAGGCAGGTGTAATTTGGTACAAGAAATTTCATTTCATATAGTAAAAGTTTCTTAATTTTTGGTACTTTAAGACTATTTATGATGACAACCAATTTATTTGTCATTGCTAATGTAAAACAATCGCGAACCTAGGTAGTTTTAGAAATTTACTGCGTTTTTTCTGAACATCTTGGAGTGTTGGCGTCCTAAATTCAGCAATTTTTAACAGTTTTCACAATCGGGTTGAGTTTGGCACGATTTTAGAGGGCCTTCGGAATTTCAGGGGGGGGGGGGTTTGAACACCCCCCCTCCCCTTCGGTACGCCTATGAACAGGAGTGCCACTCATTCTCGATGTTCGGTCAATCCTTGACGTCTGATCCCCTGCATATTACATCAGCAGCAGAAGCGTGCGTAGCTGAGAATAGAGTCAATAAGTGGAATTTTGTGAACACGGTAATAAACCTCCGATTTTCGTTAATGGCGGGGAATTTCTTGACCAGCAGAGCGACTGTCATATTCTCGTGAAGTATTCTGCTCTGTTCGAGGGAGTTGGTTGCAAATTAAAGGAGGGACGTGAAATTGCTGTGAAGGGAACCACTTTTGTGTAAAGCGTAGCTGTCATCAGGGATGATGGATGACACTCAGCGTTCCTGATCTGGAGGAGCCGGCTTTGCTACTTTGTACGGCGAGTATCAGTTACCGCCCGCCGACACACTTCTGAGGACCAGTTCACCGCCTGCATGCCAAGCACTCTTTCTCCTGTTTCAGCTTTTTACGGTTTGTACATCTTACTCAGATATTCCGCAGGCTGTTTGACTTTTTTCCGATGTTTCCTAAAGTGTAACTTCATGTAGCTGAGTGCTTGTTGAGAAGCTTGGAGTTGCTGAGCTAGCCAAGCAGTTCCTGCATTTTATGGAGCTCGAAGGTTCATTACCATGCTTACAAGAGCCCGTCACAGATCCCCCTCTTGGGCCAGATGAATCCAGTCTGCACTCCCCCATTCGATTCCTGGACGTTTGCCTTTAATATTGTCTCCTTGTTTCGTGTTTTTCCACCAAAGCTAAGTATTCATATTAGTTCTGTCCCACATGTTATACTACATGCCCTGCCTGTTTCAGTGATTTAATCACCCTGACAATACGAATCATGCAGCTCTTCAACTTGACATTTCCCTCCAACCTGCTGTTTCTTCGGCACTGGTAGGTCCAACTACTGTCCTCAGTACCCTCGTCTCGAGGATCCTTAATGTTTATTCGTCACTTAAGGCCAGAGACCAAGTTTCACACCAATACAGAACAGAAGGCAAAATTGCAGTTCTGTGTAAATGATATTTATGCCTTTAGTTAGTAGCGAAGATGGCAAGAGTATCTGAATATTCCCAAAGTTCAGCCTACTCGGGACTTATTTGTCATTTTTATTTCTATTTAGGCTTACTACAAATTTTTGTGTGTGTGTGTCATTTTCCAGAGAGTAAATTTCTGAAAATAAGCGGAGTTGCCTCCTTGTTATTATATAATAATTATTGACATCATATTAGGAAGAACACTTTCAAGTACGTCTCAGTCTTGCTTTCAATTATGTTATTTTACTGATAGGCCAATTGCTGAGTCCGTGTAGCGTCGGTGACGAATGAGTATGGAGCGCCGGTGGAGTGATACTGGCGGGGGAAAAACGAAGTAGAGTGCTCGGAGGGACACCTAACCCAGTGCCACTTTGTGCTCCACAAATTCCACATAGTATCGCTTGGGGTGGGACACGGGCTTCCCCGGCTAAAATACTAAAAGGTTCCCTCGCCATGCCCCCCCCCCCCCCGCTTGTTGATTCTTCTTTCCTTTTGTAATGCGGAACGATATGCTTAGTGCATAATTATGTCCGTGTGTCTTAAGTGTGTGTGTCGGCAGTAAATTCTTGGACCGATTATCAGTCATTTCTTGATCACATTTTAGGTTATTGAAGCCCAAATTCCTGCCTTCGGTGAGTCTAATATGGCATATCTGAAACGTAAAGTGATCCCGTTACAGGCCCGGTGTGGCCCAGAGGCTGGGTAGAGGTATAGCTCTACTCTTCCACGACCGCGGCACTAGAAGGGGGTGAGTGGTCAGCAGCACGCCCCGGCCGCACTTTACCCCCCGGGAAAGACCCGGTACCCATTTTACAGAAGGCTGGGTGGGCCCCAGGGTTGGTCTGGACGGGCGGAAAATCTCGTCCCCACCGGGATTCGATCCCGGACCGTCCAGCCTGTAGCTCAGTCGCTATTCCGACTGAGCTACCGGGCCCACAATATGGTATATGTGCGCCACTAAATAAAGGTATTCACATTTGATTTACTGATAGATTTTTAAAAAGTAAGTAAATTTTGTACAGATAACTTTTCTGGGGGCAAGACTAGAGAACGCTGTGGCTACCGCCCAGGCAATTCAGTTTGTACTGATATGTGGTTGGATCCTAGAACTTTGCAATGTACATAACTTTGTTAGGTAACGTGTTTGTAGAATGCGAATGAACAGTATACTTCCATCTACTGGCAGAACTCTTTGTTCAACACTCGGCTTTGTGACTATGAAATGCCTTGAGTCCCTGAACATCATCTTGCGTTCTGTGTGAAATATTTATACGTTTATTGCGTATACAGCCACGATTTGACGTTTTGAAATTATATCTGACACTAAACGTCTTCATGCATTATCGTCGTCTTATCATCCACGCGATAAACTCTTAACTTAACGTGTCTCAGTTTTCACTGCTGTCGGTTGTCGGAGAAGAATGTAAGTTAACATTCTTAAGATTTGTCACTTTAGTAATCGTTAGTGGCGACATTTTTGTCTGGGCTGATGTATCAAAATTTATTGAAATGCGAACAGAAGTGCCAGCGTAAATAATTGTTGCTTGGGAAGATGGCGCATTTGAGGTAATTTCAATGCGTCTGTCAGAAGTTAGCCCGTTAATTTATTCATACGAAGTTAGTACACAGGGCCTGCAACTTACTACACTTCTGTCCTTAAAACTCTGATAGTGTCAAGCTTATCGCTTTATTTTAGCTTCTACTTAGAAAATCTTGATATCTTATCTGTATAAAGTACGGCATTAAAATGCTGGCTGGTACCGTATTGAGTCATGACATGTGCCAGTAGTTCCTAATAATTTTTCAAAAACACAAAGAAATGCGGGGCTTGTACAGCACATCAACAAATATGAGAAATGTGTTCAGAATTGTAGTGGGGATTCTTGGTAGACCTGTCTTTAGAAACCTAAGCTTAGTTTTGAGGACAATACTAAAATTTGTTGTAAAGAGATGAGTTATCATGTTATGGACTATGTTCACTTGATTGGAAAATGGCTTTTGTGATAACGGCGCCTTCGGGCTGTACACAAGGCGAAGAATATCCTGACCAAGTGAGCGAGAGTGAGTCTGCTTTATTAAATCTGTTATTCATGTATAGGTGAATTACAACACTCACTTTTCCACTGTACCCCTTTTTTTTTCTGTTCATATTTATAAATCCTCTGGGGATCGTATGTGTCATTACATTTCTCGTTGGAAGTCGTTAGTTGTCTTTCTTGATTAACTACTGTGATAAGATGTTTGAGTTATTATGCATGTTGTTCTACAGCTCCTGCCCCCGGGGGGCGCCAGCAGCCCCGTCCCCGCCGCACACAGCGCCGTGTCACACACAACGAGAAGAGATATCATTCAGGTACACCGTTGAGTATCCCCCGCGTATTGCTTCTGTAAAGTACTGACCTCTCACTGGAACATCTGGAAGCATTCATTGCTTACCTTTAATTAAAGAACCACCTGAAGAAGGCACCAGCATGCCAACAGATGATCTCCTTTATCGTCACTATGTGTCTTCTTTAAATGGTTCATCGCTATGAGTGTAATTGATTCCACAGAACTGAGCGAAGTCAATATAAGAAATATGAGAATCGGTAGGGAATGTGAAATAAAGCAGCCAGGTTGGGTGTGTCATGTATTCCGACATTCATGCCTAGCATTTGGTTGACTCATTTCAGTTTCCTGGCTCGGTTCACAGTACTTTCCAGACTGAAATAATTAACTCCAAGCTTTCGTGCATATGTGAACAGAGGACAAAACTGATACTCTGCATTTATCTCAGTATTTAACCAACTTGATGCATTAAATTTGTTTTACAATAAGTTTATTTCATGCCTCTACATGTTTCGAGCACCTATGAAATTCCACGTGCTCATCAGGAGGTCAAAATTACATTACACAGCCTCTGGTATCATCACACCTATGTGATGATACCAGAGGCTGTGTAATGCAATTTTGACCTCCTGATGATGATCACATGTGCTCGAAACATGTAGAGGCATGAAATAAAACATATTGTAAAACAAAAATTTTGTGCATCAAGTTGGTTAATTACTGAGATGCACGGTCAACAAAACGTCAAAAAAAATCATACTCTGCAGTTGTGACCTATCTTAAAATCGTTATACAAATAGACGCTTGAGTCCATTGCCTTTGCTGGTTGTGTTAATAACTACTGGTGGTGGGGGCAGCTTTCAGATGTTCCAGCCCACGACATGATGTGAGCCGTAGCATGATTGGCGTTACCGTGCCCGGTAGCTGGTGTGAATCACTGATATGCTGTTTCAGTGTCATATTTGTTCTTTTTTGATAGACTTCGTTGTATGTTCTTTTCCATTACTTGGAATCAATATGGTAATCATTTTGTGTTTTGTAGTTATGCCTTCTGGAAGTAATTAATGCATGTCTTAACAAGTAATATTGTGTGTTAATATTTCTTGCGAGATTGTTTCCATAAAACGCACCAAAATTGCAGCTTGAACACCCGTTACTAATAGGAAATAAATTACGTGGTACACACGCAATTTGTTTCTTTTTTTCGTGAGGAACATAAGAGGCATTAAGTTTAACATTAGTACTGTCCTTACACTGGTGTAATGACTTGCATATTTATTACCTGGATACAATACGTTTTCACTCACCTTATTAGGCATGTAGTGACAGCTGTATTTCTGTTTGAGGTGCATTGACGGTATGTGCACGAATGTGAACTGATTGACTGCGAACGGTAAACTGTAACGAACATAAAGACTAATTACCATCTGGTAACTGTAACAATAGATCAAAGCCAATTGTTCCAAGTTTCAGGTTTCGTGCGATGGGAAGACCCGTGGTGCTGTATGGCTTGATTTAAGATCTTATTGCTGCACTGTTAAGTGCACCAACATTATTAATGTCAGGCATTTTTTGACGTAAAAATGCGCTAATGTGGAGACCAGCCCTCCCGTCTTTCTTTGGCCTAATGTGTCGGAACTGTTTATCGGATTTCAATGAAATTCCACGTATGAGTTCTTGTACAGCACGTTACTGGCGAAATGTGAGTTTCATGAATATCGTCCATTGACAGTCAAATTTCACTTAATGGCGTGAATTAATTTCTACCAATATTCAGTACATTTATTCACCTGTTTGGGTGAATATCAGTACGGTGAAAGCTGTATTTTACTTAAGGGTCCAAATGACATTTCGTCCATATTTGCTACATATTTCATGCGGTTTCATAAAATTAGGTTTTTCGCAGCAACTTCCTGAGAAGAATTGTGGGTCCCGTAAAAATCGGCGCAGTTAAAGCAGTTCTTTGCGTTTTGGGGCGTAAGTGAATTTCTCTTTGCACTTTCCACTTTACATCCCCCGTTTTGGGCGAAACTTGTTATAAGAAGTACGCACATACAAACCTGTTCGGATTTATGAGTTTCGAGAACAAACTCGCTGTAGAGGCCGTACTGCTGTAGTGGGCATAAATAAAATTACATTTTGTGGTGCATCTGAAAACCATGTGGCATTTTGAAAGCAAAGAACGTCTTCGTAAAGTCTGTGCGCTGCATCACGGCTTACCCCATTTGCCGTCTTTTATTGGGGTGTTCGAATACTGAATGACCCCCGTGTTGTATCCTGATTGAGAGGTGGATCAATGTGACGCAGCTTCTCTCTTGGTGATGCCAGGAGAATTATATTGGGTCTAGGGCACTATTTCTCGACTTGTCGTTCCACAAGAGTTACAAGAAAAAAAAACATTTTCGTCCGAATGGCTTAACTCCGCTGTGGTGTAGAAAACAACAATTCTAACAACTTGCGACGTTCTGTCCTTGGGGGGAAAAAGGTGTTCCTGGACACATCTCACAGCTTGTTTCTTGAGGCTGCATGTTGAGTGTTTCTTGCTTGTTGCATGTGCGTTTTTGTCTTGGTGTGCCTTAAGCATGTGCCTGCTTACTGGGATGTTTCTGCATCCTTTACAGTCGCGGATGCTTGAATCCTTCACCCCACCAAGGCTCCTATATTCTGTCAACGACATCAGGGAAGGGGTATTGAAAAGTTGCGACGGCGAACTTAGGTACTTATTGATTAGCGTAACATGCTGGTACTACAAATCAATACGTTTATCTTGTAATATTGTTGTTCTAAAGTATCCTCTCTCTGAAGCTTCCGGGACGATAATTCAGTAAATATGTTGAGGGTACGGTTCCCCTGCGTCGTGTTTAGAAAAGTCTCCCTATCGAGGCGTAGCACCCTGGATTTCAGTTTTAAAAATATCTAGAAATATATTGAAAGGTACTTGGCGTTGTTGTTGTTGTTGTTGTTGTGACATTTGTCTGTGACAATGAATGGGTAATTTCGACTTTAAGTCACATTTAACATAAGCGTTCAGTTTACTTTGAAATTTATCAGCCGAATTGCTAAGCAGACTGCAGATTTGATGCTTTTGTGACCTTGCATCGCTGATACAATAGTATAAAAAACGAACTAGATGCAACAGTAACAATTTAATAGTAATTTCAATCAGCTCAACATGTTTCGGGCGATAATTTCGCCCATCCTCAGGCAGCATCGTCGGTGCTTTATACCACAAGCTGTAAACACAGCCTAGTGCTCCTGAGGATGGGCGAAATTATCGCCCGAAACATGTTGAGCTGATTGTACTTACTAATAAATTGTTACTGTTGCATCTAGTTGGTTGTTTATACTATTGTTGAGGACTGCAAGTTTATTGCCCACTTTATCGAAAACACAGTTCTTTGCGATTTTGAACAGTATTGAATTTTGTTGCTTTATTCCCTGCATATTCTTCAGTGGAAATGCTGCGTGATAATGAGAGTCTGTAATGTACTGCAGCATTCTTAACCAGCTGCTTGTGAATTTTATGTTATTGGTTTTTAATTAATCTAGTGTTATTTACGTTATGTTGGTGAGGACGTTATAAGAATGTAAGAGTGTTCAGTTTGCTCGCATTTTCTTATTTCACTAGTGACTTCTCATGGAAACTGATTTATTGTTATAACAGGCTGTAAAGATGTAACTCTGTAAATACCCTTCAGAACTACTGTGCTTCGAATTAATCTGAGATATGATAAATCATAATCATAAATAGAGTGACGTTCATAATGTGGTATGCGAGTATATCTGTCAGACTACATGGCGTTATGTCCATGAATACTGTAGCCTCCATATTTACCGCCTTTAAGATCTCAGATCTGTGAGTGAATACATTCATGAGAATACGCTGCTGGCCTAAAAGGTGCAGGACGTGATTTCTCGCAGTATATAATTTAAAACGCTTATGCGCCTAGGCCTACGCTTCGGGTAAGGAGTTCATTTATTGTTGCTTATTGAATTGATTTGTGTACCACGTGTTTAAGTACTGCATTGTTTTCAAGATCGTTTGTTTGTGTAAGTCGGGTTCCGATGAAGGCTGAATGTATGGGGGGAGCCCAGCATGTGGCTGGCATGGGACTCTCTGTCCGTCTGTGTGCTGTTGTTATGTAGTAGCACGCTTTGTGTGTCTGTTCTTGCAGTTCGTAATAGCGCAGGACTTCCATCGACGGGGCCCTCAGGGGGGTCCTCGAGCCCCGGCACCAGGGCAAGAAGGCGAGGTAACCGACGTCTTACGCGCAATGAGAGTCGATACCACTCAGGTAAGTGCAGATACCATTTTTTTTTTATGTAATATGTTTCTTTTGGGTAATTCCCCGGCGTCTGAGTTCTAATAACCGGCGTTTCGGAACCCTCAGTTCCATCTTCATTGAACATGGAACTGATAGAGGGTTCCGAAACGTCGGCTATTAGAACTCAGGCTCCGGGGAATTGCCCGAAAGAAAACATTTTACATATAGAACACGGCGAAAGCTTAAAATCAAGAACCATTTTTTTTACTCTGACAAGCACGATGTTCCATTGTTCCTAAACAGTTCCTTGTGTCCACCGAGCAAGTTTTTGAACATTTGGGTCATATAACGATCTTACAATAACTGAACGGTATTTTATCGGTTTCTTTTTTTTTTAACTCATTTGTATTATTGTACAAAGGCCTTCGATGTCATTCTTTTTTATTATCCTGATACGCTTTATCGAGAGTAATTGTCCGTCCTAAAAAGAAGGCACAGTTTCCGGACTCTCAAACTTTGTGTTTTTCCAAGGTGTGAAAACTTTGTAATCCAGGGGGGGGGGAATAATTACCGACATTTTGTGTTTCGTGTGCAGTGTGATTATTTTGTCAGCAGTGGTTTCTTATTTGAAATAGGCAGACGTACCTACAGATTACGTGTGCAGGCTTACAAAGAACGCAATTTGGAAAATTTGCGTGACCCATTTGTAGTATCCTCTCCTCTCCTGCTTGTGAATTCAGTCGATGAATTTGGTGTTCCTCAGCTTGACTGCCAAAGTAATGTTTCTCTGAATTCAAACATCGTGGTTGTCGGTGCTTGTGTGCACTGGCTGGATGAAGGAATGAACGGGCGAATGAATGGCTGCTGTTTTCTTAGCGGACTTTTGACAGTAACTGCTCAAAATATAGTTTAACGAAATGGGTTAGTTACAAACACAACTGTCCGTTTTCGGAGGTTCGTTTGGGAGTGTGTAAATATAAAAAGCAAAGTGATTTGCATAGTAACGTAATAGCATGGTAAATTTCAAGCTTCCGTCTTCTGTGCTTCCATCTTTATGAAAGAAATGGGTGCTTAGCAGATGTGAGTCAGGGTGAATAGTAAATGTTATAAAGCAGTTGTTCCGTTTATGCCACAAGTTATAATTCCCGTTATTAATTGTACAGTGTATATATTTGCAGTAGATTGTTGTAACAAGAGAAGAAAAGAAAAATGGAAAGAGGTATAGGATATTCAATGTTACTTTTAGCAGGGCCACATTACCGAACTACTGTTATGCGCATGCTGTTCTGTATGTGTGTGTGTGTGTGTGTCTACATACTGGAGTTGCGTAAAGAACCTTGAGGTGTTCACATTGTAAGCTAATGCAAAATTCAGACCGTACCATTTATGATGTATCTCTTTGAGTTTCAACAATATATCGACATGTTTATCGTATCACAAGGCAAATATCACGCAAGTTAATACGTGAATGACAAGTAGCCTATACATATACACAGGGTGTCCCAGGAGGAATGTGCCAGACTTCGGGAGGGTGTTCCTTATGTTAAAGTATACCGATATAACCCAAAACACCTATATCCAAAGTTGAACGGTTACGGAGATAATGGCC